>WNFM01357047.1_pt7 | contig 49626 bp, 41 predicted proteins | sample 5400271 | NCBI WGS metagenome assembly WNFM01 (sample SAMN13153352, study PRJNA577476) | soil metagenome | isolation source: 60 cm saprolite on Douglas fir-dominated hillslope | place: USA:California | collected 2013-09-17
TTGCACGGGTGCCTCGATCAGTAACCGGAGTGGCAACGTCGCGAATTCCTCGACCGGCCGCATCGACCCGCCATGGGTGACCACGGAAGGGTGGCAGGGCTATGTCGGCAGCAGCGCGATTGTGGAATTCGGCAAGGCGCCGTATGCGCCGGGAGTCGCCGCGACCGGCGGTGCGGCGGCGCGGCCGGCCGAAAATGGCGGCATCAAGGGTGAGGTGATCTACGCCTCGACGCGTCCGTTCGATGATCCCGCGCTGCTGATTCACACCAGCTGGACGCCCGATGTGCCTGGCGTGACCATCAACCTCTACCGGGAAGGTCTTGCCGCGGATGGCACGCTGAGCCAGACGCTGGTGGACACCACCAAGACCTCGAGCTGGGATGATTGGGCGCAAGGCTTCCGGGTCGCCGGCAGCGCCACCACGCCGGGAGTCCCCAATATGAACTGCCCGGGCCAGCTGCCGGGTCCGACGGCGACAACGTCCGGGGACCTGTTCTTCTACACGCTGGCGGGCAGCACCCAGTGGCTCAATCCGACCACGCCGCTCCCGAACAATTCGCAGTTCAAGTGCTATGACGGCATGCACGCGTTCAACCAGGTGCAGCCCGCCCCCTACGACGGCAGTTACCAGTTCCCGAGCATCGTCGGCCGGAATGCGACCACCGGTGCGCCGACGGGGACGGGAACGGCGGTCAGCCCCAGCGGCGGCTCGCGCCCGGGCAGCAATTGCACGATCTGCATTGCCAATCCGGTCGATGGGACGCCCATGCTGCCCTCCGGCAAATACACCGTCGAAATGATCTTGCCGCCCGGTTACGAGCTGGTGAAGGAGGAGGACAAGAACATCCTGATCGGTGACAACTACATCGCGCCGGTGACGCAGCAGTTTGGTGGCCTGGGCAGCATCTTCATTCTGCCCGACCAGGCGGAGGTCGCTGGCCAGTACAACGCCAACAACGCGCAGAATCCAACCGTCAATCTGGGCTCCCAGCCGCGCCATGAAGGAGACACCGGCAGTGTCGAGACCTTCTGGCCCTGCGTCGGGCAGCTGCGCACCGTCCCGGATTACATCAGCCTGTTCCCCTACTCACAGGAAGTGGCGCCGTTCGCGGGCGCCTCGCGCCACCTCTGCGATCGCAAGGAAGTGACGCTCGAAGATCAGACCCAGGCGCTCGCCAAGTTCTGGGTGTTCAGCTCCACGCACGTCGCCGCTCACTACACCGGCTTCATGCTCGATGACTTTTCCTCTGAGTTCGATCCCTTCTCGCCGCAGTTCGGGGAGAAATTTGCGGTCCCGAACCTGCCGGTCGCTATCAAGGATTTCGCCGGCAACGAAGTGGAGCGCGTCTATGCCGACCAGTGGGGTCAGTACAACGGCCTGAACTATTCCACCTGGCAGGTCAATCCGCCCAATCCGACCGGCTACGCCCCGACCATGATGGTCGCCTGCATGAACGATCCGGGCACGGGCCCAACCCCGGATCCGCTGTTCAATCCGGCCTACAGCCAGTTCTGTTACGAGATTCCGTACATGCCTGGGCAGACGCAGTACATGGATACGCCGGTGGTGCCGACCGCCGCCTTTGCGGAAGGCTACAACCCGCCTGACTGCGCCTACCCCGATGCCACCCCGGCGATCGCGTCCGTGCTCGGCGACTCCAGTGGCGGCGGCGCCGGACCCTGGGTCAGCGCCGCGGGACATTCGCTGACGATCAACGCGCTTGGATTTGTCGGCACGACCGACGTCGGGGTCCAGGTCCCCAACAACGCGTATTCCGGCCCAGCGGCGACGACGGCTCCCTATAACCAGAAGTTTGTCACGCGCCACTATGGCTTCGGCAGCCGGGGGAGCGGCTCCGTCACCATCGGCGGCGCGACGGCGAGCGTGTCGGCCTGGGCGAATGATCACATCACGGTCAGCGTGCCGAATCTGTCGGCGGCGCAATCGAGCTGTACCCTGCAGCAGCAGAACGTGAGCACGACGACGCGCTGCGGCGAGCTGGTCATCACCGCCGGCAACGGCCGGCAATCGATCGATACCGTCACGGTCACGATCGGCGGCAAGGCTCCCACCTACGTCAATGGGGAGAACGCGACCAATAACGCGATCCAGACGGCGCTCGACAACGCGACGCCGGGCGATCTGGTCATCGTCGGGCCGGGCAACTACAACGAGATGCTGGTGATGTGGAAGCCGGTCCGGCTGCAGGGTGTGGGCTCCGGTGCGGTCAAGGTTAACGCGAATACGCATCCCTCCGGCAAGATGGATGCCTGGCGCCGCCAGGTGGCCTGCCTGTTTGGCCTGTCCCTGAACGGCGGCTTCATCAGCTCCAGCAATAGTTTCGATCCGAACGGCAACTTCTCCTGTGCCGCGGCCATGCAGGGCCAGGTGGATCCGATTCCACTCGAGCCCCTGGTCGGCTGGGATCCGACGCTGAACGGCAACCTGGCCGAACTGCTGATGGAACCCACGCTGATGGGCGCCTATGAAGGCGCGGGTATCACGGTCGTGGGCAAGGGCCTGAGGAACAACAACACGCCGGGCGTCTGCGACGCCATTGATGCCAACGGCTGCATACAGCTGACCGCGAGCAGTACGGACTGCGCCTGGAAGAGCAATTTCCGCTGCAATCCCTCGCGCATCGACGGCATGACCTTCGTCAACAGCTCCCAGGGCGGCGGCGGCATCTTTCTGCACGGCTGGAACCACTACACCGAGGTGTCCAATAACCGCGCCTACGCCAACGCCGGAACACTCTCCGGTGGCATCACCGTCGGGCAGCCGGAAACCCCCGATCCCACCGTCGTCGGCACCGACGCACAACCGCTGCACCTCAATGACAATGTCCAGGTCCATCACAACTCCGTCACGCAGAATGCCGCGTATGGCGATGAATTGAACTCAACCACGCCGAGTGCGGCGGGCGGCGTGACCATCTGCACCGGCGCGGATAATTATAAATTCAATCACAACTGGGTCTGCGGGAACCTCAGCTCCGGCGACGGCGGCGGCTTTGCGCACCTCGGGTTCAGCGCCAATGGCAACATCTCGAATAACCAGTTCCTGTTCAACCAGAGCACGAACCCGACGATCCCGACCCACGGTGGTGGCGTAACGATCATCGGCGATCTGCCCGATGGCCCGGTTTGCGAGGCCCTGACCCCCGACACGGACTGCCCGCCGACACTGGGTAACGGCATCGGTGGTGATCTGACCGTCGATGCGAACCTGATCCTCGGCAATTCCGCCGAAAGCGGCAGCGGCGGCGGCCTGCGCATGTCGAACATCAATGGTACGGACGTGGTCAGCAACCCGAATAGCTCTTCGCATTGGTGGCATGTCACGGTGACCAATAACATCATTGCCAATAACGTGGCGGGCTGGGATGGAGGGGGCGTGTCGATCCAGGACGCGCTGCGCACCGACTTCATCAACAACACGGTGGTCTCGAACGACTCCACCGCTTCCTCGGGCGTGCTGTTCAACACCCTGGGCTCCGCGCACGCCAACAATCCGCCTCCGGGCTGCACCCCCAATCCGGATCCGAACGCGCCGCAGAACGCCAACTGTTTCTACCAGCTGGCGCCGACGACACCGCAACCGGCCGGGCTGTCGGTGCAGGCGCACAGTGCGAATCTCGCACAGGGCCTGGCGCCCCTGTCGGTGAACTGTCCGCAGGAGTATCGCCCGAGCGGGGCCGGCGGCGCGACCGCCTGCAAGCAGGCCTCGGCACCGCGGATTCGCAACGACCTGTTCTGGGACAATCGCTCCTTCCACATTGGCAACCCGACACCCGGGACGGGCTTGCTCGGCCAGCAGAACGTCGTGACGCTGTTGCCGACGTTGAATCAAGCCTCGACAGGCCAGTGCGTCGGCGGCGCGAGCTACTGGGACATCGGCTATCGCGGCGATACGAGTCCGGGCAACCATAGCGGCACGGGATTGACACTCGCGCCGCAGAACTCGATCCTCACCAGCAACGCCGGCTACCCGGGCAACATCCAGTCCACCGGCAACCCTGGCCTGATGAGCGTCTACTGCAATGGGGCGCGTGTGCCGCCTGAAAACGGTGGCATGGGCTATAACGTGCCGCCGGGCATGGCGGACGCGACGCTGCCCAATCCCGTGTTCAACCTGACCGCCGCAGCGACGGTCGATGAAGGGAACAACTGGATCAACATGAGCTACGGCCCGCTCTCGCTGGCGAATCCGACCGCCACCGCGACGCTCGGAAACTACTCGATCAGCGGTGGTCCGGCCGTCAACGCCGGGTCCGGGGCGGGCGCGCCGAACCACGACTTCTTCGGCAACTCGCGGCCGCAGGGAGGTGGATTCGATATCGGCGCTGTGGAGTTGGCCGGCGGCGGTGGGGGAGGTGGCGGAGGCGGCAGCCCCAGTGCTGCGCTCACGCCCGCAACCCGCAACTTCGGCTCCGTGGTGCGTGGAACGACCACGACAGCTCCGGCGCAGGTGTTCATCCTGACCAACACCGGCACCGTACCCTTGACGGGCGTGACGCAGGGCGTACTCGGGGGCACCAATCCCGGCGATTACTTCGTAGTCCGCGCGCTGTCGACCTGCGGGCCCGCCGGCGGCGGCCAGTTCCTGGGCCAGACGACGCTGGCTGTGGCACCGGCGCTGGGGTCCGCGTGCGTCGTCACCGTGCAATTCCGGCCGCTGGCGAGCGATACAGCCGGTCTCGCGACCAGCGCCACGCTGTCGGTGACGGATGCCGCGGGTACGCAGCTGTCTACGCTGACCGGGGTCGCGCAGTAACGCACCACGCGCCGATGAATGCTGAAACCGGATGCGGCTCGCGAGATTGCTCGCGAGCCGCAGCGCCGACGAGGGCAGCCAGGATGATGGGTTGCGCGCAAGTGAACCGAAGCAGGGCGGTACGCGTGCTCTCCGGCCATCTCCTGCCCGTGTTGGCGGGCGCGCTGTTGGCGTTGCGGCCCGCGATTGGCGGCACCCAGGAATTTACCGCCGACGTGATCTACGCGGCGGTCGCCGGCATGCCCGCGAACACGGTACCCTCCTCGCCCGCGAAGCTGTTTGTCAGCGGCGATAAAATGCGACTTGATTTTGCGGGCGTAGCCGGCCAGACGCTGATCGTCGATGACCAGCGGGGCGAGACGCTGCTGCTGATGCGCGCGCGGCGAACCTACCAGCAGCTGGGCTCGCGCCCCTCGGAGTATTTTCGAGTCGCCGATGCCGAGCATGCCTGCCCGGATTGGGAGCAGGCGGTGGGATTGTCGATCAGGTGCGAGAGCGTCGGGCGCGAAGGGGTCGATGGACGCCTGGCCGTCAAGTACCAGCGCACCCGCATTAACGGGACGCGCGACTACGTCTGGATCGATCCGAAGCTCAAGTACGTGATCAAGTGGCGTGCCGGCGACACCGAGGCGGAATTGCGCAACGTCAAGGAAGGCGCGCAGTTGGCGGACTGGTTTGAAATTCCCGAAGGCTACGAGCAGGCCCGACCGCTGAAATCGCAGTCCAGCACGGCGCCGCGGGCGCAATAGGGGGGGCCTGATGGACAGACCGTCTGTGCGGAATGCGGACCAGAGAGGAATGAGAAAACGGCTGGCGCGCGGCCTGCTCGCGTGTCTGGCCGCGGTGTCCGTGGCGGCGGCCACGGATCGCGCCCAGGCGGCCGCATCCCCCTACGCCTCGATCGCGCGCAGCGATCGCGCCCGAACCCACGATCTGCTGGGCTGGGGTGTCGAAGCGCTGCAGGTGCGGCTGCTCGAGTCGGGCCAGCTGCTGCGCTTCAGCTACCGGGTGGTGGACGCCGCCAAGGCACAGATCCTGACGGATAAGTCCGCGGAACCGAACCTCTACGACGAGAGGGTGCACGCGGTACTGGTGGTCCCGGTCATGGATCAGATCGGGAAGTTGCGCCAGACCCAGGCGGCCGAGAACGGCAAGATCTACTGGCTTGTGTTTTCGAACAAAGGCGGTGTCGTCAGGCGTGGAGACCGGGTCAGCGTGGTGATTGCCGACTTTCGCGCCGATGGGCTGATCGTGGAGTAAGCGCAGACCCTTACTGCGGCGGTGCTGCCTGGTGTGAACCCGGCATGCGGGACTGGTGATGATGAGCGATCAAACTCAATCCAGAACGCAAGAGCCGGAGCAGGTTCCCGCGCCAGGACACGTCGGCGCGATGACCTTCGAAGTCTCGCTACCCGAGGACCTGGCGGTGTGGTTGCGGGAGAAGATTGCGCACGGCGTGTACCAGGACGCACGCGAGGCGGCGCTGCTGGCCTTTCAGGACATGCGGGAGCTGGATCAGTACCCGGAGGTGCGTCTCCGGCTGTTCGACGTCGCGGTTCAGGCCCTGCTGGACGATCCTGACCCGTCGGTGCCCGCGGAGCAGATCCTGGCGGAGTTGCGGGCCCAGACGCGGGATTGGGGAAAGCCCAAAGCGCCGTCGTCCAGGAGATCGACGAAATAGGGCGTTGCCGGCCACGCAACCCGGTCCCCGCCTTCCACTTACAGGGAAGTGATGCCCTCACGCAGTGCATAGCGGGTGAGGTCGGCGGCGTTGTGCAGTCGCAGCTTGCGCAGGATATTGCGCCGGTGGGCCTCCACGGTGGCGATCGCAATCTTCAGGCGCAGTGCGATCGCGGCGCTGCGGTGGCCCTCGGCGATCAGCTTGAGCACTTCTCTCTCGCGCTTGCCCAGCCCTTCTGCCGGTCGCAGGCCGGCACCTGCGGTCTCGTCTCCGCGCAGGTTTCCGCTCGCGCCGCTGATTTCCGGCGACAGGTAACGCCTGCCGCTGATCACGGCGCGCAGCGCCTGAATCAAATCGCGTCCGGAAGCGGACTTCAGCACATAGCCTTGTGCGCCCGCCTTGAGCAGGGCGCGCACAATCAGCTCGTCGGCATAAGCGCTCAAGGCCACGATCTTGACCTCGGGACAGAGTCGGCGCACCTCACGGGTGACCTGCTCGCCACTGATCCCGGGCATCGCGATATCGAGCAGCAGGATATCCGGCCGCAATGCCTGGACGCTCGCCAGGCACTCCTTGCCGTCGCCTGCTTCCCCGATCAGTTCAAACTCCGGTGCCCCACTCAGCAGTGTCCCGATGGCTTCACGTATCAGGGGATGATCGTCGGCGAGCAGGATGCGGACCGGCTTCATGACGTTCTCATCCCAGGTCCGGGCAGGATGCCCGGAATGGGGCACCGTCCGCGGTATCGATGGAATCGAACGCGACGGGCACGCGCAGCACCCGCTCGCCCGTTACGCGACAGCGTGTGACACTCCCCTGCAGAACTCCCCGACAGCAAATGAGTCAACTTCCCCAGCCGGCCGCGCGGCGAATAATTGTGATGCCCTGCCTCTAGAGCTGACAGTGACAGTTCGATCGGGGGGCGTCAGGTGTGACAACACCGTAGTAGGCGGCGGGGAAATTCGGCAGGGATTATGTCAACAGCCGCCTGCGGGAGGCGGGCCTCACAGTGTGGCCACGCCGTGGCGGACGGCGTAGCGCGTGAGTTCAGCGGCGCTGTGTAGCCGCAGTTTGCGCAGGATATTGCGCCGGTGGGCCTCCACCGTGGCGACGGCAATATGCAGCTGCGCCGCAATTTCGGCGCTGCGGCGCCCGTCGGCAATCAGTCTCAGCACCTCTTTTTCCCTTCTGCCCAGTACACCGGCGGTCGAGGGACCGGCACTCGGGCCTTCACCCTCCCAGAGTTTCATCACCTGCCCGGTCACTTCGGGAGAAAGATAACTCCCGCCGTTCGCCACGGCACGCAGGGCCTGAATCAGTTCGCGCCCCGAGGCGGACTTCACGACATACGCCCGTGCACCCGCCTTGATCAGGGCCTGCACGAACTGCGGCTCGGTATAACCGCTCAGGGCCACGATCTTCAGTTCGGGACACAGGTGGTGCAGCTTCGCGGCGACCTGTTCGCCGTTCAGGGCGGGCATCGCGATATCGAGCACCAGGATATCGGGTTGCAGTTCCTGCACCCGCGCCACGCATTCCCGGCCATCGGCCGCCTCACCAACGAGTTCAAAATCAGGCGCACCGTGGACGAGTTGCCCGATGGCCGCGCGTATCAGCGGATGATCATCGGCAATGACGATGCGGGCGGGTTTCATTTACCCGCCGCGGAGGGCGCCGCTTCGAAAGCATTTCCCCGCGTTGCGGGCATGGCTCTGGTCCAACGTGCCGATCTGGCGCGAGTAGATGCGATCCGGAGTCTATAGCATCTCTGGGCCGTGCCCGCCCTCCGGCATTCTATGTATTGCAGTGTCATGACGCGGTCCAGTGCCAGAGCCCACTACCGATTGCACTGTCGCGCCGGGTCCGTGACTACCGGGTAACGGGTAATTGATTACCGGATAGCCCGAATATCGAATTGCATGAGCGCTCAATAAAGTCATCCTCCCCTTGGTTGCCTCACTTGAATCGGACTCAATCGGCGGGCCACGACAGCTAAGAAGAAAAAGCAGGCCAGAAGAGCAAAGATGAACTTCCAGGTGCATTTCACGATCGACGGCGGTGCCCAGCGCCGCGAATCCCGCGAGCGCGCTCGCCGCAGCGTCGGCCCCATGCGGACCCTGTCCGGGAGATCAGTCCATTAGCACCGATTGCGCCAAGCTGGCCCTGCTGAGCAGTGAAGATCTCTCTTTCCAGGGGGAGGCGTTGGGCGAATGTGACCGGGCATACACGTCGGGAAACGGATGGCAGTCCATGACGGCGCGCATGACACGCGCTCGGCCGCACGCACGATCCGCGCTCTCCACACGCGCTCCCATCTGGCCCGAGTGGGCCGGCCGACAGCCGCGGCCCGGCTACCGGGTGGCGCTGGTGGATGATCACGTCGTGGTGCGTGAAGGCATCGCGGCGCTGCTGACCCTTGAATCGGGTCTGGAGATCGTCGGCTGCGCCGGCGATGTCGCGACGGCGATCGAGTTGGTGAGGGTCACGCAGCCCGCCGTCGTAATCTGCGACCTGAACCTGCCGGGTCTTTCCGGCGGCCAGGCCGTTCAGGCGATTCGCGAGGAGGCGCCCAAGGCCGCCATCCTGGTATTGACGGCGCACAATTCCCTGGAATACGTGCGCGCGGCGTTCATCAGCGGCGCTGTCGGCTATGTGTGCAAGGATGCGCCGGGCCGCGAACTGGTGCGCGCCGTGCGTCGCGCTGCCTGCGGGCAGCGCACCGTATGCGGCACGGTCCGCGAAACGGTAATCGGGGACTGGCTCGAGCACTGCCCGCCGGCCGAGCCCGCGGTCGATGCGGACCTGGACGAAGAAGCTCGGCAGATGCTGCGCTACATCGCCTTGGGTGTGCCTACCTGGCGCATCGCGCGGGATCTGGGCTACCGCGTCAAAGTCGCAGAACGATACCGGGGAAAATTGATGCGGCGCCTGGCACTGAAGAGTTCCGCTGCCGTGACGCGTTTCGCCGTCGGGCATCGGCTGGTGAACAGTCTGGAGCTCGATCACGTATTGGAAGTCCGCGGAGCATGAGACTCGTGCCGGTCAGCGATCAGGAGTCAATGAATCGAGCGGCGCTTGAACCGGCTATCGATTTCGAATTAACCGGTGTGCCAGTGGCGGCCAGGGGCATGATCGCCTGATAGCACATCCGCGGGGGAGTGAGGGCCAGTCGTATGCGTACAGTGCCACCGCACGGCAAGGTGATCCGCGTTCTCCTTGCCGATGCGAACGAGTTGCTGTGCGATGGGCTCAAGGTTGCGTTGAACCAGGAACCGGACCTCGAGGTCGTCGGCGTCGCGCGGACGGTCGAGAGTGCACTGGCCGCAGCGGAACGGCTGAAGGCCGAACTCATCGTCGCAGAACTACAGTTCGGTGGACGGACCGCTGCGGACCTGCTCAGGGGTTTGCGTCAGGCGGGTTGTAGCGCGCGCGTCCTTGTGCTCACCAGCGAGGCCAGCGAGACGCAGATGCGCCTGGCCATGGCTGCGGGGGCCAGCGGCTATCTGCTGAAAGAGGACACTTACGACCAGCTGCTCGACGCGCTGCGGACCGTGCATTCCGGGCGGCGTTCCTTCAGCGATTCCGTCGAATCGACGATCCTCAAGCACTACGCCGAGCGCATCGCCGTGCGCTTCGAGGTCGCGGCCGCGCCCGTCACGCCGCGCGAGCGCGAAGTGCTGGCGCGCATTGGCCAGGGCCATACCAACAAGACGATCGCCAAGGCTCTGCGTATCTCAGTCAAGACCGTGGAAAAGCATCGTTCAAACCTGATGCGGAAACTCGGGCTGCATAACACCGCGGCGGTCACTGTTTACGCCATGCGCCAGGGCCTCGTCGGTCCAGAGCAGGCCGGCACCGGCCGGTGAAGGACTCCGTCCACCGGCCGGCGGCGCGGCGCTGCATCCCTTTACGGCGTCAGGTCGCTATTTCACCGGAATCATCAGGTGCCGGTAGGGCGCGCCCGCCCACATGACTTAGGGAGCGGAGGTGTCCGGGTCCGCGCTCTTTGGGTAGGCGTCGTAGAAAGCCGCGTCCGCTCCGGCGACCATCAGGTGTGGCCCGGTGCTGATCCAGTGATCGGCCTTCGAAGGTTTGGTCGAGTAGGGATCCGTGTTGCTGGCATCGGTCCCGCCCGCCAGCATGTACATGAGGCCGACCTTGCCAGCCTCGGGCGTGGCATGGGTCATAAGGGCGTGCACCCAGTTCATGGACGCCTCGTCCAGGCACATCGGATCAGGACCGGGCGTGCTGGACTCATTGGGCATGCAGGTACAGCCGTTGGTGCCCGCGCGCAGCGTGCGCATCCCGCCCTTCGCGTCCATGGCGGCGAGCGGCATGGCGAGCAGGGCGAGCAGCCACAACCAGCGGGCCTTGCGACATTCGGCAGACATGGGATTCTCCTTCCTGGGAAGGCTGACCAGGGGGCCGCCGGTCTAGCGGGATTTTCGTGGCGGCGCAATGCGGCGCGCGCGCAGGCGCCTACGTATAATGCGGAGCCACGCCGGCGTCCCACAAGGATGGTGTCTCGCGATGTGCCTCATACTCCTCGCCTGGCGCGTGCACCCGAATTTCCCCTGCGTCGTCGCCGCGAATCGCGATGAGTATTTCGCGCGCCCTACGGCCAGCGCGGATTGGTGGCCGGGCGACAGCGGCATACTCGCGGGCCGCGACCTGCAGGCGGGCGGCACCTGGCTGGGCGTCACCCGCAGTGGGCGCTTCGCCGCACTCACGAACTTCCGCGACCCGGCGGCGTCACGGATGGACGCGCCCAGTCGCGGCGCGCTGGTCACCGATTTTCTGACCGCCAGTTGGCCCACGGCGGCCGGGCTCGAGGAAGTGTCGCGGCGCGGCGCGCGTTGCAACCCTTACAACCTGATCTGCAGCGACGGCCAGGTGCTGGGCGTCTACGAGAGCACCGTCCACCGGGCCCGTACCCTGGACCCGGGCGTCTATGCACTGTCCAACGACCTGCTCGACACGCCCTGGCCGAAAGTGCGCCAGGCCAAGTCGCAGCTCAGCGCGGCCCTGGATGAGCTGCCGCAGGCGGCGGCGATGCTCGATTTGCTGCGTGACGATGAGACGGCCGCGGACGGGGAATTGCCGCGCACGGGAGTCAGCCTGGCGCTGGAACGGATGCTGTCGAGCGCCTTTGTGCGTGGCGAGACCTACGGCACCCGCAGCTCCACCATTTTCACGATAGCCGTGGACGGCACGGCCAGCTTTGCCGAGTGGGCCTGGAGCGAAGCGGGCACGCTTGCCGGCCTGGCGCGCTACCATTTTCAGGTTGCGGGAGCGCGATGATCCGGTAATCTTGCGGTTGAAGCGCCCTCGGCGATGGAGGAAGGCGATCCATGCGAAACTGGTCCTTGCTGCTGCTGGCCTGCGCGGTTTCGGCCTGTGCGAGCACCGGCCCCACGGCCCGGGCGCTGCGGGCGCAGCAGAATACGGCGGTCGTGCTGGCGTTTCTCGATACCGCGTTCAACAAGCACGAGGTCGAGCAGGCCTTCAGGCTCTATGTCGGTCCGGACTACCGCCAGCACAACCCGCACGTCGCCGACGGCGTCGCGGGCGCGGTCAGCGCGCTGACTCGCCTGACGCATGAGCAGTACCCCGAACTCCGGCTGGAGGTCAAACGCACGCTCGCGCAGGGCGATCTGGTCGCCGTGCATGCCCGCTATACCCGCAGTGGCGCCGAGCGCGCAGGCAGCAGCGGGGAGGCCGTCGTCGATATCTTCCGCCTGGAGCACGGCAAGATCGTCGAGCATTGGGATGTCGCTGAGGAAGTGCCCGGCGAATCGGCCAACGACAATTCGATGTTCTGATGGCCAGGTCACGAACCCGGAACGAGGCGCTGCTGGTCGCCGACATCGGCGGCACCAACGCCCGCTTCGGCGTCTGGTACGAAGGAGCCCTGCACGGCGAGCAGGTGTACCGGTGCAGCGCCTACCCCGGGCCGGCCGAGGCCGCCGGGGCCTATCTCAAGCAGTTCCGTGCCGCCAGCGCGCTGCCGATGCCGCGCTCGGCGGCCTTTGCCATCGCCGGTCCCCTGCTGGAGGACCGCGTAGTCATGACCAACAACAGCTGGGATTTTTCCGCCGCGGCGACACGCCACGCGCTCGGGCTCGATCGGCTGATATTCCTGAATGACTTCACCGCCCTGGCGCTGGCCGTGCCGCAGCTGGCGGTCTCGGAACGCTTCCAGGTCGGCGGGGCCGCGCCGCTCGCCGATGGCGCCATTGCCGTGATCGGGCCGGGCACGGGTCTTGGGGTCTCCGGCCTGCTGCGTACCGGCTCCCACTGGCTGGCGCTGCAGGGCGAGGGCGGTCACGCGACCCTGCCGGTGGTCGATGCGCGCGAAATGGCCGTGGTCAGCGCCCTGCACCGAAGTTATACGCATGTATCCGCCGAGCGCGTGCTGAGCGGCGACGGGCTGGAGCTGCTGCATCGCACGCTCGCCGCGCTGGACGGCGTCGCGGTGGCAGCGCTCAGCGCGGGCGAGATTACCGAGCGCGCCCTGGCTGGCACCGATAAGGGCTGCGTCGAGACGGTGGACCTGTTCTGCGGCTGGCTCGGCAACGTGGCGGGCAACCTGGCGCTGACCCTCGGCGCGCGCGGCGGCGTCTACATCGGTGGCGGCATCGTGCCGCGCTTTGGCGGGCACTTCGCCACGTCCTCGTTTCGCCAGCGCTTCGAGGCGAAAGGGCGCTATGCCGGTTTCCTGGCGACCTTGCCGGTGTTCGTCATTACCGCGAAGTACCCGGCGCTGATCGGTTGCGTCCAGGCCTTCGAGCACGCCAGTCCGCGACTGGAGGCGGGTTAGTCTGCCACGGTCCGCTTACACGGCCGTGAAGATCGTCGCTGGATGCTCGAGCAGGTCCTTGAGCGCCTGGATGAGCCCGGCGGCATCGGCGCCATCGACAAAGCGGTGATCGAAGGAGGAGGACAGGTTCATCATCAGGCGCACCTGGATGGATCCGTTGACCACCATGGGCCGCTCCGCCGCGCGGTTCACGCCGATGATGGCCACCTCCGGCATATTGATGATGGGCGTGCTGGCGATGCCGCCGAGCTTGCCGAGGCTGGTGACCGTAATGGTCGATCCACTCAGCTCCTGGCGGCGCGCGCTGCGATCGCGGGCGGCGGTCGTGACGCGGGCGATTTCGGCCGCCAGGGCACGCAGCCCGAGGCGTTCGGCGTCGCGCACCACCGGGACTTTCAGGCCTTCCGGGGTCTGCGTGGCGATACCGACGTGCTTCGCCGGGTAGCGCAGCACCATCTCGCGGGCGGCGTCGTAGTGGGCATTGCACTGCGGATAGCTCGGCAGCGCGCGGGTGAGCGCCGTGACGATAAAGGGCAGGAGCGTCATGGGAGCCGCGCCCTTCGGCGCCTGGCTGTTCAGGTGCATGCGCAGTCGCTGCAGTTCGGTGATGTCCACTTCCTCGACGTAGGAGAAGTGGGGGATGCTGCGGGCCGCATCGCTCATGCGCTGGGCAATGACGCGCCGGACGCCGATCACGGGTACTTCCTGCACGGCAGCGCTCTGCACCGCCGGGCCGCTCGCTGGCGCCGCGCCCGCTGGCTTGGCCGTTCCCTGCGCCGGCAGTGCGCGGCCCAGATCGTCGGGCATCACCCGCCCGCCCACCCCGGTGCCGGCGACGGCGGCCAGATCGATCCCCGCCTCCTGCGCGCGCCGCCGCGTCGCGGGTGAGGCGCGCACGGGGCCGCGTTCACGGCTGTCGGCGCCGGTGGGGGCCGGCGGCGCCGCCGCGGCCGGCCGCGAGGGGGCCGGCGCCGCGCTCGTTGAGGGCGCCGGACTCTGCGGCGCTGCGCCGGACGCTTCCGCCGTGGCGCTCGTGTCGAAGGTGGCAAGCTCGGCGCCGACCGCGATCACATCGCCCGGCTTGCCCGTGATCGTGAGTATCCGGCCGCTGAAGGGGGCCGGGATTTCCACGACGGCCTTGTCGGTCGACATCTCGACCAGCGGCTGGTCTTCCTCCAGCACATCGCCCGGTTTGGCGTGCCAGGCGACGATCTCGGCGGACACCGTGCCTTCGCCGAGATCGGGAAGCTTGAAGACTTGGCGGCTCATCGGGGCTCCATGACGGCTTTGAGCGCCAGTGCAACGCGCGCCTGGCCCGGAAAATACTCCCATTCGAAGGCGTGTGGATAGGGCGTATCCCATCCGGCCACGCGCTGGATCGGCGCCTCCAGGTTCCAGAAGCAATTCTCCATCACGGTAGCTGCCAGCTCCGCCCCAAACCCGGCGAAGCGCGTTGCCTCGTGGGCGATCAGGCAGCGTCCAGTCTTGCACACCGAATTGCAGAGCGTGTCGACGTCGAGCGGCACCAGGCTGCGCACGTCGATGATCTCGGCGTCCAGTCCCAGGGCCGCCGCCGCCGCCACGACCACGTGCAGCATCGTGCCGTAGGCAATGATCGTGATCGCGCTGCCACTGCGCACGACCTCGGCGCGTCCGAAGGGTACGGTGTAATGATCGGTGGGCACTTCGCCTTTCGGATGGGAATTCCACGGTACCGCGGGCTTGTTGGCGTCACCGTCAAAGGGTCCGTTATAAATGCGCTTCGGCTCGAACAGGATTACCGGATCATCGTCTTCAATGGCCGCGATCAGCAGCCCCTTGGCATCAAAGGGATTGGAGGGCATCGCCACCTTCAGCCCGCACACATGTGCGAACAGCACCTCCGGGCTCTGCGAATGCGTCTGGCCACCGCGTATGCCCCCGCCGCAGGGCATGCGTACGGTGACGGGCGCGAAGAACTCGCCAGCGCTGCGGTAACGGAGGCGTGCAAGTTCGCTGACGATCTGGTCATAGCCTGGGTAGACATAGTCGGCGAACTGCACCTCGGCCACGGGCCGCAGGCCGTTGACACCCATGCCGATCGCCGCGGCGATGATGCCGCCTTCGGCGATGGGCGTATCGATCACCCGATGTTCGCCGTACTTGCGCTGCAGTCCGTCCGTGCAGCGGAACACGCCGCCGAAGTAGCCCACGTCCTGGCCCAGTACGACGACGGTCGGGTCACGTCCCATCGAGACATCCATGGCGGAGTTGAGCGCCTGGATCATGTTCATTTGCGCCATCTGCGGGCCTTCAGGTGGTGGCGGCGATTTCGGCGCGCAGCAGTTCGCGCTGCCGGCGCAGATGCTCGGGAATCTGCTTGAAGACGTCCTCGAACATCAGGTCGCGATCGAGGCGTGGCCCCTCGTTCATGGTGCCGTAGCTGATCGCTTCCTTCCACGAGGCGATCACCTGCGCGTCGAGCTCTGCGCTCAGACTCTGGTGGCGCTCCTCCGACCATTCGCCTAGCGCGATCAGGTGCTGCTTGAGCCGCTCGACCGGATCACCCAGTGGCCAACTCTGGTATTCATCGCGCGGCCGGTAGCGCGCCGGATCGTCGCTCGTCGAATGGGCCGCCGCGCGGTAGGTGACCAGCTCGATCACCGTAGCGCCGCCGCCAGTGCGGGCGCGGTCCGCGGCCCAACGCGTCGCGGCATGGACGGCCAGGAAATCATTGCCGTCCACGCGCAGTCCGGGCAGCCCGTAGGCCGGCCCGCGCGCCGCGAAGGAACTCTGCTCCCCACCGGCGGTGCCCTGAAAGGTAGAGATCGCCCACTGGTTGTTGACGACATTGAGGATCACCGGCGCGCGATACACGGACGCGAACAGCAGGGCATGGTGAAAGTCGGCCTCCGCCGTACTGCCCTCGCCCGTCCAGGTCGCCGCGATGTGATTCTCGCCCTTGATGGCCGCCGCCATCGCCCAGCCGACCGCCTGTGGAAACTGCGTCGCCAGATTGCCGGAGATCGAAAACAGGTTGGCCTGCGCAGAGTGGTACATGACCGGGAGCTGGCGGCCCTTGCACATGTCGCGCGTGTTGGACAGCAGCTGGCACATCAATTCGACCAGGGGCCGGCCGCGCACCACCTGCAGGCCCTGGTTGCGGTAGGCCGGAAACAGCATGTCCCCAGGCTGCAAGGCCATGCCGGCGGCGACCGACACGGCTTCCTCACCGGTGCTCTTCATATAAAAGGAGAGCTTGCCCTGCCGCTGCATGCGCACGGAGCGATCGTCGAACAGCCGGGTGAGCAGCATATGGCGCAGGCCGATCTGCAGCTCCTGCGCCTCCAGGTGCGGATCCCAGGGGCCCACAGCGCGGTGCGCATCATCGAGAACGCGCACCAGGCCGCTCGCCTGCTCGCCCAGGTCGCGCCAGGAAGCGGTAGTTTCCGGCCGGCCGATCGCGCCTGGCGCCGAGACACGCAGATAGCTGAAATCCGGCGGCTGACCCGGGCGGGCAGGGGGCGCCGGTACGTGCAGGCGGGAGCGGTTCGGCATGGGATTCTCAGGTCCTGAAGGGCTCGTGCTTCTATTGTGCAGCATACCGCCGCCAGCGGGCGGCTCTCAATCCAATTCAGTTGCCGTCATTGCGGCGAATGAGTACTTTGCAGCCAGCCATGGACAGCAAAGATGAATTTCAGCATGCACTGCAGCTGAGCCCCCTGCGCCACAGCAGCACCGCCAGAACGCTGCCCGAGCTGGTCGCCGAACAGCTGCGGCACTTCGGTGTCGATCCGGACTCCGAGAGCGGGCGCGTGCTCGGGCGGCTCGTGCGCCAGCTCGGTGCGGCCAACTGCGCCGCGCACGAGCTGTGGGAACTTACCGTGCGCACGCTCGGAAGTCTCGACCGGCAGGATCGCATCGCCTGGTACAACGCCAAGCGCTTTGCCTGCTTCCAGCTCGCCAAGGTGCTCGATACCCTGCAGAACCCGCTGCGCTCCACCTACCAGGCGCTGATCGACGACATGAGCACCGCGGGCGCGAAGGGCCCGAATCCGCTCTTCGACAATGTCACGGCGCTGTTCAGCGCGACACCCGTGATCACGCGCACCGCCACCTACGTCTACGCTTGCACCGAGTGGATCGAGGACGCCTTCAAGGGCCGCGAACTGCTGCACGAAATCTATTCACGCCTGCTCAATCCGACCTCGATCTGCCTCGCGAATCATATCGTACACCTGGAGGCGGGCCCCGAGGCCGCCGCCTACTTCGCCTGGAACTTCAATTCCGGCATGGCGGCGATCGACACCACGCTGGCCCACCTGCTCGGCGCGCGCGACATCGTGCTGTCCAGCCGCAATGTGTATGGCGGCACCTACCAGCTGCTGCACGACTGGTATGGCAAAAAGGCCAATCTCGATGTGGCGCTGGAGTGGTTTGACGGGGAGTCGGCGACCGAGTTCGCCGCGCAGCTCGAGGCCGTGACCGCACGCCACGCCGATCGTCTGGCCGCGGGCCGCCAGATCTTCATCTACCTCGAATCTCCCTGCAATCCGCACGGCTATGTGCTCGATGTACCGGGGATCTGCCGGCTGGCGCACGCGCGCGGCCTGACCGTGATCTGCGACGCCACGATCGGCACGCCGTTCCTGCAGCCGACCCTGCGCCGCGCCGATCCGGCCGAGCGCCCTGACTTCGTCATTCATTCCTATACGAAGGATCTGTGCGGCTCGGGCAATACCACGGCCGGGGTGGTGATCGCCCGCGGCGAGCGCATGTTCCTGCCCAAGGGTGAAACGGTGCGCGCTTGCGGTCACGACGGGCGTGAGCGCGAGTGCCGCTGGGACGAGACCATGTTCTGGAATGTCTACTACGTGAAGGGCGCGTTCCTGGATTCCGACAAGGCCTTCGAGGTGCTCAGCGGCCTGCGCACGGTGGAGCTGCGGCTGCTGACCAAATGCATCAACACCGTCGTACTGGCGCGCGCCCTGGCGCTCCACCCGCAGATCAACGTGCACTGCGCCGGGCTTCCGGGTCATCGCAATGCGCAGTTGTGCGCGCGGCTGATGACCCTGGGGCTGCCGGCGCCCCTGTTCACGATCGATTTCGAACGCCAGGCCGCCGTCGTCTCGCGCCCAATGATGAAGCGGCTGTTTGACAGCCTCGAGCCCGCCTTCGGGCTGCAGGTGAGCCTCGGTCAGGTGAACACGGTCGTCCTGTGTCCGGCGCTCACCAGCCATTCGGAAATGTCGGACGAGGCGCTGCGGCAGGCGGGCATCGCGCCGAGCACGGTGCGCCTCAGCGTCGGGGACGAGGATCCGCGCTTTCTGCTCGAACATCTGCGGCGTGCGGCCGCGCTGGCGGGCGGCAGCGAGCTGCCGGCCCTGGCGGCCGGCTTTCCCGCCGAAGATCAGATCGCGAAGATCTACCGGGAGGTCTACCTGGACGTGCACAGCCGCTGGGTCGATCGGCGCATGACCTTCTGGCGCGCGCAGGCCTGAGGCGCTGCGCGTGCTCGCCTGCGTGCTGGAGCAGCCCGGCGGGCCGCTGCGCCTGAGGGAACGTCCCGCCCTGGTGCCGGCTCCGGGGCAGCTGCATCTTGAGGTGCAGGCCTGTGCCGTGTGCCGCACGGATCTGCACCTGGTCGATGGCGAGTTGCCGGATACGCCGCTCCCACGGGTGCCGGGCCATGAAATCGTGGGCCGGGTCCTCGCGCTCGGCAGCGGCGTGAGCGGGTGGCAGGTCGGCGATCGCGCCGGCGTACCCTGGCTGGCCTGGACCTGCGGCGTGTGCGATCCCTGCCGCCGGGGCGATGAGAACTTGTGCGTGCGCGCGCGCTTCACGGGCCGGCACGTCGATGGGGGATTTGCCACCGAGGTCGTGGCCGACGCGCGCTTCGCGGTTGCGCTGCCCGATCGTTACGGCGACGAACAGGCAGCACCATTGCTGTGCGCGGGACTGATCGGCTGGCGGGCCCTGAAGGCCGCCGGGCCCGCGACGCGCCTGGGCCTGTACGGGTTCGGCGCCGCCGCGCACCTCGTCGCGCAACTGGCGCGCGCGCGCGGCCAGGAATGCTACGCCTTCGTGCGCCCGGGCGATGCGGCCGCGGCGGCTTTCGCCCGCACGCTGGGCGCCGTCTGGGCGGCCGGGTCCGATGAGGCGCCCCCGGAGTTACTGGACGCCGCCATCATCTTTGCGCCGGTTGGCGCGCTCATTCCCGCAGCGCTGCGGGCCGTGCGTGCGGGCGGCACCGTGGTCTGCGCCGGCATCCACATGAGCGAGATTCCCGCCTTCCCCTACAAGCTCCTGTGGGGCGAGCGGGTCCTGCGCTCGGTGGCGAATCTGACGCGGCGGGATGCGCGCGAGTTTTTCGACATCGCCGAGCGGACGGACCTGCGCGTGTCGACGGTGAGCTATGCGCTGGCGGATGCCAACCAGGCCTTGAGCGATCTGCGCGCCGGGCGCATCAGCGGCGCGGCGGTCCTGCGCTGCCAGGCGGATCGCTCTCAACCCTGAGGCTGGCCGCAAGCGCTCCTGCGGCCAACCCGGGTCGATACGCCTACGGAGGCGAATTCACGAACAACTGTGCCTGCGACAGGGGCACGCCATTGATCGCACCGCTCACCAGGTCACTGATAAAATCGCCATAGACATCGGTCGCCGTGAAGGCCGTGTCAGGCACCAGCCCATCGTACGGCAGGCTCGTCGCATTGCCGGAGAAGTCCCACAGGACGCTGCTCCAGGATTGAAGCTTCCGGGATCCCACCCGGGTTCCCTTGTAGTAGCGCCCGCAAGTCTCGGTTGCATAGACTTCACCCGACACACCCGTATCCGTGAAACCCGTAACGAATGTGCTCGTGACCAGTCCGCTGCAATTGATCGTGGGCAGCAGATTGGGCGGCGCATTCAGACTGATGGTTCCCGCCGTCGCGGCGGCACAGGCCAGCAGTCCCATTGTCAGCAGTGAGCCTCTCATTGGTAACTCCCATAACCACAGAGGCGGCCGATGGTAGTGCGCGTGATTTGAAGATCAGAGCTGTCGCCTGCGGGAGACAGCCATCTCACACTTGCGGCTTTAGGTTAAATGCGCAGCCGATATCCCACATTCGTCAGGGTTTCGATGCCGCCTCCGGGCGGAGGCGTGTCGCCCAGCTTCTGGCGCAGGCGATGGACCAGCTGCTTGAGCAGTTGCCGATCGCCCCCGGCGCGCTGGCCCCAGACGTGCTTCAGCAGGCGCTCCGTCGTGACCGGCTGCCCGGCATGGGCGATCAGCAGCTGCAGCAGTCTCGATTCCAGTGGCGTCACGCGGTGGACGACTTCGCCGACGCGCAGCTCCAGTGCGGCAGGGTCGAGTCGGAACACGCCGGCGCTGCTGTGATCCTCGATGAAGCTGCCGGCGCGCCGCGCGAGCGCCTTGACGCGCGCGATCAGGGTACGCGGACTGTAGGGCTTGCCCAGGTAATCATCGGCGCTGAGCTCGAGCGCCCGGACCAGGTCGGCTTCTTCATTGCGCACCGTGAGCATCAGGATAGGCAGTTTCGATTCGCGCCGGAGCGCCTGGCAGAGTTCGAAGCCGGAGCCACCCGGAATATTGATGTCGAGTATCGCGAGGTCCGGCTGCTCCTGGCGAAAGACGGCCAGGGCGGTGTCGTAGGAGACGGCGGGCACGACCAGCATGCCGGCCTGTCGCAGGGCGAAGCTGGTCACCGCCAGCATGTCCGGATCATCGTCGACGAGCAGGATTTTCACGCCGCAGCTCCGACCGGCAGGCTCAGCACGAAGCGCGTGTGCGCATCCGCCGTGCGCTCGACGCGGACTGTGCCAGCGTGTCGCTCGATGATCGAGCGCACGATCCACAGGCCCAGTCCCAGGCCGGGCGCATCCGGTTCGGCGCTGTCGCCGCGGCGAAAGCGCTCGAAGATGGCGCCCGGATCGCCCGGGGGCAGCCCCACGCCGGCGTCGTCGACCCAGCTCTCGACCCACGCCCCGGCCGGCGCCGCACCGATCCGGATCGTGCTGCCCCGGGGAGCAAACTTGGCGGCGTTTGAGAGCAGATTGACGTACACCTGCTGCAGGCGCTGCGCGTCGCCCGGCACCGTGGCGCCCTGCAGGGCTTCGAATTCCAGGGCCACGTCCAGCTCCGATTGCGCCAGGAGGGGCCGCAGCAGTTCCGTCGCCTCGCGCGCGGTGGCCTCCAGGGACACCTCCTGTCGCCGCAGATCCAGCTGCCCGGACTCGATGCGCACGCTCTCGAGCAGATTGTCGATCAGCCGCATCAGGCGCAGCACGCCGCGCTCGACGTTGGCGAGCAGCGAGCGTTGTCCGGCGGCATCGATGGTGTCGATGCCATCGCGCAGCATCTCGATGGCGGCGAGCTGGGCGGCGAGCGGCGTGCGAAATTCGTGCGAAATATTGCCGAGCACGCTGTCGCGCGCGCGGCGCACGGATTCCAGTTCCGTCTCATCGCGCAGCAGCTGCACCTGGCGTCCGTCCGCGGGCGGCGCGCTCACGATGATCGTGGAGCGGACCAGGCCATCCGCGAGCTTGAGCTGCTCGGCGGCGCGTGCGGCGCGCCCCTGGCGCGCCGCGATGATCGGACAGGCCCGCTCGCAGGGCCGGTCCGCGCTCGCCAGATGAGGGTGCAGCACATCGCCGCAGAAGCGGCCGATGACGCCACCGGCCGCTCCCGGGGCGCTGCGCGTGAACTGGAGATTGGCATACACGATGAGACGCTGCTCGTCGGTGACGAATACCCCTTCGACCACCCCGCTCAGGACGGCCTGCGCCTGCGCCTCGCGACTGCGCAGTCGCGCGGTGAGCTCGATCAGGTTCTGCCGCATCTCGTCCATGGCGTGCGCCAGCGAATCCAGTTCGCGCGGGACTACCGTTGGCACGGCGGGGCTGAAATCTCCCTGGCCGATGCGCCGCGCCATCTCGGCCAGCCGCACGACCGGTGCCGCCAGCCAGCGCCCGGAGACCAGCCCGGCAAGCCCGGCCAGCGCTGCGACCAGCAGTCCGACCAGTATCACGGCGCGGCGGTAGGCGGCGGTCGCGTGGTCGAAATCGGCCGCCGGCAAGCGCGCGTCGAGCAGCGCCACCGGCTCGCCGGTGGCATTGATCATGACGACGCTCGCGGCGTAGCAGTCCAGGGCCGCCACGCGCGCGGCGGCATGCACGCCGTTGGTGAGTGCGGCCGCGTGCAGTGGGGTCAGCGGGTCGGCGTCGGGGGCGCGGTAGCTGGCGAGGTTCTGCACGTCGATCGCCGCGCCGCTTTGCCGGCCGGCCTCGGTGAGCACGCTGCCGGCGAGCGCCTGCAGCATCAGCACTTCGAAGTCCGGGTGCGAGGCAGCCGGAACGAGTGCGCCCAGGAGCGGGGGACCGCCACCGCGAGGTCCGAGCGCGAAGCGTTCGCCCTGCTCGGCACGAGCGGCGGCGATCTCGGGCCAGGCCGGGGCGGGCGCCGAGGCAACGATGAGGGTGTCGGCGTGCCGCACCAGGCAGCTGGTGGCGCGCACGGACTCGCAGTAATTGCGCAGGAACAGCCCCAGGGCTGGGGACGCCGGGTTCTCGAGCAGTCGCATCAGCGTGGGATTGGCCGCCAGGGCACGCGCGGCGATCAGGTTGCTCTCGCCCAGGCGCCGGAAATATTCGCGCGCCGAGCTGGCCGCCAGCTCAGCGCGCGCCAGGGCCTGCTTCGCCGCGAACTGGCTCACGATCACCGAGGAGGCCAGCGCCATGACGGTGAGCGCCACCAGGACGATGAGCAGGCTCCCCGCGCTCAGCCACGTGGCAAGCCGATACTTGTGCGAGGGTGCCGGCGGCACGCTCACCGCGGCGCCAGCCGTGGCGCCGGCGCGCTGGCCTTGCGGGGCCGTCCGCTGCGCAGTTCCGGATGGCTCCCTTCCAGCAGTGTCTTGAGTGCGAGCGTAAGCAGCGCGAGCATGGCGAGCAGTGAGGCCGTGGCAAAGGCGCCGACGAAATTGTACTCGTTGTATAGGATTTCCACATGCAGGGGCAGGGTATTGGTCTCTCCCCTGATGTGGCCGGACACCACCGATACGGCGCCGAATTCCCCCATGGCGCGCGCATTGCACAGCAGGATCCCGTAGAGCATTCCCCAGCGCACGTTCGGCAGCGTCACGACGCGGAATATGCGCCAGCCCCCGGCGCCCATCGACAGGGCCGCCTCCTCGTCGTCGCGCCCCTGTGCCTGCATGAGCGGGATCAGCTCCCGTGCAATGAAGGGAAAAGTGATGAAAGTGGTGGCAAGCACCATGCCCGGCATCGCGAAGATGACCTTGAAATCGTGCTCGCTCAGCCAGCCGCCGAACCAGCCGCGGGCGCCGAATACCAGCACGAAGACCAGGCCGGCGATGACCGGGGACACGGCAAAGGGCAGATCGATGAGAGTCAGCAGAAACCCCTTGCCACGGAATTCAAACTTGCTGATCGCCCAGGCCGCCGCCACGCCGAAGATCGTATTGAGCGGCACCGAGATCGCCGCCACCGTGAGGGTCATGCGCATCGCCGCCAGCGCGTCGGCGTCGGCGAGCGCCCGCCAGTAGGCGGCCACGCCGTGGGCGAAAGCCTGCACGAAGACCGTGATCAGCGGCAGCAGCAGGAACAGCACCATGTACAGCACCGCCACACTCACCAGCAAGACGCGCCCGAGGACCCGGGCCGCGTCGGATCTGCCGGGGAAATCCTCACGCGTTCTCATCGTTTCCCCAGGTGGCGGCGTTGCAGCGCCAGCTGCGCGGCGTTGACCACGAACATCATGGCGAAGGACAGCAGCAGCATGGCGACGGCCACAACCGCCGCCTCGCGGTACTGGAACTGCTCCAGTTTGGTCATGATGACCAGTGGCACGATCTCGGAGACGAGCGGTATGTTGCCGGCAATGAAGATCACCGAGCCGTACTCGCCCAGCGCCCGTGAAAAGGCCAGGGCGCTGCCGGTGATCAGTGCCGGGAGCAGGGCCGGGAAAATGACGCGGCGAAAGACCAGCAGTGGTCCGGCCCCCAGGGTGTCCGCGGCGCGCTCCAGGTCCTGGTCCAGATCGGCGATCACGGGCTCCAGGGTGCGCACCACGAAGGGCAGGCCGATGAAGCTCAGCGCGACGATGACGCCGAGCGGCGTGAAGGCGACCTGGATGCCCAGCGGAAGCAGCAGCCGGCCGAGCCAGCCGTTGGGCGCGTAGAGTGTCGTCAGGGCAATGCCCGCGACCGCCGTAGGCAGGGCGAAGGGCAGGTCGACCAGGGCGTCGAGCAGGCGCCGGCCCGGAAATTCATAGCGCGTGAGCACCCAGGCGATGAGCAGGCCGAACACGGCGTTGACCGCAGCCGCGATCAGGCTGGCGCTCACGCTGAGCCTGAATGAGGCCAGCACGCGCGGGGCGGCCAGAACGTGCGCCCATTGGGTCAGCGGCAATCCGTCAGCACTCAGCACCACCGCCGCCAGCGGGATGAGGACAATCAGGCTGAGGTAGGTGACCGAATAACCCATGGTCAGCCCGAAACCGGGCAGGATCTGCTGGCGGCGCGGCTTGCCGAGCAGGCGGGCGGCTCCGATGAGTTTCATGGCTCGGCTTCGATCGCGAACAGGACGGCCGCCCGTGAGCGGGGTGTAAACAGCGGCGCGAGCTCACCGATGAGCGCCTGGGCGAGCGGCTCGGGCGCCGCGGGCAATTCCAGCACGATCAGCACCGGTTCGGACTGCGCGGCCACGTGGCTGAGCCAGCCACGCAGGTCGCCCACGAAGCGCTCCCCGCGCAGGTCCAGGCCGTGCGCACTGCGCAGGTCGGCCCGCGTGTCGAGCAGCTGGCGCTGCGCTTCGACCACTTCGCTCCGGCTGGCTTCGGGTCGCTGCACGGTCACGGCGGTCGTGGGCACGGGCAGGTGCCGCATGGCACTCGACACCAGCGCCAGCAGGGCGCTGCTGCGCATTTCCTCGCCGGCGTAGATCAGCATGCGCGAGGGGAGCGCAGCCAGCGGCGGAATGCACAGCAGGCGGCGGGCACCCTGGGCCACCGCGGCGCCGATGGCCACCGCGCTGTCCGCGGCCAGCGGCAGCACGCAGATGCCCGCATCCAGGCGCTCGGTGCGCGCTCCGGCCGGCGGCAGGCGGGTGAGGCGCGCCTGCATGCTGCGCAGGAATTGTGTCAGCAGCGGGCTGGCTTCGAGCGCGGCACTCTGCGCCTCATCGCTGGTCAACAGGCGGAAGCTCGAGATCGGAGTGGGCAGCGCATGGAGCCGGCGTACGCCCAGATTGACGGCGACGCCGACACTCAAAGGCACGGCACTCTGCTCGGCCGCCGAGCGCAGCGCCTCCACGCTCACGGCTTCCCCTGCGCCGCGGCCCACACCCGTCGCCGTCTCCACGCCGCTGAGTTCGTCGAGTTCGACGCTGACGTACTGCTGGTGCCCGGCAAAAGTCAGCGCGTGCACCCTGCCGCTCGCAAAGGGCGGACTGTTCGGTGCGCTGGCCTGGGGCACGATCTCGATGTCTTCGGGCCGCACCACCAGCACGGCCTCGGCGCCGTCGGCGCTCCGCGGCGTCGAGCGTTCCGGCGTCAAGGTGGCGGTACCGAGCCGCAGGCCCTGGCGCGAGACCTCGCCCAGAAAGAGGTTGGCCGCTCCCAGGAAGCGCGCGACAAAGCGCGTGGTCGGGTGGCGGTAGAGCTCCTCGGGAGAGTCGGTCTCGAGCAATCGCCCCATCTGCATGACGCCCAGCCGGTCGGCGAGCGCGAAGGCCTCTTCCTGATCGTGGGTCACCAGGATGGTGGTCATGCCGATGCGTTGCTGCACGGCACGGACGGTCTCGCGCAATTCGACCCGGATCTTCGCGTCGAGCGCGCCGAAGGGCTCATCGAGCAGCAGTACGGCCGGCTCGTGCGCCAGGGCGCGGGCGACGGCGACGCGCTGCTGTTGCCCGCCCGACAACTGGCTGGGATAGCGTTCGTCGTAGCCCTCGAGGGCGACCAGCTGCAGCAATTCCTGCCGGCGCCGCCGCCGCTCGGCGGCGCGCAGGCGCCGCACCCGCAGCGCAAACTCAATGTTGTCGGCCACGGTCATGTGGCGGAAGAGGGCGTAATTCTGGAACACCAGGCCGACACCGCGCTCCCGTGCCGGTGTTTCCGTGACGTCACGGCCGTGCAGGGACATGCGGCCGTGGTCGATGTGGGTCAGGCCGGCGAGCGCACGCAGCAAGGTACTCTTGCCGCTGCCCGAGGGCCCGAGCAGTACGAAGAACTCTCCGGTCTGGATCTCGATCGTCACGTCATTGACGACCGGGACCCCCTGGTACAGTTTGGTGACCTGCTCGATCCTGATGGACATGGGCGCCGGCCTTATTGCGCCGAATAGATGCGATCGAAAATGCCGCCATCGGAAAAATGCGCCGCCTGGGCGCGCGTCCAGCCGCCGAAGTCGGCGATCGTGGCCAGCTGCGGGATCCGGCCAAAACGGGCGGCGTATTTTGCGGCGACCTGGGCGTCCCGTGGCCGGTAGTAATTTTGCGCGGCGATTTCCTGGGCCGAGGGCGTGTACAGGTATTGCAGATAGGCCTCGGCTACCCGGGTGGTGCCATGGCGCTGCGCGATCTTGTCGATCAGGGCTACGGGTGGTTCGGCCAGGATGCTGACCGAAGGGTAGACGATGTCGAAACTGCCGGGGCCCAGTTCCTTCCGAGCCAGGTAGGCCTCGTTCTCCCAGGCCAGCAATACGTCACCGATCCCCCGCTGCACGAAGGTGATCGTCGAGCCGCGCGCACCCGAGTCCAGCACGGGCACATTCTTGTAGACTTTGCGCACGAAGGCCTCGGCGCTGGCCGCATTGCCGCCCGGCTGCTTCAGCGCCCAGGCCCAGGCCGCCAGGTAATTCCAGCGCGCTCCACCGCTGGTCTTCGGATTGGGAGTAATGACGCGGATCCCCGGGCGGATCAGGTCGGGCCAGTCCAGGATGCGCTTCGGGTTGCCCCGGCGCACCAGCAGTACGATGGTCGAAGTGTAGGGAGCGCTGTCCTGCGGCAGGCGCTGGGCCCAGCCCTCAGGCAGCAGCTTGCCGTTGCGGGCGATGCCATCGATATCGGCCGCCAGAGCCAGGGTCACGACGTCAGCCTCGAGGCCCTCGATCACCGAGCGCGCCTGCTTGCCTGAACCGCCGTGCGATTGGCGCACGGTCACGGTATCGCCGGTCTTCTGCTTCCAGTACGCGGCAAAGGCAGTGTTGTACTGCTCGTAGAATTCACGCGTCGGATCATAGGACACATTCAACAAGGTCACGTGCGCGGCGCCGGCCGGACCGGCCAGGGCCGCCCAGCACAGCAGAGCGGCAGCAGCGGCGAGCAGGGATCTCCTGCGCGGCGGCCTCATGAGCACGTCCCTGCCGGACGCTTCCGCCCAGCTCAGGCGAGCCGATCCGAACATCCTTCTCATCCGCCATTCCACCCGGATCCAGGTTATCGCCATGATCAGGCCGGCCCGACACTCAATGCGGTAACAGGGCGGTTATCTTGTTGTCACCTGGCTGGCCCGGCCGGCTGGCAGTACCATCGGCGGATGTACGCCAGCCACGAGCCGCGCGGCCCCCGTCGCCTTCATGACTGAAGTGCTGCGTGACAACGCGGCCCGCTCCCGTTTCGAACTGGAGATCGCCGGCGGTCCGGCCTTCATCCGCTACCGCCGCGTCGGCCCGACCCTGTGGCTGGATCACGCCGAGGTGCCCGACGCGCTCGGCGGCCGCGGTGTGGGCACCCGGCTGGTCCGGGGGAGCCTGGACCTGGTGCGCAGCCGCGGGGAACGCATCGTGCCGCGTTGCCCGTTCATAGCCTGGTTCGTCCGCGGCCATCCGGAATACGCGGATCTGTGTGTTGCGGGAGCCCCTGAGACCGCAGCGTCGGTCCCGGGCGATCTTGTGGGGGGCGCCGACGCTGAAATCGCGCCTGCACTGCGCAGCTTCATCAACGCTGAGGTCATCCCCGGGACCGGGATTGCGCCGGAGGCCTTCTGGCCGGGTCTCGTCGCAATCCTGCGGGAACTCGGGCCCCTGAACAGCGCGCTGCTGGAAAAGCGGGCCACACTCCAGAAGCGCATCGACGCCTGGCACGAGCGGCGGCCTGGCGCCGGCGGGTTCGGGGCGCCGTACGAGGCGATGCTCCGGGAGATCGGCTACCTGGTGCCCGAAGGCGCAGCCTTCAGCATCGCCACGGCCCATGTCGATTCCGAGATCGCGGCCATCGCCGCTCCGCAGCTGGTCGTGCCGCTGAGCAACGCGCGCTATGCGCTCAACGCCGCGAACGCGCGCTGGGGGAGCCTCTACGATGCGCTGTACGGCACCGACGTGGTGCCGGAGAGCGAGGGCACCGCACGTGGCGACGCCTACAACCCCCGCCGCGGCGCGCGCGTCATCGCCTTCGGGCGCGATTTTCTCGACCAGTACTTTCCACTGCCGTCCGCGTCGCATCGGAATGCCACAGCCTATCGCGTCGAGGGTGCCGAGCTGGTCGTGGAGACCGCGGGTGGGAGGCAGGGCCTGGCGGAGGCTGCGGCGTTCGCGGGCTATCAGGGCCCCCACGCGGCCCCGACCTCGATCCTGCTCCGCCACCACGGCCTGCACGTCGAACTGCGGCTCGATCGCGGGCACCCGATCGGCAGGGCCGATGCGGCGGGGATCAGCGATCTGCTGCTCGAATCGGCGCTCACCACGATCCAGGACCTCGAAGACTCGGTCGCCGCCGTGGACGCGGCCGACAAGATCGCCGCCTACCGCAACTGGCTGGGCCTCATGCGCGGCACGCTCGAAGTGGAGTTTCGCAGGGGCGAGCGGCTGATCCGGCGTCGTCTGCACGCGGACCGCCACTACACGGCGCCAGACGGCGGCGAATTCAGCCTGCCGGGGCGGAGCCTCATGCTGGTGCGCACCGTCGGACATCACATGATGAGCGACATGCTGCGCATCGATGGCGCGGAGGTCCCCGAGACCATGATCGACGCCGCGGTCTGTGCGCTCATCGCACTGCACGACCTGCGCGGCACCGGCCCGCTGCGCAACAGCCGCAGCGGCTCGGTCTACATCGTCAAGCCGAAACTGCACGGACCGGATGAAGTCGCTCTCGCCGCGCTCCTGTTCACGCGCGTGGAGGAGCTGCTGGGGCTGCCCCGCACCACGCTCAAGATGGGCATCATGGACGAGGAGCGCCGTACGACGGTCAATCTTGCGGAGTGCATCCGCGCGGCGCGCGATCGCGTCGTGTTCATCAACACCGGATTTCTCGACCGCACGGGCGATGAGATTCACACCTCGATGCTGGCCGGCCCGATGCCGTACAAGGCCGAGATCAGGAACGCCCGCTGGTTCGACGCCTACGAGCGCCAGAACGTCGATATCGGGCTGGCCAGCGGCTTCGCCGGCCGGGCGCAGATCGGCAAGGGCATGTGGGCCATGCCGGATCTGATGGCGCAGATGGTGGCGAGCAAGATTGCGCATCCGCGCGCGGGGGCCAGCACGGCCTGGGTACCCTCACCCACGGCCGCGACGCTCCATGCGCTGCATTACCACGCGGTGGACGTCACGGCCGTGCAGCGGTCGCTGCGCGACCGGCCGCGTGCGGCGCTGGCGGAGCTGCTGACCGGACCGCTCGCTCCCGAACCCCAATGGAGCCCCGAGGAGATCGAGCGCGAACTCAACAACAACGCCCAGGGGATCCTCGGCTATGTGGTGCGCTGGGTCGAGCTGGGCGTCGGTTGCTCCAGGGTGCCGGACACGCAGCATGTCGCGCTCATGGAAGATCGCGCCACGCTGCGCATCTCGAGCCAGCACTTGGCGAACTGGCTGCACCACGGCGTGTGCACGCGCGAGCAGGCGCTCGCGGCCCTGCAGCGCATGGCGCGCGTGGTGGATGAACAGAACGCCGGGGAGCCCGGTTATCGGCCCATGGCGCCGGGTTTCGGCCGCAGCCTGGCCTTTCAGGCGGCCTGCGAGCTGGTGTTCAAGGGCCGCAGGCAGCCCAACGGCTACACCGAGTGGGTGCTGCATGCGCGCCGGCGGGAAGCCAAACTCCGCCGAGAGCCAGCCCAGGCCATGAGCGATAATCCGCCGCAAGGGGCGCACGGAGGGTAGGGCGATGAGACTGGTGAGCTGCGTGCACGAGGGCCGGATGCTGACGGGTCTGTGGCGTTCTGGCCGTGTGCTCGATCTGGGCGCGGCCGGGCGGCGCGCCAACGAAGCGGCCGATCTGGGCAGCATGCTGGCGATCATACGCGGTGGCGCCGCAGCGCTCGCGGCACTGAACCGGCTGCAGGAACGGGGCGATGACTTTCCCGAGGCCTGGATCGACGCCGGCCAGCTGCAACTGCTCGCGCCCATACCTCAGCCCGTCCGCAATGTCTTTTGCGTGGGGCGAAATTATGCCGACCATGTGCGCGAGGGCTATGCCAAGGGGGGCCAGGAAACGAAACTGCCGAGCGTGCCCCAGTTCTTCACCAAGGCGACCCGGGCCGTGAACGCGCCGCACGGCGACGTGCGGCTCGATTCGCGCTTGACGCGCTTGCTCGACTACGAAGTGGAACTGGCCGTGATCATCGGCGCCGGGGGTCGCGACATCCCCGCGGAGCAGGCCTACGAACATGTATTCGGCTACACCGTCGCCAACGACTTCACGGCGCGTGACCTGCAGCGCCGGCATGAGCAGTGGTTCAAGGGCAAGTCGCTCGACACCAGTTGCCCGCTCGGTCCATGCATCGTCGATCGGGCCGAGATCGGCGATCCGGGCACGCTGGAGCTGTCCCTGACCGTCAACGGCGAGCCACGCCAGCGCGCCCGCGTGGCGCAGATGATCTTCGATATTCCCGCGATCATTGCTTCGCTGTCCGCAGGTCTGACGCTGGAGCCCGGCGACATCATCGCCACCGGTACTCCCTCGGGGGTCGGCTACGCGATGAATCCGGCGCGGGCGCTTAAAGGGGGCGACCTGGTGGTTTCGGGCATCGATCGCATCGGCGAACTGCGCAATCGGATCGTCGAGGTCTGAGTGCCGGCCGGTTTGCGAGTGCGGCGGCGATGATCGTCTCGGCACCCGGGGACTTCAGGGCAGCGGCGCGCCGCCGGCTGCCGCGCTTCCTGTTCGATTACATCGATGGCGGGGCGGGCCAGGAATTGACCCTGCGCCGCAATTGCGGCGATCTCGCGGACATCGGCCTGTGCCAGAAGATCCTCAGCGGCGTTTCGAGCCCGCGACTGGAAACGACGCTCTTCGGCCGTTCCCAGGCGCTGCCGCTGGTACTGGGGCCGGTGGGCCTCACGGGAATGTTCGCGCGCCGCGGCGAGGTGCAGGCGGCGCGCGCGGCCCAGGCCAGGGGTATTCCATTCTGCCTGTCGACGGTTTCGATCTGCGGGGTGGAAGAGGTGGCCGCGGCGGCGGCGCCCATCTGGTTCCAGCTGTACATGATTCGCGACCGCGGTTTCACGCGCGAGCTGCTGGGCCGGGTGAAGGCGGCGGGCTGCACGGCACTGGCCTTTACCGTCGATCTGCCCCTGCCGGGCATCCGCTACCGCGACGGCCACTCGGGCATGTCGGGGCCCCGGTCCGCGTTGCGCCGCTACCTCCAGGCGATCTGCCATCCCGCGTGGGCCTGGGATGTGGGCCTGCGCGGCCGGCCGCTCAACCTGGGGAACATCGCCTCCGCACTGCGCCCGGGCAGCGGCCTCAATGACTACGTCGCCTGGCTGGCGGCAAATCTTGATCCAGGACTGCAATGGCGGGACGTCGCGTGGATTCGAGATCGCTGGGATGGAGCGCTCATCGTCAAGGGCATCCTGGACGTCGAGGACGCCCGGGCCGCCGCGGCCGCGGGAGTCGAGGGCATCGTGGTGTCGAACCATGGGGGCCGGCAGCTCGATGGCGCGACCTCCACCGTGCGGGCGCTGCCCGCCATTGCCGACGCGGTCGGCGATCGCCTGACGGTGCTCGCGGACTCCGGTGTCCGCTCCGGCGCCGACGTCGTGCGGCTCCTCGCGCTGGGCGCGAAAGCGGTGCTGCTCGGCCGCTGCTGGGTCTACGCGCTGGCGGCGCGCGGGCAGGCGGGCGTGACCCAGCTGCTCGAGCTGCTGGAGAACGAACTCAGGATCGCCATGATCCTCACGGGCGCGGCGGAGCTCAGCGCGCTGGACCGTAACACAGTAATATTGCCGCTGAAGTAGGGCGGAGAGTTCGCATGGAAGAAGTGGTGATCGTCGCGGCACTGCGCACGGCCGTGGGCAAGTTCGGCGGCGGCATCGCCAAGGTGGCCGCCTCGGATCTGGGTGCCCAGGTCATCAAGGCCTTGCTGGCGCGCAGCGGCGTGGCAGCCGGCCAGATTTCAGAAGTGATCATGGGACAGGTCCTTACCGCCGGTTGCGGCCAGAATCCGGCCCGCCAGGCCTCCATCCGCGCCGGCGTGCCCGATTCCGTCCCGGCCATGACGGTCGGAAAAGTCTGCGGCAGCGGCCTGAAGGCGACGCACCTGGCGGCCCAGGCGATCAAGTGTGGGGATGCCCAGATCGTGATTGCCGGTGGCCAGGAAAACATGAGCGCCTCGCCGCACGTGTTGCCCGGCTCGCGCGATGGTTTTCGCATGGGCGATGCCAAGCTGGTGGACACGATGATCGTCGATGGCCTGTGGGATGCGTATAACAACATCCACATGGGCATCACCGCCGAAAACGTCGCCAGCCAGCTGGGCATTTCACGGCGCGAGCAGGATGAGTTCGCGGCCGCCTCGCAGCAGAAGGCCGAGGCGGCGCAGCGCGCCGGGCGCTTCAAGGATGAAATCGTCGCGGTGGAGATTGCCTCCAGGAAAGCCACCGTGCGATTCGACAGCGATGAATACATCCGCGCGGGCACGACCGCTGAGGCCCTCGCCGAACTCAAGCCCGCCTTCAGCAAGGAGGGGACCGTGACCGCCGGCAACGCCTCGGGTCTCAACGACGGCGCGGCGGCGGTGCTGATGATGTCGGCCTCGAAGGCGCAGGAGCTGCAGCTCAAGCCGCTGGCCCGCGTCAAGGCCTACGCCTCGGCCGGTGTGGATCCGAAGATCATGGGCATGGGTCCGGTGCCGGCCAGCCAGCTGTGCCTGCAGAAAGCGGGGTGGACGCACGCGGACCTCGATCTGATGGAGATCAACGAGGCCTTCGCCGCCCAGGCCATCGGCGTCAATCGCAAGATGGGCTGGGATACCTCCCGCATCAACGTCAACGGCGGCGCGATCGCGATCGGCCATCCCATCGGCGCTTCCGGCTGCCGCATTCTGGTGACGCTGCTGCACGAGATGGTCCGGCGCGACGCGCATCGCGGGCTGGCGAGCCTGTGCATCGGCGGCGGCATGGGGGTCGCGCTGGCCGTGGAGCGCTAGGCGCGGCGCCGGCTTGGGATTTCAATTCGACAACGGACGGGGACGCTGATCGTGGCAATGAAACGCATAGCACTGGTAACGGGCGGCATGGGCGGGCTCGGCGAGGCGATCTGCATCAAGCTGGCCGCCCTGGGCAATATCGTGGTCACCACCCATTCGCCGGGCAACACCAAGTCCACCTCGTGGCTCGCGGGCATGAAGTCCCGCGGTTTCAATTTCCAGGCCTACGCCTGTGACGTGACGGACTGGAATTCCTGTGCCGCCTGCGTGGCCAGGGTGACCGCTGAAGTCGGCCCCGTGGACGTGCTGGTCAACAACGCCGGCATCACCCGCGACATGACCTTCAAGAAGATGGATCGGGTCAACTGGGATGCGGTCATGCACGCGAATCTCGATTCCTGTTTCAACATGTGCAAGCAGGTCTGCGACGGCATGGTCGAGCGCCAGTGGGGCCGCATCATCAATGTCTCTTCGGTCAACGGACAGAAGGGCGCGTTCGGGCAGACCAATTACTCCGCGGCCAAGGCCGGCATGCACGGCTTTACCAAGGCCCTGTCGCTCGAGGTGGCACGCAAAGGCGTCACCGTGAACACGATCTCACCGGGCTACATCGGCACGCAGATGGTGATGGCGATCCCGAAGGAAGTGCTGGATTCCAAGATCATTCCGCAGATTCCGATGGGGCGCCTCGGCAAACCGGAAGAAGTCGCCGGCCTGGTGGCCTACCTGGCGAGTGACGAGGCCGCCTTCGTGACCGGTGCCAACATCGCCATCAACGGCGGCCAGCACATGCAGTAGGGGCCTTAGAGCAGGGAAGCCGTTTCCTGCGCACTGAGCCAGCGCCACTGGCCCTTCGGCAACGCCCCCAGCGACAGGGGACCCACCGCCACCCGCACCAGGCGCAGGACCGCCACGTCCATAGCGGCCAGTAACCGGCGTATCTGCCGGTTGCGACCCGAAGCCAGCACCAATTCCAGCCACGCGTTCCTCGTTCCGCCGCGCAACTGGCGGACCGAGACCGCGCCCAGCTGCTCGCCATCCACGACGACACCTAGCCTGATTGCGGCCAGCAGGGACTCGCCCGGCAGGCAATCGACCTGGACGTGGTAGGTCTTTTCAGGCCCGGTCCTGGGATCGCTGATCCGAGCCGCCCAGACCGAGTCGTTGCTGAAGAGCAGCAGACCCTCGCTCGCCTTGTCGAGTCGACCGACGGGCGCCAGCCAGGGCAGTGCCGCGTCTGCGAAACAGCGATAGACGGTGTCACGGCCACGCTCGTCCTGCCGGGTCGTGACCAGGCCACGGGGCTTGTTGAGCATGAGCACCAGGCGCTGCGCCGCGAGGCACTCCTGCTCATCGATCTGAACGCGATCGAGGTCTGGCCGCACCGGAAATTCCGCGTCGTGCACCACCTTGCCGTTGACGCGGACGCGTCCCTCCCGGACCCATTGCGCCGCCTGTGCGCGCGAGCCCAGGCCTCGTTTTGAGATCGCGCGCGCCACGCCATGCCGGGGCACGCGCGACCTGCCGGCGGAAGTCCTGGTCGCCATCAGGGCTAGCATGTCCCAAAAGCGGGGCGCAGGGCTACGCGTGTCACAGGTAGAATGAGCGGACTTGCCACGACCACGCGGGGTGGACGCATGGGATTGCACTCTTGAGCGCCGCAGCGCCGCCTGCGCTGGCGATGATCGGCCTGGGCCGCATGGGCGCCAACATGCTGCGGCGCCTGGCCCGCTCCGGCATGCCGGTGATCGGTTACGACGCCTCCACCGCAGCGGGCGCTGCGCTGTCCGCAGAACCGCGTGTCCGGATCGCGCCCACCCTGGCGGCGGCGGTGGCGGCGCTCGCCGCACCACGCGCCGTCTGGATCATGCTGCCTGCCGGTGAAATCACCGACGAGACCGTGCGCTCGCTCGCCGCGCTGCTCTCGCCCGGGGATGTGATCATCGACGGCGGCAATGCCGATTATCGCGATACCTTGAAGCGGGCGGCGGTGCTGGCTGGGCAGGGCCTGAATTTCGTCGATGCGGGCGTTTCCGGTGGTGTGTGGGGCCTGGAGAACGGCTATGGCCTGATGTTTGGCGGTCCGCGGAAGGCGATCGAGCCGCTGTTGCCCATCTTCCGCTCTTTGGCACCTGCCCCGGACCGGGGCTGGGTGCACTGCGGTCCCACGGGCAGCGGCCATTACGCCAAGATGGTCCACAACGGCATCGAATATGGACTGATGCAGGCCTATGCCGAGGGCATGGCCCTGTTGCACGCGAAGTCGGAGTTCGACTTCGACGTCGCTGCGGTCACCGACGCCTGGCGTTCGGGCACGGTGATCCGCTCCTGGCTGCTCGACCTCGCCGCGGAGGCCCTGCGCCGGGACGCTTCGCTCGGCGATGTGGCGCCGGTCGTGGCCGATTCGGGCGAAGGACGTTGGTCGGTGCGCGAGGCCCTGGAGCTCGGGCTCCCGGTGCCGGTGATCACGGCCGCGTTGAACGCCAGGTTGACCAGTCAGGGCAGCGCTGATTACACCGCGCGCATCCTGGCCCTGCTGCGCCATGCCTTCGGAGGCCATGTGGTCGCGTCGCCGGCTAAAAGCCTCCCGCAGCGCTGACAGACCGCCGGTCCCGGCCGCGAACCATCGCTCCTGCCCCGGGTCCAAGGCCTATAGTCTCCCTACCTGGCACGGAGGTGGATCATGAACCGAATTGACCCGGCGCCGCGTCTGGCAATCTGCCTGGCGGCCTTGACGGTGGCGAGTCCGGGCTTGCAGGCGGCCTCCACGGCCACGGCCAGCACGCCGGCTACTGCGCCTGCGGCGTCGGCGACAGGCGGCGCCATTGCAGCACCGACCGCGGCGGAATGGCAGCCCCAACAGCTGAAATTGAGCTACTCCGGCTTCACGACGCTGTATTCCTGCGACGGTATCGAGGAGAAAGTCCGCCTGATCCTGCTGGCCTTCGGTGCGCGCAAGGATCTGACGGTGACCGCGACCGGATGCAACGAAGGAGCGAGCCGGCCGAGCCGGTTTGCCTGGGTGCGCGCCGAGTTCAATTCCCTGAAGCCGGCGGCCGACCCGGCGGCGGCAACGGCCGTCAAGTCCACGTGGGTCAAAGTGCAGATCGCGCCGAACCGGCCCAACTTCATGGGTGCGGGCGAATGCGAGCTGGTGGAGCAGATGCGGGACATGCTGCAAAAGGGATTCCAGCTGCGAAATCCGGATTTTCGCACCTCGTGTGTGCCCCACCACATCACCATGGCCGACTACAGCCTGACCGCCGAGGTGCTCAAGACCGCCGCGCCCTGAGCCCGCGAGCGACGGGCACGGATGAATGCGCGGGGTCGGCCATGAATACGTATGTGGCCGGTTCTCAGGGCCCCGTGGACCGCACTACAGTGGGCCCTCCAGGACAGGGGTTTTAGCCATGTTGAGGCCAGCATTACCGGCGGATTCCAGCGCGCGCGGTCCATCGCGCGGTGCCTCGCGCGGTGCGTCGCGAAGACCATGGGGCCTCTTGGTGTCGCTTTCACTGCTGAGCGCCTGCGGCGGGGGCGGTGGCGGCGGCGGTGGGGGCGGAGGCGGGGGAGGCGGCGGGGGCTCAGGTCCCGTCATCCTCAGCACCGCCCACGCGGTCTGGCTGGATGCCGCGACCATCGTCTGGCCCGGGACGGATGCCACCCACAGTTACCGGCTTTACTATTCGGCGACCGCTGCCCTCACGCCCGCCAGCAGCGGAGTCATCGGGGCGGACAATCCGGCGGGAGATGCGCTGACCGTCGGGACCCTCAGCACTGCGCTCCAGAGCCAGTTTCCCCAGTACGCCACGGCCTCAGCTCTGCAGGTGTCCGCTGCGACGCAGGCCCAGGTCGGTGCGATCCTGCGTGATCAGCTGGCAATCGTTCAATACCAGGGCAGCAGCCCGACGGCGGGCACGGCCGTGCAGATCGGGCCTGTGCTGGATGCCGCCTATGGCGCAGCGGCGGCGCCCGTCGCACTGGGCCTGAGCTTCAGCGCCGGCGACGTGCCGACGTTCCGGCTCTGGGCGCCGACCGCGAATTCCGTGAAGCTCAACATCTACGCGAGCGCGGCCGCCACGAGCGCGACGAGCTACGACATGGTGGTGGATGCCGCAACCGGCGTCTGGACCTACACCGCGCCCGATGCCAGCTGGACCAACGGCGCTTATTTCACCTACAGCGTCAATGTGTTCAGTCGCTGGGCGGGCAGCGGTGGCGCGATGGGCGGCGCGGTGATCACGAACGAAGTGACGGACCCCTATTCGGTTTCGCTCAACGGCAACAGCCGCTATTCGATGGTGCTGAATATTGCCGATGCCATCGCCAAACCGCTGACCTGGCCCGGCGCCTTGATCCCGACCGCCGCGGCGCCGACCGACAGCGTGATCTACGAGCTGCACCTGCGGGATTTTTCGGCCAATGACAGCACGGTACCGGCTGCGCATGCCGGACGGTATCTCGCCTTCACGGATGCAGCCTCCGCCGGCATGCTGCACCTGAGTGCATTGGCCGCCGCGGGACTGACGCACGTGCACCTGCTGCCGGTGTTCGACATCGCCTCGGTGGATGAAATCGCCTGCACGGTGCCCGCCATCACGGCCAGCACCGGGTCGGGTACCGCAGCCGAGACCGACGTCAAGGCCACCCAGAACACCGATTGCTTCAACTGGGGCTATGACCCCCTGCATTTCGGTGCGCCGGAAGGCCGCTATTCGAGCAATCCGGACGATGGCCTGGCGCGCGTGGTGGAATTCAGGCAGATGGTGCAGACCCTGCATGCCACCGGGCTGCGCGTGATCATGGACGTGGTCTACAACCACACCTCCGCGAGTGGCCAGGATCCCAAGTCCATTCTGGATCGAGTGGTGCCCGGCTACTACTACCGCCTGAACGCCAGCGGCGCGGTGGAGAATCACTCCTGCTGCGCCGACACGGCCACGGAGCGGACGATGATGGCGAAGCTCATGACCGATACGCTGGTCATGTGGGCCGATCAATACAAGGTCGACGGTTTCCGCTTTGACGTCATGGGTAACATTCCCCTGAGCGCAATCCTCGCTGCGCATACCGCGGTCAACGCGATTGCAGCCGCCGATGGCCGCGGCTTCACGTACTTCTACGGCGAGGGCTGGGCGCCCGATCCCGAGGTGTCGACGGTCATCACACCGGCGATCCAGACGCTCCTGGCCGGCACCGGCATCGGCACTTTCAATGACCGCCTGCGCGACGGCGCGCGCGGCGGCAGTCCCTTCGACAGCGGCGCGGCGATGGTCGCAAACCAGGGCTTCGTCAACGGCCTGTGCTACGACCCCGCAGGCAGCACGGGCTGCACCAGCGTCGCCGGTGACGTGGCTTTCGACAAGCAGAATCGCATCAGCATAGGTCTGGCGGGCAATCTCGCCAGTTTCGCCGGTGTCGGCGGAGTGGCCGGTCTCGGCGGGGTCGGGTACACGGGCACGCCGCAGGAGAACATCGCCTATGTCTCCGTGCACGATGGCGAGACGCTCTTTGATATCAGCCAGTACCGGCATCCCGCAGGCACGACCTTCGCCGATGCGGGCCGCGCGCAGGTCGTGGGTCTCTCGCTGGCGCTGCTGGCGCAAGGCGTACCCTTCATCCACGCGGGCGATGAGCTGCTGCGCTCGAAATCCGGGGACGGCAACAGCTACAACTCGGGGGACTACTTCAACCGCATCTACTGGGACGGTTCGGCCAACAACTGGGCGGTAGGCCTGCCCCCGGACAACACCGGCAACAACGCGGCCAACGCGGCGACGCTCGGGCCGATACTCGATCGGCCGCTGCCTGGCCCGGCCAGCGTGCAGGCCACCATCCTGGCTACCAGCGCCGCCTTCCAGGATCTGCTGAGGATTCGCCGGGATACCGACCTGTTCCGGCTCAGCACTGCGCTGGACATCAATAACTGCCTGAGCTTTCCGGATCAGGGCGCGCAGGTGCATGGCCTGATCGTGGAACGGATCCTCGGCCACGGCGCCAGCGCTCTCTGCCCGAGCACGGCCTATCGCAGCGTGCTCGTGCTGTTTAACGCCAGCAGCTCACCGCAGACTTTCGTGACTACCGCCTATGCCACCAAGCTCAAAGGCACCGCCACGGGCAATGTCTACCTGCACCCGGCACAGTTCGGCGGCTCGGATGCCATCCTGCAAGGCGGATGGAATTTCAGCGCGGATGCGACGGCCGGGAGCTTTACGGTGCCGGCGCGGACGACGGGCGTGTTCGTCGAGTACAACTGAGCAGTGCCTGCTCGATGATTGCGATCCCCGCGCGCGCCTGCAGCGGATCCACCGCGGGCGGGCTGCCCCGGCGTATGGCCAGAGCCAGATCGGCATAGAAATCGCCCCACCTTCCGGCCTCGAAGTGCAGTTCCTGGCGCTGGCCAGCGGCATCCACGCGCACCCCCCGCATCCTGGCGAGGCGCTCCCGGAAGGCGGCGTCCCCGGACTTCCCGCCGCCGCGCAGGGCGTCTTCGAGAGGGTCCACGCCGAAGGTGAGACAGCTTCCGCGCGTGCCGTGCGCGGCGAAGCGCGGTCGCGGCAGCGCGACCAGTGTCGAGGCGGAGAGCAGGCAACGCATCTGGCCGTAATGCAGCGTGAGTTCGAAGTAATCGTCCACCACGGCTCCGCTGCGCTGCTGTGCGATGTCCGCATCGATGCGATCGGGCGAGCCGAACAGGCACAGTGCCTGGTCGATCAGGTGCGGTCCCAGGTCCCAGAGCAGGCCCGCGCCCGGCACGAGCTGGTTGCGCCAGCCGGCGCCGACCTCGGGTCGAAACCGGTCCCAGCGCGATTCGAGCAGCATGACCTCGCCGAGCTCGCCATGGCGCAGCAGTTCCGCGACATAGAGATAGTCCCCGTCCAGACGCCGGTTGTGAAACACCGTGAGCACACGCCGCTGCCTGGCCGCCAGCGCGATGAGCTCATCGGCCTGGACGCTTGAGAGCACCAGCGGCTTGTCCACGACGACGTGCTTGCCCGCGCCCAGGGCCGTCGCCGCCAGCCGAAAATGCGTTTCGTTGGGCGAGGCGATCACCACGAGCTCGACGTCTTCCAGGCTGCAGGCAGCGACCGGATCGGCCACGACCCGTGGCGAGTCGCGGCGCAGCCTTAGGGACTCCAGATTCGAGGTCGCGACGGCGACGATTTTGAGGTCGCGCACGGCCTCGATGAGCGGGGCGTGGAAGTAGGCGCCCGCCAGGCCATGGCCGATGAGCGCCACGCGAAGGGGTGCGGTGGCTGTCACCACGGCGATGCGCCGGCGTGCCGAACTGGCGTCATGGCTGAACTATAGCGATGGCGCGAACGGACGGGCGGATATAATTCAATCGACATGAACCGGACGGTCACTTTGCCGCTGTGGCTCGCGCTGGCCGCCGGGGCGGCACTGGTCTGGCTCATCGTCACACTGCTCCTGCTGCCGGGCGCGCGCTGGTTCGTTCGCCGCCGCATCAATCGCCTGACCGCGGCGCTCAACGAGCGCCTGCACCTGAAGATCCCGCCCATCGCCATGACGCGGCGCGAAGTGCTCATCGATCGGCTGGTCTACGACCCCAGGGTGCTGCGTGAGGTGGGCGAGCACGCGGCAGCCTGTGGCATTCCGGTCGCGGTCGCGCTGCGGCAGGTACGCCACTACGCGCGCGAGATCGTTCCCGCCTTCAACGCCTATTTGTATTTCCGCCTGGGCAATCGCCTGGCCAGGGCAGTCGTGAATCTGCTGTATCGCGTCCGGCTCGGGCACGCCGACAGCCGGGCGTTGCGCCTGCTGCCGGCCAGCACCAGCGTCGTATTCGTGATGAATCACCGCAGCAACGTCGATTACGTCCTGGTCGCCTACCTCGCCAGCAAGCGCGTGGCGCTGAGCTATGCCGTGGGCGAGTGGGCGCGGGTCTGGCCCCTGCAGCAGATCGTACGGTCGCTGGGGGCGTATTTCGTGAGGCGCGGGACGGGCGATGAGATCTACCGGCGCGTGCTCGAGCGCTACGTGCAGATGGCGGTCGAGGGCGGGGCGGTGCAGGCCATATTCCCCGAAGGGGGCCTGAGCCGCGACGGGCGGATGCGCGCGCCGAAGCTCGGGCTGCTGGACTACATGCTGCGTGGCTACGATCCGCGGGGCGAGCGCGATATCGCCTTTGTGCCGGTGGGCATCAACTACGATCGCGTGCTCGAGGACCGGAGCCTGCTCGTGGAGGCGAGCGCCGCCGGCGAGCGTCGCTCCGCCCTGGCGGCCGTTGGTGTCGCCCTGCGCTTTCTGGCGGCCCAGCTCTGGCTGCGCCTGCGGGGCCGCTGGTACCGATTCGGCTACGCCTGCGCCAACTTCGGGGCGCCGATCTCGCTGCGGCAATACCTGGCCGATACGGCCTGGAATCCGGCCACCCTCGATCGTGAAGCGCGCGGCGAGCGTGTCGTAGCGCTCGCCCGGCATCTGATGGCAGCCGTTGGTCGCGTGGTGCCGGTGCTGCCGGTCTCGCTGGTGGCACGCGTTTTCATCGATGCGGCCTCGCCCGATGGCCTGGAGGAGGCCGAGGTCAGCGCCCGGTCGCTCGCGCTGCAGCGTCGCTTTGAAGGACTCGGCGCACACGTCTACGTGCCGCGCAGCGACCCGGAATACTCGGTGCTGGTGGGTCTGCGGATGCTGACCCTGAGAAGACTGGTGCTCGAGGAGGGCGGGCGGTACCGGGTGAATCCGGCCGAGCTGCCTCTGCTCCGCTACTACGCCAACGCCATCGCGCATCTGGGCATTGACGACCCCTAGGAAAGCCCCGCACAGGGTGCCCGGACGCCGAGCCGCGGCCGCCCTGCTGCCTGGTGTCTGTTTCTCGCGGGTACCCGTTACATGTAACGGGTATTTCAGATGAGGGGACGACCGATCTCCGGCTTGCCGGACCGCGGGGCCGCCGGGTTGCCAGGCCGCCGGGCTCTGTGCCCGCGCAGGGCCTGCCTAGGTGTGGCCGGCGCTGAGGGTGGCGCAGACTGCAGCGCCGGCGGCGCGCGTGGTGGCGGGGGATGCCCCCGGCGCCGCGATATCCGGGGTGTGCACGCCGGCGCCGATCGCGGCCGACACGGCCGCTTCCACCGCGCTCGCCTCGGCTGCCAGGCCGAGCGAGTGGCGCAGCAGCAGCGCGGCGCTGAGGATCGCCCCGTAGGGATTGGCGATGCCCTGGCCGGCGATGTCGGGCGCAGAGCCGTGTATCGGCTCATAGAGTCCGCGCCGGCCCTCGCCCAGGGAAGCCGAGGGCAGGAGTCCGAGCGAGCCGGCGAGCATCGCGGCCTCATCGGTGAGGATGTCGCCGAACATGTTTTCGGTCACCGCAACGTCGAAATCACGTGGACGGCGCAGCAGGTGCATGGCGGCGGCATCCACGAGCATGTGTTCCAGCTGCACGTCGGGGAATTCCGCGCGCATCACCCGGGTGCAGACCTCGCGCCACAGGCGCGAGGTTTCGAGCACGTTGGCCTTGTCGATCGAGACCAGCTTGCTGCGCCGGGCCCGCGCGAGATGCCCGGCGGCCCGGACGATGCGCGCGATTTCGGCGACGGAATAAACGCACAGGTCGCTGGCCGCCTCCGCGGTGCGCGTCTTGGCGCCGAAGTAGATCCCGCCGGTCAGCTCACGCACGAACAGCAGATCGACTGCTTCAATCACTTCGCCCTTGAGAGGGGAGGCGTGACGCAACGCAGGGTGCACCGCCACGGGGCGCAGGTTGGCGTAGACGCCGAGTTCCTGGCGCAGGCGCAACAGACCCTGCTCCGGGCGCACCCCGGTCAGGGACGAGGACCACCGCGGACCCCCGATGGCGCCCAGCAGCACGGCGTCGGCGCCGCGGCACAGCGCGAGCGTGTCGGGCGGCAGGGGATCACCACCCTGTTCGATCGCGATGCCTCCAAACGGCGCCTCGCGCAGGGCGAAGTCATGCTTATAGCGCGCGCCGATCGCCTTGAGCACAGCCACCGCCTCGGCCGTGACTTCCGGTCCGATCCCATCTCCTGCGAGGACCGCGATACTGGCCCTCATGCCCGGATGATCTCCCGGGTGCTCTCAAAGCGCGCGATGGCCGGTTCCAGAGATCGCAGGAAGCCGAGTTCATCGACGCCGTTGAGCAGGCAATAACGCGCGAAGCGTTCGATCTGAAAGGGCAGGTGGGCACCGTCGGGTCGCGTGATCCGGCCGGCTTCGAGGTCGATGAGCAGCTCGGTGGCGGGATGGGCCAGGAGCCACGCCGCGTGGGCTTCGGAGACAGCGATTGGGAGCAAACCGTTCTTGAGGGCGTTGTTGCAGAAGATGTCGGCGATCCCGGCACTGATCACGGCGCGGAATCCATAGTCGAGCAGTGCCCAGGGCGCGTGTTCGCGCGAGGAGCCGCAGCCGAAGTTACGCCCGGTCACCAGGATGTCGCAGCCGCGCGCGGCGGCCTGGTTCAGTGGAAAATCGGCCTTCAGCGTGCCGTCAGCCTGGTAGCGCCAGTCGGAGAACAGGTGACGGCCGAGGCCGGCGCGCACCGTGGTGCGCAGGAAGCGCGCCGGGATGATCTGGTCGGTATCGATATTCGTGTACGGCAGCACGAGCGTACGGGAACGAATCTGCCGGATCGGAGGCATGTGCGCTAGCCGTCCAGCAGTTCGCGCGGATCCGTGACCCGCCCGCGCACCGCGCTCGCCGCGGCCGTGAGCGGACTGGCCAGGAGCGTCCGCGCGCCCGGGCCCTGGCGGCCCTCGAAATTCCGATTGCTGGTGCTCACGGCGTACTGGCCTGCACCGACCGTGTCGCCATTCATGCCGATGCACATCGAGCAGCCCGACTCGCGCCACTCGCCGCCGGCATCGATGAAAATGCGGTCCAGCCCCTCCTCTTCGGCGGCCCGCTTGACCTGCTGCGAGCCGGGGACCACGAGCAGCTGGACCCCGCGCGCAATTTTCTGGCCGCGCAGCAGTTGTGCGGCGGCGCGCAGGTCCGACAGACGCCCATTGGTGCAGCTACCAATGAACACCACGTTGACGGGCTGGTCGCGGATCGGCGATCCGGCGGTGAAGCCCATATAGGCCAGCGCCTTGTTGAACACCGGATCATCGCTCGGGCCGGGAATGCCCGCGCCGATGGGCACGACCATCCCCGGATGGGTGCCGTAGCTGATCATCGGCTCGATCGATCGGGCATCGAACCGGACTTCCCGATCAAAGCTTGCGCCCGGGTCGGTGGGCAGCGCACGCCAGGCCTCGAGCGAGTGCTCCCAGGCCGCGCCCTGCGGTGCGCGCGTTCGGCCCGCCAGATACTCGAACGTGGTTTCGTCCGGTGCAATCAGGCCGGCGCGGGCGCCGGCCTCAATCGACATGTTGCACACGGTCATGCGCTCCTCCATCCCGAGTCTGCGCACCGCGCTGCCGCGATATTCGAGCACGTGTCCGGTGCCGCCGGCGACACCGATCCGGGCAATGATCGCCAGGATCAGATCCTTGGCCGTGACGCCGGCGGGCAGCGCGCCCTCGACCTCGATGGCAAAGGTCTTCGGGCGCCGCTGCAGCAGGCACTGGGTGGCGAGCACATGCGCCACTTCGGTCGTGCCGATGCCGAAGGCCAGGGCGCCGAAGGCACCGTGCGTGCTGGTGTGGCTGTCGCCGCAGACCACGGTCATGCCGGGCTGCGTCAATCCCAGCTCCGGACCGATGATGTGCACGATGCCGCGGGCGGCGCTGCGCAGGTTGAACAGCTCGATGCCGGCCTCCGCGCAATTCTTCTCCAGCTCGGCGATCTGCAGCGCCGCCGATTCGACCGCAATCGGAGCGCCCCCGAAGACCTGCTCGGTGCGCGTCGGCGTGGAATGATCCATCGTTGCGAGCGCCAGGTCGGGGCGGCGCGGCCGCAGCCCCTGCTCACGCAGCATGCTAAAGGCCTGCGGCGTGGTGACCTCATGCAGCAGATGCAGATCGATATAGAGGACCGCCGGGGTCTCGGGCGTCTCCGGGACGACTTCATGCCGTTCCCAGATCTTCTGGAACATGGTTTTCACGTCAACGCGCTGCGGCCACCTTGGCGTCGCGGAGCTCGTCGACGTAGTCCAGCCAGCCCCACTTGTCCTCGGTGCGCCCATCAAAGAGTCCGAAGAAGGCCTGCTGGATTCTCTCGGTGAGCGGGCCGCGCCGGCCGGCGCCCACCGTGATGCGATCGACCGAACGGATCGCGGTGACTTCAACGGCGGTGCCGGTGAAGAAGAGCTCGTCGGCGAGGTACAGGAGCTCTCGGGGTATCGCGCATTCCCGCACTTCCACACCGAGCTCGCCGGCCAGGTGAATGACGGTGTTGCGGGTGATGCCGCCGAGCACGGAGTGGGCGAGGGCGGGTGTCAGGAGCACGCCATCCTTGACGAGGAAAAGATTCTCGCCGCCGCCTTCGCTGACCATGCCATCGGTCGTGAGTGCGATGCCTTCAGCGAAGCCCAGACGCTTGGCCTCGAGGCTGATCAGCTGGCTGGAGAGATAGTTGCCCGCGGCCTTGGCCATCGCCGGCATGGTGTTCGGCGCCATGCGCTGCCAGGAGGAAATGCAGACATCGACACCCTCGGCATCGCTGTCATTCGCCAGGTACTTGCCCCATTCCCAGGCCGCAATGGCCACGTCGATCGGCGGTTCGACCTTTGGCACGACGCCCATCTCGCCATAACCGCGAAAGGCCACCGGGCGCAGGTAGGCGCCGCGGGCGAGGCGATTGACCGCCACGGTCTCACGGCAGGCCGCGTCAATCTGGGCGGCCTCGTAGGGAATCTGGATGCGATAAATCTTGGCCGAATCGTAAAGCCGTCGCGTGTGATCGCGCAGCCGGAAGACGGCGACGCCGCGGGGCGTGGCGTAGGCGCGGATGCCTTCGAACACCGACGAGCCGTAGTGCAGCGCGTGCGCCAGCACGTGCACGGTCGCCTTGTCCCAGGGCACGAGCTTGCCGTTGAACCAGATGTAGTCGGTTGCTGGAATGGGCATGAGTTCCTCGAGTTAGGCTGGAGTGATGGAGCCGCCGGCCTTACTTGTTGCCGGCCAGCGCCGCGGCCTCGCGCGAGGCCAGGCGCGCGCCACCCTGCTGGGATTGCACGATGCGATTGATCACCTCGAGCAGTGCCTTGCAGCTGGCCTCGATGATGTCGGTGGATACACTCGAACCGCGATAGCTGCGGTTATTGTAATCGACATAAACGACGGTCTCACCCTGCGCGTCCTCCCCGACGGTGACGGCGTGGACCTCGAACTTGCGCACCTTCACCACCAGGCCGGTGGCCTGTTCGATGGCCTTGTAGGCGGCATCCACCGGGCCATCGCCGCTGCTCTGGCAGGTGAGGGCGCGGCCATCGGCGTGCTGCAGGCGGACGCTGGCGGTGGCGGCCGCTCCGAGCTGCGAGTTCACGTCCAGGTTGATGAGCGACCAGGGGCCGTGGGCGGAGCCCTCTGCGCGCAGCACCAGGGCTTCGATGTCGCCGTCGAAGAGTTCCTTCTTGCGATCGGCCAGGGCCTTGAATTCCTCGAAGACCCGGTTGAGTTCCAGATCGTCGAGCTCGAAGCCCAGCTCGCGTACGCGCTCGCGGAAGGCGTGCCGGCCGCTGTGCTTGCCGAGCACGAGACTGCTGCGCGGCACGCCGACATCCTCGGGTCGCATGATTTCGTACGTGCTGCGGTTCTGCAGCATGCCGTGCTGGTGGATGCCCGCCTCGTGGGAAAACGCGTTTTCGCCGATGACCGCCTTGTTGCGCGGAATCGGCTGGCCGGTGATGCTCGCGAGCAGGCGGCTGACCGGGTACAGCCGGTTGGTCTGCACCCCGGTCTTGAGGTTGAAGAACTGGGAACGCGTCGCCAGCGCCATCACAACTTCCTCGAGGGAACAGTTTCCGGCCCGTTCGCCGATGCCGTTGATGGTGCACTCGATCTGGCGCGCGCCGGCCACGACCGCGGTGAGACTGTTGGCCACCGCCATGCCCAGATCGTCGTGGCAGTGCACCGAGAGGCGCACGCGCTCGATGCCACGCACGTTCTGGCGCAGGTAGCGGAACAGCTCGCCGAATTCGTCGGGCACCGTGTAGCCGACGGTGTCGGGAATGTTGATGGTCGTGGCGCCGGCCTCGATCGCCGCCTCGACCACCTGCGCCAGGAAATCCAGCTCGGTGCGCGAGGCGTCTTCGGGCGAGAACTCCACGTCCTCGCAGAACTCGCGGGCGATGCGGATGGCCGCCACGGCGCTGCGCACGATCTCGTCCTGCGCCATGTTCAGCTTGTACTGGCGGTGGATCGCGCTGGTGGCGAGGACCAGGTGCAGGCGGCGGCGCGGCGCGGGTTCCAGTGCCCGTGCCGCCTTCTCAATGTCATCGCGAGTGCAGCGGGCGAGGGCCGCGATGATCGGGCCCTGCACCTCGCGCGCCACGGCGTGGACGGATTCCCAGTCGCCACGGGAAGCCGCCGGAAATCCTGCCTCGATCACATCGACGCCCAGATCTGCCAGCGCCCGCGCCAGCCGCAGTTTTTCCGCCTGCGTCATGGTGCAGCCAGGCGATTGCTCGCCGTCGCGCAAGGTGGTGTCGAAAATCAGCACTCGGTCCGGATCGGGAGCCATGGCGGCCTCCTGCGGGTTGGATGGACTCATGGGGCGGTCAGCGCGTCGCCTTCAGCCAGGGCATGCGGGCCCGGAGCTTCGCGCCCACCTTCTCGATCGGCTGCTCGAGGTCGGCCTTGAGCAGGCGCCGGTAGTTGGCGCCGCCCGATTCGCTCTCGCGGATCCACTCGCGCGCAAAGCGGCCGCTGCGGATTTCCTTGAGTATCTTGCGCATCTCCTTGCGCACGCGCTCGTTGATGATGCGCGGGCCGCGCGTCAGGTCGCCGAATTTCGCGGTGTCGCTGATGTACTTGTGCATCTTGGTGATGCCCCCTTCGTGCAGCAGATCGACGATGAGCTTCAGCTCGTGCAGGCACTCGTAATAGGCGACTTCCGGCTGATAGCCCGCCTCGACGAGCGTCTCGAAGCCCTGGACGACCAGCTCGGTGGCGCCACCGCAGAGCACCGCCTGCTCGCCGAACAGGTCGGTCTCCGTCTCCTCGGCAAAGGTCGTCTCCAGCACCCCGCCGCGCGTCCCGCCGATGCCATGGGCGTAGGCGAGGGCGCGCTGATGAGCCTTGCCAGTGGCATCCTGGAAAACCGCGATCAGGCAGGGCACGCCGTAGCCCTGCTGGAACTGGCGGCGCACCAGATCGCCCGGGCCCTTGGGCGCAATGAGCACCACGTCGAGATCCTTCCGCGGCCTGATCTGCTTGAAGTGAATGTTGAATCCGTGAGCAAACAGCAGCGTGGCGTTGCGGCCGAGGCTGGGCTTGATCTCCAGGTAAAGCTTCTTCTGCGCCAGGTCAGGGACCAGCATCGCCACGAGGTCCGAGCCGCTGACGGCGGCGGCGGGCTCGGCGACGGCGAGGCCGTCTCGCCGGGCGCTCTTCCAGCCCGGTCCGCCCTTGCGCACACCAACGACCACGTTGAAGCCGCTGTCCTTGAGGTTGAGGGCCTGGGCGCGGCCCTGGCTGCCGTAACCGAGCACGGCGACGCGCGCGCCCTTGAGCGCCTTCCGCTCGACGTCCCGTTGCGAATAAAACTGCATGTGCAATCTCCGATGCTTCAAAAAAAACCCCGCATCGGCGGCCGGTGCGGGGTTCTGGTGTTGTGGCGTCCTTCCGACTTCAGCTCAACATGCAGCACCCGCACGGACTGCTACGCAGGAGCAGCAGGCCCAGAGCCTCGCGGCTGGCCTGGTCGGAAAGGGACGGAAGGGCCTGGGGCTGCATGAATCTCGCGCTGAGGGCTGAACCTCTCTGGATGACATCATGGCATGGTGCGCTTGTCAATGCGGCGGGCGCTAAACTGTAGGTAGCCCATGATCTGTCCGGTCTTGTAGCACGTGATCTGTCCGGTTCACGGTGGTGCCCTGAAGGGGGTGCGCCGTGAGACGAACA
>WNFM01000449.1_pt1 | contig 49586 bp, 37 predicted proteins | sample 5400271 | NCBI WGS metagenome assembly WNFM01 (sample SAMN13153352, study PRJNA577476) | soil metagenome | isolation source: 60 cm saprolite on Douglas fir-dominated hillslope | place: USA:California | collected 2013-09-17
GCGATCTCCTTGAACGAACCGAACACCGCGTCTCCGCTCAGCACCGCGATGATCTTGTCGTCCGCTTCCCTGCCGTCGATCATGCGCAGGCCGCCGATGGGGATGGCCTGCACCAGGACGTCTCCGTGCGAGATCTCCTTCTCGGTGAGCACGCAGACGTCAATGGGGTCGCCGTCGCCCTGGATGCCGGGGCGGCCGGTGCGCTCCGAGCACAACGCGCCCACCCGCTCGGCGCAGAGCGTCCGCGGGATGAAGCCGTAGAGGCTCGGGCACACGTTCGAGTACTGCTGGGGCCGGTCCATGCGCAGGATGCCCGTGAGCTTGTCCATCTCGTACTTGACGGTGTCGGTGGGGACGATCTCGATGTAGGTCGTCACCACGCGCGGGGCGTCCTTCCCCATCGAGACGCCATGCCACGGGTGGGCACGGTAGCCGAGGTCGTCGGGGCCGGGAGTCATGGCGCTGACACCCTTATACTCGTTCCATGCGTATCGTGGCCGCCATGTCGGGCGGGGTCGATTCCTCCGTCGCGGCGGCCCTGCTCCAGGAGCAGGGGCACGAGGTGGTGGGGATCTCCATGCAGCTCCACGACCAGACGGAGGGCACCGGCCCCTCCTTCGGCCGCTGCTGCGCCCTCGACGACCTGCACGACGCCAAGGCGGTGGCGGGCCGCCTCGGCATTCCCCACTACGTGGTGAACCTCGAGCGCTCGTTCCACGACGGGGTCATCGCGCCCTTCGTGCGCGATTACCTCGAGGGACGCACGCCCGTGCCCTGCTCGCGGTGCAACACGGAGGTGAAGTTCCAGAGCCTGGTGGAGCGCACGCGCGCGCTGGGGATCGAGCACGTCGCCACCGGCCACTACGCGCGGGCGGACCGCGACCCCGTGACGGGGCGACACCGGCTGCGGCGCGGGCGCGACGGGCGCAAGGACCAGTCGTACTTCCTCTTCGGGCTCACCCAGGAGCAGCTCGGGCATGCCGTCTTTCCCGTCGGCGAGCTCACCAAGGACGAGGTCCGGCGCCTGGCCGCGGACCGCGGCCTGCCCACCGCGGACAAGCCCGAGAGCCAGGAGATCTGCTTCGTGCCGGACGACGATTACGCGGGCTTCGTGGAGCGGCACTCCGCGCCCGAGGATCGCGGCGGCCCCATCGTGGACGCGGACGGACGCGAGCTGGGCCGGCACGGCGGCGTGCATCGCTTCACCGTCGGCCAGCGGCGGGGGCTGGGGGTGACGTCGCCGCGGCCGCTCTACGTGCTGGCGGTGCGGCCCGCGTCACGGACCGTGGTGGTGGGGGACGCGGACCGGCTGGAATCTCCCGGCCTCGTGGCGCGCGAGGTCAACTGGCTGTCCATCCCGCCGCCCGACACCGAGGTGCGGGCCGAGGTGAAGATCCGCTACCGCGCGGCCGAGGCCGCGGCCACGCTCCGGCCCCAGCCGGATGGCCGCGTCGAAGTGACGTTCGACGCGCCCCAGCGCGCGGTCACGCCGGGCCAGGCGGCCGTCTTCTATCAGGGCGAGGTCTGCCTGGGCGGCGGCTGGATCGAATCCGCCATGGCCTGAGGGCCGGGCTCAGGGACAGGGGGAATCGGGAAAGGCCCACCGCCGCGCGTGGCAATGCCACGCCACCGTGTCCTGGAACTGGCCGCGCATCTCCGGCGTGAGCTGTCCGACCCAGGTGGGCTCGGTCCCCTTCCAGTGCAGGAACTCGCGACCGCGGAAACCATCGGGCGCCCACGCGCGCGCGGCATCGATCGAGAGCGGCGAGAGCGAGGCGGCCAGGAGCGCGGCGAGCACGGCCAGGGCCGCGAACGACCGCTCCACGCGGATCGCGATCCCGGCCACGACGAACGCGATGGCGACGGCCACGAGGTATCCGAGGCGGTACAGATCGAGGGTGCTGGGCAGGCCGAGCAGGGGCAGCACCGTGAGGAGCGGCCAGACGACTCCGACGGTCGCGGAAGCGCCGCCGCGCGGCGTGCCCCGACCGGCCCACCACGACACGGCCACTACGGCGAGCGCGCCGAGGAGGTAGAGCCACGACCAGCCCTCGAGCGGGGTCAGCCACCACTCTTCGTACCACGTTGGAAAGAACACCGGCGCGTACAGCGCCGGGATGAGGCGCAGCCAGTGGCCCGGGTCGTGGAGATCGAATCCCGCCCAGCGCGGGCCCGACGACACGCGGCCCACGAGCTTGCCCGCGAAGAGCAGCGCCCAGAGCACGACGTAGGCGGCGGTGACGGCCGCGATGACGGCGAGTCGGCGGCGACGCAGGGCCCGGTCCGGCCGAGGCAGAAGGACACGATGGAGAAGCAGCGCGGCCAGGAGCAGCGAAGCCGCCATCTCCTTGGTGCCGAACGCGAGGGCGGAAAGCAGGGCCAGCGTCACCTGCGAGCGGCGGGTCGGCGCGCCCGGGGCGCTGAAGGCCAGCAGCGCGGCCAGGTAGAAGATGGCCATCAGGCTGTCCCCGCGCGCGCTCACCCAGGCCGTCGTCGACGCCGCCAGGGGATGGGCGACCCAGGCCAGCGCACCGAGGAGAGCGCCGGGGGCGGGGAGCGCCAGGCGGCGGAGCAGGGCCACGAGCACCACGCCGGCCGCGGCGTGGAGACACAGGTTCGTCGCGTGATACCCGGCGGTCCATGGGCCCCACCACGCGTGATCCAGGGCCCAGCTCAGCCTCACCATCGGCCGGTAGTACGAGGGGATCATCCCGCTGGGGTCGAACTCGCCGTGCAGGGTCGAGGCCAGTTCCTTCCACGACCAGCCACGCGCCAGCACGAAGTCGTCCTGATGGAAGCCGTACCAGACGGTCGGCAGGTGGAGGAGCGCCACCGTCCCCACGATGGCCGCCGCGGACGCGAGGCGTGAGCGCGCGAAGGCAAGGCCGGCCAGCCACAGCGCGGCCACCACCGCGACGCGCAGGGCGTCCCGCGTCGGCGCGGCGACGCGAAGCGAGGACGCGGGGTCGGCCGCGAACGTCCAGAGCAAGGGGGCGGCCAGGGAGGCGAGCCCTCCCCAGACGATAGCCGCCCCGCGCGGGCCCGTCCGCCAGGTCATGACCAGCGCCGTCACGCCCAGGAAGGCCGCCATCACGATGACGGCCGCCGTCGTCGCGCTGAGCGAGCGGATCACCGCGATCCGTGACACGCGAAAGATCGCGTTGGCCTCGATGAAGAGGTCCACATCGTGCGTGCCCCGGGGGATGGGCATGCGGACGGAGGTCGCCTCGAGCCCGACCGGGACTTCGAGGCGCTCCCGCCCCGCGGTGGCGATGAGGATCACGGCCGGCGAGGCGGGCCGGGCCGCCGCCACGACCTCGAGCACGGCGGGCCGGCCGTCCAAGCCGTGGAAATGCACGACGACCTGCCGGCCCGCCATCAGGATCCCGGGCTGGCCCGACCGGTACAGGCCCTCGGACGCGCCGCGCCAATCGCCCGTCGCGCCGTCCAGGCGCAGGCTGCTCGTGACGACCGCTCCCGCGGACACGCCGATCGCGCCCACCAGGACTGCGGCCGCGAAGAGCGCGCGTCGCGAAGCGGCCGGGGCGCGGGAATCGGATGCGGTCACGCCCTCGCTACGACCTCGTCCTGCACGCGCACGCCGGCCGTGAGCGTCTTGTGCAAGGGACACTTCTTCGCGATCTCGCCCAGCCGGGTCAGCTGGGCCGGATCGAGATCGCCGCTGACCGTGATCCGGCGCGTGATCTGGTCCACCATCGCGCGCGGATCCTCGCAGTGAGCGCAGTCCTCCGCGTAGGCGCGCCCGATGTCCAGCGCCACGACCACTTCGCCCAGCGGCCAGCCCTTGCGGGCGGCGTACAAGCGGAGCGTCATCGAGGTGCAGGCGCCGAGCGCGGCCAGCAGCAGGGCGTAGGGGTCGGGGCCGGCGCCGGTACCGCCCGCGGCCACCGGCTCGTCCGCGCGCAGGGTGTGCCCGCCCGCCTGGATCTCCTGCATCAGTCCCGGTCCCGATCGCACGGTCACGCTTGGCATCGCTCCTCCTCTCGCCTCACGGCTCGGGGAGGCGGACCAGGGGCAAGGCGCGCCGCGCCGCCTCCTGCTGCGCCTCCTTCTTCGAGTACCCCTGACCCTCGGCCACCAGCCGCCCGCCGACCAGGCATTGCACGCGGAAGGATCGGCGATGGCGGGGTCCCTCCTCCGCCACCGTCACGTAATCGGGCACGGGCTCGCCCCGTGCCTGCAGGACTTCCTGGAGCGTGCTCTTGTAGTCGCCCGGCTCCGGCAGCTCCGGCGAGGAAAGGTCCGGCGCGAACTCGTGGGACACGAACCGCGCGGCCGCCTCCAGCCCGCCGTCGAGGTAGAGCGCGGCGACCAGGGCTTCGTACGCGTCCGCCCAAAGGGCCGACTTCTGGCGGCCGCCCGTCTTCTCCTCTCCGCGCCCCAATAAAAGAAGATCGGGCAGGCCCAGGGCGGAGGCCCGCCGGGCCAGGCTGGGGGCCGCCACCAGGTGCGCGCGGGCCTTGCTCTTCCCCCCCTCGGAGCCCTCGGGATCGCGCCGGTGGAGCAGCTCCGCGACCAGGAAGCCGATCACGGCGTCGCCCAGGAACTCGAGCGGCTCGTTGTGCCGCGACAACGGGGCGGCGCGCTCGTGAGCGTGGCTGGTGTGGGTGAGGGCGCGATCGAGCAGGGCGAGGTCGGCGAACCGGTGACGGAGGCGCTCCTCGAGCGCGCGCAAGGCGGCCGTCCGCTCTTCGTCCACGGGCCCTCTTACCGCGAAGTCCCCGCCTCACCCGCCGCGCGATCGAACACGACGCGGCCGCCGGCCACGGTGAGGTCCACGGGCGTGGTCAGGATCTGCCGAGGAGGGATCCGGAACAGATCGTCCGCGAAGACCACGAGGTCGGCGCGCATGCCCGGCGCGAGCGTGCCCTTCTCTTTCTCCGCGAATTCCGCGTAGGCCGAGCCGCGGGTATAGAGGTCGAGGGCCTCCTCGAGCGAGATCTTCTCCTCGGGGAACCATCCTCCGGGAGGACCGCCCTCGGGGCGCTCCCGCGTGATCGCGGCGTAGAGGCCGAGGCGCGGGTCGAGGGGCTCCACGAACCAGTCCGTGCCGAAGGCCACGGGAATCCCGGCGGCGGTGAACGAGCGGACGTTGTAGCTCTCGCGCGCGCGCTCCCTGCCGATGCGCCGCTCCGCCCAGCGCATGTCGTCGATGGCGTGCGAGGGCTGGATGGAGGCGATCACGCCCAGCCGCTCGTAGCGCGCGAGGTCGGCCTTGCGCACCACCTGCGCGTGCTCGATGCGGAAGCGGCGCTCCCGCGGCGGGTTGGCCGCGGCCGCCTTCTCGAACGCGTCCAGGACGAGGCTGTTCGCGCGGTCGCCGATCGCATGCACGGCGAGCTGGAATCCGGCGGCATCGGCCTCGCGCACGAGGCGCTCCAGCTCCGGCACCGGGTAGAGGAGCAGCCCGCTCGTCCCGGGGTCGTCGGTGTAGGGATCGAAGAAGGCGGCGGTGCCGGATCCCATCGACCCGTCGGAGAGGATCTTCAGCGCGCCCAGGCGAATCCAGTCGTCGCCCAGCCCCGTGGTCAGACCGGCCTTCTCCAGCAGCTCCCGCGACGAGATGGAGCGCCACACGTAGAAGCGCGCGGTCAGCTCCCCGCGCGCGCGCAGGTCCTGGTACGTGCGCAGCGCGTCTATCGAGGAGTTGTCCTGGATGGTGGTGACGCCCACGCGGGCCGCCTCCTTCAAGGCGGCGCGGGCGGCCCGCAGGTTCATCTCGCGCGAGGGCTCGGGGATGGCGCGGGTGACCAGCTCCTCCGCGTTGTCCTTGAGGATGCCGGTGGGCTCGCCCGCGGCATCGCGCACGATGGTGCCGCCGTCGGGGTCGCGGCTCGCGCGCGTGACCCCGGCCAGGCGCAGGGCCAGCGAGTTGGCCAGGGCCATGTGGCCGTCCAGTCTCTGCACGAACACGGGATGGTCGGGGGTCACCGCGTCGATGAGCTGCCGGGTCGGCAGCGTCCGGGAGGGCCAGGCCTCGTGGTCCCAGTTCCCCTCCTGGATCCAGGTCCCCTTGGGGAGGGTGCGCGCGTGCTCCGCGATGCGGCGCGCGAAATCCTGCTCGTCGCGGGCATCGCGCAGGTCGACGGAGAGGAGGCCGAAGCCGCCGCTCAGGAAGTGCACGTGCGCGTCGTTGAACCCCGGCACGACGAGGCGGCCGTGCAGGTCGACGACGCGCGTGCCGGGGCCGATCAACGACGCGACGTCGGCCTCGCCGCCCACCGCGGCCACCCGGCCTTCCTTGACCGCGATCGCGGTGGCGGCGGGCAGGCCCTTCCCCGCCCACACGCGGCCTCCGCGCAGGACGAGGTCGGCGGCGGGCGACGCCGCCGCCTCACGCGACACGAGAGCCGCCAGGAAGAGCCATGGGAGCCGGTCCATTCATACCACCTTGAGGATCACCATCGTCATGTCGTCGTTCTGGGCGGCGTCGCCGACGAAGGTGCGGATCGCGGTCAGGATCCGGTCCTTCAACGCCGACGCCTCCTCCCCCACGTCGCCGGCGGACTCGATCACGTCGCGGAGGCGGCGCTCGCCGAACAGCTCGGCGCGGCCGTTCATGGCCTCGGAGAGTCCGTCGGTGAAGAACAGGAAGAGGTCGCCGCTGCGCAGGGGCACCTCCGCCTCCTCCAGGATCTGGTCGAAGCGCGCGCCCTCGTCGATGCCGAGCCCCAACCCGGGCGGCGTCAGCACGCGCGTACGGCCGCTGTCCGCTTCGAGGTGGATCATCGGATTGTGGCCCGCGCGCGCATAGCGCATGGTCTGGGTGGCCGTGTCCACGACCGCGTAGGTCATGGTGATGAAGGAGCGCGGGTCGAGGGTGGCGGCCAGGATGCGGTTCGCTTCGGAGAGCAGCCGCGCGGGCGAGTCGTAGATGCGCGAGAGGGAGAGCACGAGGCCCTTGAGCTCGGCCATGTAGAGCGCGGCCGACGTTCCCTTGCCCGACACGTCCGCGACCAGGACACCCATGCGCGTGGGCGAAAGGGGGAGGAGGTCGTAGTAGTCCCCGCCCACCTCCGCCGCGGGCAGGCAGAGGGCGGAGACGCGCAGGCCGGGCAGGGTCACCGCCCCCTGGGGCAGGAGGCTCATCTGGATCTGCCGCGCGATGCGCAGCTCCTCCTCGAGGCGCTGCTTCTCCGCCTGCTCCATGAGCAGGCCCTGCATGCTCGCCGCCATCACGTTGAAGGATTCCGCGAGGTCGCCGAGCTGGTCGCGGCTCTGGACGCGGATACGGTTGCCGAAGTCGCCGTGACGGAGGCGCTCGGTGCCGCGATAGAGCTCGTGGATGTTGCCGGTGATGGACCGCGCGAGCATGAGGCCGAGGACCAGGGCGGCGAAATACATCACCAGGAACACTCCGGCCACCACCGCGAGCAGCTTCACGAGCACGTCGCCTACGTTGACCGTCCCCGGCGAGAGACGGCGGAAGAGGTCGTAGGGCTGGAAGTGGAACAGCATGGGCACGAGGTCGGTCTTGCCGTCCGCCCATTGCCGCGCCTCCGGCGTGGCCGGGAACGAGATGCCGGGGAGCTTCTCTTCGGCGTGGACGCGCTTTCGCGCCTCGTCCCCGATGTGCACCCGCACCCCCCGGCCTTCCCGGCGCACACGGCCGCCGGAGGTGACGAACTGGATGCCCATCCGCGTTTCCAGCGGAGCGAACAGGCTCTCGTCCACCGGGACCTGGAGCAGGAGCGCGCGGTCGCCGCGCCGGGTCAGGCCGGTCAGCAGGGTCGCGTCGTCGTCCGGCTTCGCGCGCACGAGACCCGCATAACCGTCCGGTCGTGTCCACTCCGGGAGGGTGGCCGGAGCATCGGGACTGGCCGCGACGACGCGGTCACCTCTCCAGAGGGAGAACACGAGGTCCGGATGCGCGGTCCGCACGGGCTCGAGGTGGCGCTCGAGCGAGGTACGCGAGCCGGCGTCGTCCGCCGGCAAGTCGGCCAGCGCCGCCTCCGCGGTGGTGCGCAGGAGGACCGCCGTGCGATCCACCTCCGCCACCACGATGTGGGAGGCGACGAGGCCGGAGAAGAGCACGCCGGCCAGCCCGAAGAGCAGCAGGAGCAGGACGACGGGCACGACGGCGATGAAGAGGTAGGACACGAGGAGCTTGGTGCGGATCCGCCAGAGCAGGCGGCGCACGAGGTAGCGCCCCAGGCGCACGACCCCCCAGGCCGCGTAGACGAAGAGGCTGACGCGGCTGCAGGGGCCAAGCCCGCACGGGAGGGCGGCCCCGGCCCGGTCCGCCGCATAGAGCGCGAGCGAGACGAGGAGGATGCGGCCGGACCAACGCTCCAGGAAGACGCGCTTCATGCGCGCGCCGAAGCGGCGATCCGGACTCTCGGACGATGGAGGGAGGAAGCGAGGGCTCGACATGTCGCGTCTCGTCGGCGGTGCGGAGCCCGCGGACTATAGCACGCACGTCCGGCGGGGACCGTATAATCGGGGACATGTTGGCCGCCCTCCTCGCTGCCGCTCTCGCCACTCCTCCGGCGGACCTCGCCGCCGTGGGCATCGTGGCCAGCCGCGACTCCTCGCACTCCGTGGTCCTGTTGCGCTCGGGGGGCCGCACGCGCGTGGTCGGGATCGGCGAGAGCGCGTTCGGGGGCCGCGTCGCCGCCATCGTCCTCGATTCCGTGACCTTGGATTTCGAAGGCCGCCGCCTCGACCTGCGCCTCTCCGGCGATCCGGGCTCGGCCCCGGTCGCGCGGGCCGCGCCCGCGGCCAGCGATCCGGGGGCCCGTGTCCTGACCCGGCGCGACGTGGAGCGCCGGATCGGCGAGGAAGCCCCGCGCATCCTGGCCGAGACCACGCTCATGCCCGCCATGGATGCGGGCCGCGTCGCCGGCTTCACCCTGTCCCGCGTGCCCGAGAACAGCCTGCTCACCGAAGCCGGCCTGCGCGCGGGCGACGTCCTCACCCAGATCAACGACACTCCCATCGACAGCATGGCCACCCTGATCGGACTGTGGCCCCGGCTCCAGAACCAGAGCACGCTGACCGCGATCGTGCTGCGCAACGGACAGCCCGTCTCCCTCACCGTGAGCTTGAGGTAGCGCCCGCGTGAGGGCTGCCCATGCTCGGCTGCGGCCGCGCGCCGCGAGGCCGGCGCTGCGTCGCGTCCTGCCCGCCACCGCCGCCCTCGCTCTCGCGCTCGTCCCCGCCCCTGCGGGTGCGTGGGGATTCACCGGCCACCGCCTGATCGCAAGGAAGGCCGTGGGCACCCTCCCTGCGCCGCTGCGCCGGGTGTTCGAGGCCAATGCCGCCTACCTCACCGAGCAGGCCATCACCCCCGACCTGCAGCGGTCGGGTCCGAGCGACCCCGACCACTTCCTGGACATGGACGCCTTCGGCGGCGCCTACCCCTTCGCCGCAATCTCGCGCGTGGAGTCCGAGAACGTCGCCCGCCTCGGCAAGGACATCACGGCCAAGGGTCGCCTGCCCTGGAAGATCGACGAGGTGTACCGCGGCCTCGTCCAGGCCTTCCGCGACCGCGACCTGCCGCGCGCGCTCGAGCGCGCGGGCACCCTCTGCCACCTCGTCGCCGACGCGCACGTGCCCCTGCACGCCACCGACAACTACGACGGGCAGCTCACCGGCCAGCGCGGCCTGCACGCGCGCTGGGAATCCGACCTCGTCGAGCGCAACCGCCTGCAGCTCGAGGCGGCGGTGGAGCCGGCGGCCGCCCAGCGCGTCGCGGATCCCGTCGCCCAGGCATTCGACGTCCTGCGGGACTCGTATCTTCATTCATTGCAGGTGCTGGTCTCCGACCGCGAGTCCGTCACCGGGCGGGACCTCGCGGAGACGCCGGAGGACGAGCGCTACGACGACGAGTACTACTCGAAGTTCTACGCGCGCGAGGCCTCCCGCCTGGCGGCGCGGCTGAGCGCGTCCGCCTCCGACACGGGGTCGCTCTGGCTGAGCGCGTGGGAGGAAGCGGGACGCCCCGCTCTCGACGAGTCCTACCGCGTGCCCTACGTCCGCCACGGCGCGCGCGCCATCCTTCTCAGCCTCGACGCCGCGGCCGCGCCCCTCCTCGACGATGCCGTCGCGCGCGGGGTGATGCCGAACCTCGCCGATCTTCGCCGCCGGGGCGCCACCGCTCGGGGCTCGCTCACGACCATGCCGAGCAAGACCGCCCCCGGACACGCCGCGCTCTATACGGGCGCGTGGAGCGACCGCAACGGGATCACCGGGAACGAGATCGTCCCCTCCGGAGCGGCCATCACCGAGGGGGTGAGCGGATACAGCTCGCTCTCCCTGAAGGCGGAGCCCATCTGGGCGGCGGCGGCACGGCAGGACCTCGACGTCACCGTGGTCTCCGCGACGCACGTCTATCCCTTCAGTCCCTATCTGGCCGACCATCGCTTTCCCGGCTACTACGGGCGACACCTCACCCTGTTCGACGGTTACCAGAGCCTGAAGGCGCAGGACCGTCTCTACGGCGCGGCCGACCTCCGCGCCGCGAGCGTCGAGTGGCTGGGCCCGCTCCCCGAGCACGAGGGAGAGACACGCGCGGTCGTCCTCGAGGACCTCGGCGTGCGCTTCGACGGGCTGCTCTACGACGATCCCCGCGATCCCTCCCATGGCTTCGACACCCTCCTCCTCACCCTCGACGGCGACTCCCGGGGCGGTGTGACCCTCAAGCCCGGGGCCCTGCGTGCCGATGCGTCCGCCTTCGCGGGGGTCGCGGTGCCCATGACCGGAGGCGACGCCGCCGTCTACTTCCGTCTCTTCGCCCTGGCGCCGGACGGGTCGGCGGTCACCCTCTACCGCACCGCGCCGCACGTCCTGCGCTCGAGCAAGCCGCGGCTCGAGGCGGCCGCCTTCGAAGCGAGCGGCGGGTTCGTCGGCAACGCGGCGGCCTCGGCGTACGAGCGCGGCCAGCTCGGCGCGCCGCTCTGGGCGGGCGGCGACGGCACCGCCGAGCGGCGCTACCTCGAGACGGTGGCCCTGGTCGTGCGGCAGATGTCGCGCGTCAACGACTTCGCGATCGATCGCACGGGGTGGGAGCTGCTCCTGACCTACCTGCCCTTCCCGGATGAAGCCGTCCACCTCTGGTACGGATACCTCGATCCGAGCCTGCCCTCGCACGATCCCGCCCTGGCCGCGCGCCTCCGTCCCTTCCTGGACGACGTGCTGCGCCTGGCCGACGGCGAGGTCGGCCATCTCGTCCGGCGCGGTGGAAAGGACACGATCGTCGCCGTGGGCGGGGACCACGGCGTGATGGGAGTGGACCGCGAGCTCCGTCCCAACGTCCTCTTCAAGCAGGCGGGCCTTCTCGCCCTCGACGCCGCGGGACGCGTCGACCTCGCGCATACGCAGGCGTACTACTCTTCCGGGCAATACGTCTTCCTCAACCGCACCGCGCGCGCGGGCGGCATCGTGAAGCCCGAGGAGGAGGACGCGGTGCGGCGCGCGGTCGTCCAGGCCCTGCGCAACGTACCCGGCGGGACCGCCCGCGCGCCGATCGTGGTCGACGTGCTCGATTCCCGAACGCCCGGCCACGTGCCCTCCTTCGGGGGACCCGCCGGGGGCGACCTGTACCTTTCGGTCGCTCCTGGCTACAACGTGTCCGCGCGCCTCGATGGCGAGGCGGTCCAGAAGGTCCCTCCGCGCGGCGAGCACTTCCTCGATCCCGAGAACCCGGCCATGCACGCGGCTTTCGCGCTGGCGGGGGAGGGCGTGGAGGAACGCGCAGATCTCGGTTTCATCAGACAGATTGACGTCGCGCCTACCCTCTGCCTGCTGCTCGGGATCGAGCCGCCGGCACAGGCCACGGGGGTGGTCCTGCGCGCGGCGCTGGGGCGCAAGGGCGCGATGCCTCCGTTCCGTTAAGCCGGCGTTCGTAGGAAGACAGACCGACCCAGCCCACAACCTCTTATCCGCCAACCGCGGCGATCGATTTTTCTATTTGACGAGGATCGCCGTCTCCTCTCTCGCCCTCCCATCGCTGACCGCCACCGTGTGCTCTCCCCGGGTGAGAGGCCAGTCCAACGCGCGGTCCGCCGGTGCCGCTCCGATTGCGCGGCCATCCACCTCCCAGGCCAGTCGGGCTGCCGGCGCGTCCGTGACCGCGCGCAGCGGGAGAGTCTGGAACTCGGCGCGCAGGGTCGGATCGAAGAGGTAGGTCGCGCCCGGCGGCGGGTTGACGATGCGCAACCGCTCCGGCCTCACCTCACGCGCGACGCGCGTCGGCGCGGGGGCCGGTGCCGGGGCGGACGTGGAGGCGAAGGCCGCGGGAGTCGAGATCATCAGCCCCTGCTGTCGCGCCCAGGCGCGGTAGGCCGGAGGCCAGGAGACGGCCACGCGGTCGCCGGCGCGGCGATGCCAGCGGCAGGGCGCCGCCGGACGGTCGATGGGGATCCACTCGGTTTCGAGTCGCGGGCAATACTCCGTCGCGTCCCGCCCCGAGAGCGCGCAGATCGCGCGCGGCGCGAGATCGGACGGACGGTCGACGAGCGGGTCGTCCACGGCGGGCACGCGGCCCCCGATCCGCGCCTGCGCGGCCAGCATCACGTCGTGGAAGATGGGGGCCGCGCCCGTGACTCCGGACGAGTTCTGGAGGGGCGAGCGGTCGAAGTTTCCGACCCACACCCCGACGGTGACGTCGCGGGTGAAGCCGATCGTCCAGTTGTCGTGGTAGGCCTGCGACGTCCCCGTCTTCGCCGCCACCGGGAACGGGAAGTCGAGGCTGCCGCCGGAGCCGAAGATGTACGCGCGTGCGGCATCGTCGGAGAGGACGTCCGCCAGCCAGAAGGCCGCGCGCGGCGACAGCACGCGCTCCTCGGAGGCGGGGGCGGCCCGCCGCACGAACGTCGGCCGCCGCACGATTCCGCCGCGGGCGATCGCGGAATAGGCGGAGACGAGCTCGTCGAGGCGCACCTCGGCGTCGCCCATGGTGAGCGCGTAGCCGTAGTAGTCGGGGGTCTTCTCGAGGGTGGTGAGGCCGACGCGGCGCAGCACGCGCAGGAGGTCGGGTACGCCCGTGCGGGAGAGGAGCCACACCGCGGGCACGTTCTCGGATCCGGCGAGGGCGGCGCGCGCGCGCAGGGGACCGCGAAACACGCCGTCGTAGTTCCGCGGGCTGTAGAGGATCCCCTGGGCCGCGGTCGGAAAGTGCGCGGGCAGGTCCGGCAGGACCGACGCCGGGGTGTAGCCCTGCTCGAAGGCGAGGGCGTACGTGAACGGCTTGAGGGCCGAGCCCGGCTGCCGGGGCGTGACGACGCCGTCGATGGCCCCGCCGTGATCCTGGTCGAGGTAGTCACCCGAACCCTCCCACGCGCGCCACTCGGATGTGCGGTTGTCGAGAACCGCCACCGCCACGTTGTACGCGCCGTGGCGCATGAGCCGCGCCCGATGCCGGTCCACGATCCCCGCCACCTCGCGCTGGAGCGCGGCGTCTAGCGTCGTCACGATCCGCCGCGGAGGCGGCCCCGGCACCCTGGCCAGCACCTGCTCCACGAAGTGGGGCGCGAGGAAGGCGTGCTCCGTGCGCACGATGCGCAGCCGCTCGTGCCAGGCCGTCTCGTAGTCCTCGGCGGAGAGGAGGCCCAGGGTCCGCATCCGCTCCAGCACCCACTTCTGTCTCCTTCGCGCGGCATCGAGGTGCCGATAGGGATCGAGCGCCGTCGGCCGCTGCGGCAGCCCGGCCAGCAGGGCGGCCTGGGCCGGCGTGAGGTTCTCCGCGGAAGTGTCGAAGTAGGCGCGGCTGGCCGCCTCCGCGCCCTGGAGCTGGTTCCCATAGGGTGCGACGGTCAGGTAGAGGGCCACGATCTCGCGCTTCGAGAGGCGGTGCTCGACGCGCAGCGAGAGCACGGCTTCGCGCAGCTTCCCCGCCGCCGAGCGATCCCGGTGGGTCAGCACCTTGACCGTCTGCTGCGTGAGCGTCGATCCACCCTCGATCATTCGTCCCGCGCGGAGGTCGTGCCAGAGGGCGCGCGCGACCGCGAGCGGATCGATCCCCGGATGATGGAAGAAGCGCGCGTCCTCGGCGGCAAGGGTGGCGCGCAGGAGCGCGTCCGGGAGACGGTCGGGGTCGATGCGCCGGCTGCGTTGGCCTTCGGCGGAGAGGGACTCGCGCAGGGGCTCGCCGTCCCGCGCGACGACTTCGATCGAGGTCTGTGCCTCCAGATCGAGGAGGCCCTCCGGAAGCGCGCCGTATCGCGCCCAGCCCGTCAGCGCGACCGCCGCCCCCGCGAGGACGATCCCGACCGTCCGGCGGCGGAGCCGCCTCATGGGTGCACCGTGACGACGGCGGAGCCGGTACGGCCGAAGACTTCCGGCTCGTACATCTCCTCGACGTGGGTGGGCGCGGTCCGGAAGGTGCCCGAGGTGGTCGCGCGCGCCACGTAGGTGAAGGTGTGCTCGCCCTCGGAGAGGCGGGTGGCGAAGAGCAGGACGCGGTCGTCGTGCCGCTCGACGCGATCGAAGCCGCCGCGCCGCCACAGCGCCCACTCGTCTCCCGAGGTCGGCTGCTCGTCCTGGGCGCGCGCGAGGTCGGAGGCGGTGGTCGCGAACCACGACTCGACGGGCTCGAAGCCCGCGGGCAGGGGGTCGGTGACCGCGACGTATCGCCGTTCCTTGGTCAGGCGCAGGGTGAGGGTGACGCGGATGAGGTCGCCCGCCTTGAACGAAGCGGGGGCGGCGGAGGCGGACACATCGGCACTGGCCTCGCCCGTCGGCGTGGCCGGCGCGTACGCGCGCTCGATCCGGAATCCTTGATCGAGCCCGTCCTGCATCAAGGCATCCGCCGCGTACTTCAGGCGCGCGGTGTAGAAGAGCGTGCCCGCGGTCCCGTCACGACGCAGGGACAGATCCAGCCGTTGCCCCGGCGCGCCCTTGCCGGCCAGCGTCCGCATGGGCACGTCCAGGGCCTGCGCCGTCGTCGTCCGCCCGTGGAATTCCTGCGTGGCCAGCGCGTCGCGGCCCAGGCTCACGTGGGCCCGGAAGTCCGGCGGCTCCGCCTCCGCTCGCTTGTAGTAGTCGACGAGAGCCTCCAGGGCCACGCCGTTCTCCTGGGTGTTGCTCCAGCGGCCCTGCTTGCGCGCGGCGAGCAGCCAGCGCACCAGCCCCGGCACGAGCGGGTCGGCGGGCGCGCGCCGGACGAGGCTGCTCAGCACGACGGCCGTCGAGCGCACGTTCGAGTTCCAGAACCAGAGCAGGTACGGATCGGACAGCTCCTCCACGTGGGCGGAACCGCCCTCGCTGGCCACCGCGTTGCGGATCCGGCGCTGCAGCTCGTCCCCGCGCGGGCCGGCGTCGCCGCTCGCGGTGAGCGCATCGAGCAGATAGCCGAGCGCGAAGACGGGCATGCGGTCGGCGAAGCCGAACAGACGCGTGAGATGGCTGTCCTGGGGCCGTCCACCCTCGGCCAGGACCTTCACCGCAAACGCCTGCCAGGCGGTGTAGGCGGGCCACCAGCTCTCGTTGACCGGTCGATCGCCGGCCAGCTTCGCCTCCAGGTACGCGTAGGCCCGGGCCAGCACGGCGGGCGTCACGGGATGTCCGAGCGCTTGCCCCCGCTGCAGCACGTGAGTGACGTAGCTCGTCAGGTAGGGAGACGCCGTGCTGCACTCGCCCTTCCAGAACGCGAACCCTCCATCCGCGCACTGGAAGCCCTCCAGCTCCTTGAAGGTCGCTCCCGCGACGTCCTCGAGCTTGGCCGGATCGATTCCAGGCAGGCGGAAGGCGTCCCCGAGGTCCGCGGCCAGGGCGAGGGCCAGCGCCGTCGACGAGCGCTGCTCGGCGCAGCCGTACGGATACTCGACGAGGTAGCGCGCGCCTTCGCCGAGGCCCACGAGCGCGGTGGACGCGGTGTCGACGTGCAGGCCGCCGAAGGCGGCCACGACGCCCGCCGGCAGCTCGAGCATCTCGTGCGCCTGGTCGCGCGTCTGGCCATAGGCGGCCACGACCTCGGGCGAGACCAGCACCTCGACCGGCACCGTCTCCTCGAACGCGTCGGTCTCGCCGAGCAGCTTGGCGGTCATCTGCAGACGGGCGCGGCCGACGGCTCGGGCGCGGAAGTCGAAGGGCACCTCGCTGGCGCCGCCACCGGCCATGGGCACCGTCTTCTTCGCGTCCCCCACCACCTCGAGCACGGAGGGATCGAGGCTGCGCATGGTCACGATCGCCGTGCCCTTGTCCTTGAGCTGGTTGTGCAGCACCGCGCCGAAGCGGGCGGTGTCCCCGAGGGCGAGGAAGCGCGGGAAGGCCGCGCGCAGCAGCACGGGCTTGCTGATGCGGACCTCGCGCTCGCTGCGCCCGAACCGTGAGGACTTGTCCGCGGCCACGGCCATGATGCGATAGGTGGTCAGGCTCTCGGGGAGCGTGACTTCGGTGGTGCCGCGGCCCGAGGCGTCGGTGACGAGCGAGCCCAGCCAGAAGGCGAGCACGCGGAAGTCCTTGCGCACGGGGGTGCCCGGTCCCGCGTCCTCTCCCCCGCCCCCGCCCTCGTCGCCGCCCTTGGAGACGAGGACGCGGCGGCTGATGATGTTCTGCCGCGAGTCCTCGGTCAGGACCTGGAGCGCCTTGTCCACCCATACCGAACCGAGGACGTCCGGCGTCTTGTAGGCGGTCAGCGACAGCACGCCGTAGTCCACCGCCCACAGGGTGACTTCCGCGGGCGCGCCGCGCCCCTGGCCGTCCTTCACTCCGACCTCGATGCGCGCTTTCGCCGCCGGCCGGTACTCCTCGCGGTCCGCCTCCACCGTCACGTCGAGCCGCTTGGCCGCGTTCTCGACCTTCAGCTCCGCGTAGCCCACGCGGAAGGCGGGCTTTCCCGGGTCGCCCTTGTCGTCCGCGGTGTAGGCGCCGCTGCGGCCCTTCAGCAGCACGACGGAGACGAAGACGTTGGGAATGTCCTGCTCCGTGATGGGGACGGTGACCGTCTCCTGGGTGGAGGCGAGCCGCAGCGTCCGATGAGTCCGCACGCCTTCGCGCTCGGTGGTGAGCAGGGCGAGCGCGCCCTCCCAGGGCGACTTGATCATGAGCCGCGCCGTCTCGCCCGGGCGGTACTGCTTCCTCTCCGGCACGAGGTCGATGCGGTTGTGGTCGTAGCGCTCCCAGGCCGTGTAGCCGGAGCCGAGGACGTAGAAGGAGGTCGCGCTGGTCGTCGAGCGGCCTTCGGCATCCTGCGCGGTGGCACGGAGGACGAAGTAGCCTCCGCTCTCGACGGGCACGTGCAACGGCGCGGGCGTGGCCGCGGTGGTGGCCTCCCAGCGACCGGCTTCGGTCTCCTTGCGCTCCGTCTCCCACGTGTAGAACCCCTGGCCCTCCGCGCGGCGCACGGAATGCCACTGCACCTGCGTCAGCACGACGGTGACTTTGACGCCGGCCGCGGGCTGGCCCGCGAGGTCCACGGCCACGACGTCCGTGTCCACGCCCGTCTTGGCGTCCGCGAAGTAGGCGGGGCGGCGCAGGCCGACGTACCAGGGCGCGGGGTCCACGCGGAACGAGGCGCGTCCCGCGATGGTCTGCCGCGAGACGTCGGTCACCTCGCCCTCCAGGGTGTACTGGTACGGCCGGCCGGCCTTCAGGTCCGTGTCCAGGTCGACCTCGATCTGTCCCTGCGCGTCGAGCTTGCCCTCGCGCGCGAGGAGCGTCTCCGGTGAGCGATCGCCGCGGTCCTCGCGCTCCTCGTCGAGGAAGACGTAGTGGTCCGGAGGGAACGCCTCCGTCACCACGGCGGGCACGGTGGCCAGAGGCGAGCGCGTGTAGGTCCAGCGGACATCGCGGGCGGCCATGGGGGCGCCGAAGAGGTAGCGCCCGGTGACGACGCCCTTGAGCGAGGTTCCGGCCAGCGAGCTCTCGCCGGCCAGATTGGCGTCGACGCGGAAGTCCGGGCGCCGGTAAGCGGCCACGAGGAAGGACCCGGCGACGGAGGCATTCTGCCCGGCGACCGTCGCCCGCACTTCGTACGTGCCCAGCGGCGCCTCCTCCGGGAGGCGGTACGTCCAGTCCGCGCTGCTCCACTGCGAGAGCGGCAGCGCCCGCTTGTCCCGCACCTCGTTCTGGCTGTCGAGGACGACGATCTCGACCGCCGTCCCCAGGTCGACCAGGCGCATACCCTCCGCGGTATCGCTGCGCAGGATGGCCTTGAGGTGCACCTCCTCGCCCAGGCGGTAGACCCCGCGGTCGCTGAACACGGATCCGCGGAGCTGCGGCTGCGCCTCTTCGAGGCGGTACGAGATCCCGAAGTTCCACGGCTCGAGGCCTTCGGTCCAGTCGCTCCCCACGTAGGCGACGTCGCCGTCCTTCTCGGCCGTGACCAGGAACCGCAGCTCCCAGATGCGTTCGGGGTCGCGCAGGGCGGTGCGCGGCGCCACCGCGAGGCCCTCCTTGTCCGTGAAGCCGCTCCAGAAGACCGCGTTGTCCGTCGTGCGGATCGAGACGCGCGCACCCTCCACGGGCGTGGCGTCGTCGAGCCGCGTGACCATCACGACCGTGCTGAGCGGGCTGTCCTTCACGGTCAGCCCCAGGTTCGTGACCTGGACCACGGACGAGCGCGCCTTGGGGTCCTGGGGATGCGGCGTGCGGGGCAGCGCTTGCCCGTCCTTCAGCGCCGCCCACACGAGCCCGGTGCCCGAGTCCGGGAGCACGGGTCGCAGGTCGAGGCCGAAGGACTGGATGGTGTCCGCTTTCGGGGTGAGGCCGCGGACCACGGGCTCGCCGGGCGGGCTCAGCACGAACGACTTCTCCTGGAGCGCGCGCACCGCGGGCATCAGGTCAGAGGCGGCGAGAGGCGCGAGCCACTGGGAAACGTTCGTCAGGTTGCGCGCGTAGAACGGCAGCTGCGGCCCCCCGGACTTCTCCCAGACGCCGTGGCCCGCACCGAAGCTGGTGAAGGCGCGCTGGTGCCAGTTCTCGAGGCTGCCCGTCCACGTGTAGCCCAGCATCTGCCCGTCGGTGGCCGTGGTGGCGGCATCCACCGTGACCGCGTACGTGCGCGCCGGCCGGGAGGTGAACCCGACGTCTGGGAGCGTCACGTTCGAGGCGCGGTCGTACGGGTCCTCGCCCTCCGGCTCGTCCTCCTCCCCCGGCGCCCGGCGGGCTGCGGGGACGACCGGCGCCGGATGGGCGGTCTCGGTCACGTCCACCGCCTTCACCGATCGCCGGAGGGCACGCACGGCCACGCGGCCGCGCAGCACGAGAGGGTTGTAGTCGTCGGGGTCGCACGTGCGACGGCAGCGGAAGCCCTCGACGAAGAGCGCGGGCTCGAGCTGGACGGTGGCGTCCTGCACCTTGCCCGGAGTCGCGTCCCCATGCACGCCGCGCGCGGAGGCGTCGAGCGCCACGTGCAGCCACGCTTCGGGTGGGGGCGCCTCGACGGTCTCGAAGGCCAGGAGGTCATTCGCGGGAGGATGCGCCTTCTTGTCCCAGTCCTCCGTCGGACGGACGACCACCGGCGCCGACCGGCCCGCGCTCGCCCGGGCTTGCGCGAGCTTGGCCTCGAAAGCCTGGAGCGCGATGGGATCGGCGGGAGCACGAGCGTCGCCGGGAGGCATCGGCGCCTTGAACGCATGGGACTGGAACGCCACGGCCAGATGCGGATCCATGGTGGCGTGCGAGACGGGCTGATTGAAGCGGAGCAGCAGCACCACCGGACGGTCGTAGCGCCCCTCACGGCGTGACCACGTGGTCTGGAGGAGGCGCAGCGTCGGCGTGGTGAAGGAGAACGTGTAGGGACGGCCCAGGGTCGCTCCACTCACCGATGTCGCCGTCGCATCGATGGTGACGTCGTAGCGCGTGGCATACGGGAGGTGAGCGGGGTCGGCGGCGGTGAAGATGAGGGTCCGCGTGCCGGACCAGCGGAAGGACCCGGGCAATGCGGGCGCGATGTGGAAGAACGGCGCGGTGACCGCGGCCGGGATGCGCCCGAGCGCCACCATGGGTTCGGAGAACTCGACGCGGACTTCCGCCGCCTCGGCCAGCGAGGCCACCTCTCCTCGAGGAGCGGCCTGCGCGACGGAGGGCGGCGGTCCCGACTGCGCGCGCGCCGCGATCGGGGCCAGCGCGCACACCATCGCCAGGAGCACGGTCGCAGGACTCTTCATGTGGGGGGTCACCTCGGACAAGGAGCGGAAGTCTATCGCGCCGCCAGCGCACCTGAGCAAGAAGGGTGCCGCGCGGAATGCCCCGTCCCAGGGCCCGCGGCGGGGGCGGGACGCGGACGCGCGGACACGCCGCGTGGACCCGCGGACACGGCCCCCCAAATGCCCCGGGGGGCAAATCGAAGTACACTGGGCGGCCTCCCAGGTTCTGGCGGGGGACTCGATCGTGTACGAAACCGTGAACGGCGCGGCCCGCGGCCAGGACATCCATCGCCAGATCTTCGAGAAGAACGTGGCCGTCCAGCTCCTCATCGAGCCGGACACGGGACGGATCGTGGAGGCCAATCCCGCCGCCTGCGCGTTCTACGGGTACGCGCGCGACGAGCTGATCCAGCGCAAGATCACGGACATCAACAGCCTGCCCGTGTCGGAGGTCCACGCGGCCATGGGCCAGGCCACCGGCGAGCGCAAGAACACCTTCCGCTTCCGCCATCGCCTGGCCACGGGCGACATCCGCGACGTGGAGGTGCACTCCGGGCCCATCGAGGTGGACGGGCGGCGCCTCCTCTACTCGATCGTCCACGACGTCACGGACTCGGAGCGCGCGCAGGCCGAGCTGCACCGGACGATCTCGCTCCTGCAGTCGACGCTGGACTCCACCACGGACGGCATCCTTGCCATCGACCGCCAGGGCCGTATCGTCTCCTACAACCAGCGCTTCGCGCAGATGTGGCGGATCCCGCGCGAGGTGCTGGAAACGGGCGACGAGGAGAAGGCCTTCGCGTTCTCCGTCGGCGAGCTCCGGGATCCCGACCAGTTCCGACGCAAGGTCCAGCAGGTCTACGCGCAACCGGACCTGGAGAGCTTCGACATACTGGAGTTCAACGACGCACGGGTCTTCGAGCGCTACTCGATCCCGCAGATGCTGGACGGCAAGCCGGTGGGCCGGGTGTGGAGCTTCCGCGACGTGACCGGGCGGCGGCGCGCGGAAGCGGCCTTGCGGGAGTCCGAGGCCAGCTTCCGGCTGCTCTTCGCGAACCATCCCATGCCGATGTGGGTCTACGACCTGCGCGACCTCCGCTTCCTGGAGGTGAACGAGTCGGCGGTCGAGCACTACGGCTACTCACGCGACGAGCTGCTGGGCATGCGCATCACCGACCTCGGCCCGATCGAGGCGACCGAGCAGTCCGGAGAGTCCCGGCATCGGCGCAAGGACGGCACCATCATCGACGTGCACATGGTCTCGCACGTCCTCGAGTTCGCGGGCCGCCGCGCCGCCCTCGTCGAGGCCCAGGACATCACCGAGCGCAAGCGGGCGGAGGAGGCGCTGCGCGAGAGCGAGGAACGATACCGCCGCCTCGTGGAGATGTCCCCGGACGGCATCGCGATCCACAGCGAAGGCAAGGTCGTGTTCGCGAATCCCTCCGCCCTCCGCACCATGAGGGCGTCCCGGCCCGAAGAGCTGATCGGACGGCCGGTGCTGGAGCTGGTCCATCCCGACGACCACGCGGCCGTCCGTCGTCGCCTGGAGATCCTCAAGCGCGGGGAGGCGGTGCCGTTCATCGAGGAGAAGATGCTGCGCCTGGACGGCACCCCCGTCGAGGTCGAAGGGCAGGCCATGCCCTTCACCTACGAAAACAAGCCGGCGGTGCAGGTCGTCATGCGGGACATCTCCGCGCGCAAGCGCGCCGAGAAGCTGCAACGCGCGCTGTACCGCATCGCCGAGATCAGCGCGTCCGTCGAGGACATGCCCGGCTTCTACGCGAGCGTCCACCAGATCGTGGGCGACCTGATGAACGCGCGAAACTTCTACCTGGCCCTCCAGGACGAGGCCACGAGCGGTCTGAGCTTCCAGTACTTCGTGGACGAGGTGGATCCGGAGCCGCCCGCGATCAAGGCGGGCAAGACCCTCAGCGAGTACGTGATGCGCACGGGGGCGCCCCTGCTGGCCTCCCCCGCCGTGTTCGAGCGCCTGGTGGCCACGGGCGAGGTGGAGGTGGTGGGCGCGCCCTCCGTCGACTGGCTCGGGGTGCCCCTGATGCGCGGGGACCGCGCCTTCGGGGTGATCGTCGTCCAGAGCTATTCCGAGAAGGCGCGCTACACGGAAGAGGATCGCGACATCCTCACCTTCGTGGCCCAGCACGTGGCGGCCGCCCTGGACCGGCGCCGTGCCGCGGACGCCCTGCGCGAGAGCGAGGCCCGGTTCCGCACCCTGGCCGAGACCGCTCCCTGCGCCATCTTCATCTATCAGGACGACGGCTTCCGCTACGCCAACCCGGCCGCCGCCTCCATCACCGGCTTCAACCGCGACGAGCTGCGCGACCTGAGCTTCTGGCGGCTCGTGCACCAGGACTTCCGTGAGGCCGTCCGCGAGCGCGGCCTCGCGCGCCAGCGCGGCGAGTCCGTCGCCGCGCGCTACGAGTTCAAGATCGAGCGCCGGGACGGCGAGGAGCGCTGGCTGGACTCCTCCGCCAGCTCCGTCGAGTTCGGGGGCCGGCCCGCCGTGCTCGGCATCGCCTTCGACGTCACGGAGCGCAAGCGCGCGGAAGAGCAGATCAAGAGCCTCGCCTACCACGACGTCCTCACCGGCCTGCCCAACCGGCTCCTCTTCAACGACCGCCTCAACGTCGCCGTCGCCCAGGCCCATCGCCTGCAGCAGCGGCTGGGCATCCTCTTCCTGGACCTCGATCGCTTCAAGGTCATCAACGACTCGCTCGGCCACAGCCTCGGGGACCGGCTGCTGCAGGCGGTGGCGGAGCGCCTGGAAGCGGGCGTGCGCGAGGGGGACACCGTGGCCCGCCTCGGCGGCGACGAGTTCATCCTGCTCCTGCCGGGCATCGCGCGCGCGGACGACATCGCCCGCGTCGCGGAGAAGATCCTCGACTCGCTGCGGCTTCCCTTCCGCCTGGAGGGCCGCGACCTCTTCGTGACCGCGTCCATCGGCCTCTCGCTCTACCCGGAAGACGGGCTGGACGCGGAGACCCTGGTCAAGAACGCCGACATCGCGATGTACCGCGCCAAGGAGCAGGGGCGCGACAACTTCCAGCTCTACACCCAGACCATGAACGAGCGGGCGGTGGAGCGGCTCCAGCTCGAGAGCAGCCTGCGCAAGGCGCTCGCCCACGGCGAGCTGCTCCTCCACTACCAGCCCCTCCTCGACCTTTCGACGGGGCGCGTGCACGGCGTGGAGGCCCTGCTGCGCTGGGAGCATCCGGAGAGCGGCCTCGTCTACCCGGGCGAGTTCATGCACCTCGCGGAGATCACCTCGCTCATCCTGCCCATCGGCGTGTGGACGCTGCGCACGGCCTGCGCCCAGGTCAAGAAGTGGCAGGAGGAGGGCCACCCGCACCTGTCCGTCGCCGTGAACCTCTCCGCGCGCCAGTTCTCCCAGACGGAGGTGGTCGAGCACGTCAAGCGCGCGCTGCGCGAGACCGGGCTCAGCGCGCGCTCGCTCGACCTGGAGATCACGGAGAGCCACGCCATGGCCAACGCGGAGGCGACCATCCACACCCTGCGCGAGCTCAAGGCGCTCGGGGTGCGCATCTCCATCGACGACTTCGGGATCGGCTACTCGTCGCTGAGCTACCTGAAGCGCCTGCCCATCGACACCCTCAAGATCGACCAGTCGTTCGTGCGCGACATCACGAGCGACCCCGACGACGCCGCCATCGCCACCGCCATCATCGCCCTGGCCCACACCCTGAAGCTGCGCGTGGTGGCGGAAGGAGTGGAGACCCAGCAGCAGCTCGAGTTCCTCTCCACCCGCCAGTGCGACCGCATGCAGGGATTCCTGTTCAGCCGGCCCCTGGCCGCGGCGGATTGCGGGGAGTTCCTGGCGAGAGCGAGACGGCTGGGGTAAGCCAGAGGTCGGTCTGAATGGGCCCCCGGTCGCGCTATATAGAGGCTGGGGTCATCAGGACTCGCCAGGAAGAGGTATCTCAATGGGCATAGCTACGGATTGCATTCATGCCGGGGCGCGATCGTCACCCCCATCTTCCAGACCTCGACGTACGTCCAGGAAGGGATCGGGCAGCACAAGGGCTACGAATACGCCCGCACCCAGAATCCCACGCGGCGCGCCCTGGAAAAGAACCTCTGCGCCCTCGAGCGCGGCACCGACGCCTACTGTTTCGCGTCCGGCATGGCGGCCACCAACGCCGTGATGTCGCTCATCAAGCCCGGCCAGCGCGTGGTCGTCTCCGACAACGTGTACGGCGGCACCCATCGCCTCTTCACGAAGATCCTGGCCGCTTACGGCGTGGAGTTCGCGTTCCTGGACGCGAGCGACGCGGGCGCCTTCGACAAGGCGGCGGGCGAGTTCGCGCTGCTCTGGATCGAGACCCCCACCAACCCGCTCATGAAGGTCTGCGACATCGCGGCCCTGGCCCAGGCCGCGCACCGGCGCCGCGCGTTGCTCGTCGTGGACAACACGTTCATGAGCCCCTTCTTCCAGCGCCCGCTCGAGCTGGGGGCGGACATCGTGGTCCACTCGACCACGAAGTTCCTCAACGGGCACTCGGACAGCGTGGGCGGAGTGGCGGTGGTCAAGGACAAGGCCCACGCGCAGTGGCTCCAGTACTACCAGAACGCGGCGGGGGCGATCCTCTCGCCCTTCGACTCGTGGCTGGTGTTGCGCGGCACGAAGACGCTGGCCGTGCGGATGCCGCGCCACGAGGAGAACGGTCGGCGGGTGGCGACCTTCCTGCGCGAGCAGAAGAAGGTGCGCAAGGTCTACTGGCCGGGGTTCACCGACCATCCCGGGCACGACGTGCACCGGCGGCAATCCAGCGGCTTCGGAGCCTTGATCTCGTTCGACCTCGGCACGCGCGAGGCCGCGGACCGGCTGCTGCGGGCGGTGAAGCTGTGCTCGCTGGGTGAGAGCCTCGGCGGCGTCGAGACCTTGATCTCGCATCCCGCCACCATGACCCACGCCGGGTACACGCAGCCGGAGCGCGACGCCCTGGGCATCGGCAACGGCCTCGTGCGCATCAGCGTCGGGATCGAGGACGCGGAGGATATTGCAGCGGATCTCGAGCGAGGACTGGCAGCGGTGTGACGGCGCCCGTACTCGTGATGTCTGCGGTCGGCGCGCAGTCGGACGCGCAGAAGATCGCACGGACGCTGGTCGAGGAGCGCGTCGCCGCGTGCGTGAACATCGTGCCCGGAATCACGTCGATCTACCGCTGGAAGGGCAGCGTCGAGCAGGAGCCGGAGCTGCTACTTGTGATCAAGACGATGGCGGATCGAGTCGAACCACTGAAGGCGCGCCTGTTGGAGCTCCACCCGTACGAGCTGCCCGAGGTGGTGGTGATTCCGATCGTTGCCGGGCACCAGGTGTATTTGGAGTGGATCGCGGAGCAAGTGCGGCCGTTGTTCTAGACGGCAAAAGCTGACCGCCGACCTGGCCCGCACCTCTATCTTGCTAATCTTGCCGATCGCTCTTCTATTCCGAAGCCTTCTTCGTCAGCGCGTTCCACTGCCCTTTCGTGAGCGGAACCACCGACAGCCGCCCCTGACGTAGCAGCGGGCTCTCCGCGAAGGCGGGGAGCTGCCGGATCTCCGCCAGCGTCACCGGCCGCGGCAGCCGGCCCGCCGGCGTGAGGTCCACCACCACGCTCCGCGGGTCCTTGGACTTCGGATCGGGATAGGCCGCGCGCACGACGAGCGCGGTGCCCACGACCGCCTTCTCGTCGCCCGTGTGGTAGATGAGCGCGGCGTCGCCCTCCTTCATGGCCCGGAGGTTCCGGAGGGCGACGGGGTTCTTGACCCCGTCCCAGGTCGCGCGCTTGTCGCGCTCGAGATCGTCGTAGGCGTAGCTCGACGGCTCCGTCTTCAGCAGCCACATGCGGCGCCTCCCCTGCCGATCATACCCGGGCCGCGCGCCCGTGGGCGGCTCGCGCCCGGGTCTTGACTCCTTCCGCGCTTCGGTGTATTCCTACAGTGTCTAATATCCAATACACTGTAGGACAATGATCAGCGCGGAGGCGATCCGGGCGCGGGTGCGATCGAGGCTGGTCGAGCAGCGCGGGCTCGTCTCCGCCCTCCTCCGGCTGCGCGCCCAGCTCCAGGGCTCGCTGCTCGTCCGCCACATGGAATGCGGGAAGGCGGGCTGCGCCTGCCACAGCGGCCGCAAGCACGGCCCCTACTACGTGCTGTCGAACCGCAGCGGGGGCCGGGGGTCCTACTCCTACCTCGACCCCGGGGAGGCGGCCCGTGCCCGAACCCTCGTGCTCCGCTACCGCGAGTTCCGGCGCGGGCTGCAGCGCCTGCAGAAGGTCAACGTCGAGCTGGTGGGCCTGCTCCGGCGCTACCAGCAGGCGCAGCTCCGGCGCACGGGCGTCAAGCTGGGAGTGAGTGTGGTCGCCCGCACATAGGGCGATCTATCAACATGTTACACTCCGATCACTTTCGTGACGGCTGAGGTCAGAGTGGCACGCGAGGACCGCCCGGGCGAAGTCGGTCTGCGCCGCAAGGCGGCGACCCTCGCCTCGATCATCGCCCTCGTCGCCCTCATCGTGGGCGCCCTCTTCGGCGACCGCGGCCTGCTCCATCTCATCGATCAACGTCACCGCGCGGAAGCGCTCGCGCGCGAGGTCGAAGGGCTGGAGGCGGAGAACGCGCACCTCGCGACCGAAATCAAGGCCCTGCGCTCCGACCCGCGCGCGATCGAGCGCCTGGCCCGCGAAGAGCTCGGCTTCGTGCGCGCGGGCGAGACACTGTTCCTCGTGCGCGACGCCGGCCCCGCCACGCCCTGACCCATTCCGCCCGCTCCAGATGCGGGTATTCCGCCGTAGCGAGGTCCGCGAATCCTGTTGACACCGCGCGTGACTCCCCATGTAGAATGGCGCTCCTTTTTTGATGGCGTCCGCGCGGCGGCGCCTCGAACCGCCCACTGGAGGATTGAGTCGATGGCAAAGCCGATGACCAAGTCGAAGATCGTGGCCGCGCTGGCCGAGACGGTCGACATCCCGAAGAAGACGTCGGCCGCCTATCTCGAGGCGCTGGCCAACCTCGCGCACAAGGAAGCCAAGAACGGCTTCACGATTCCTGGAGTCGGGAAGCTCGTGGTGCGCAACTACAAGGCGCGGATGGGACGCAATCCCCAGACCGGCCAGGAAATGAAGATCCCCGCCCGGCGGCGGCTGAAGTTCGTGGTGGCGAAGGCGGCCAAGGACGCCGCTCTCGGCGCCGCGAAGTAGCTCACCCAGGCGCGGGGAGCCCCGCCCGCTCCTCGCGCCCCCTTCCCCTTCCCGCCCACGCTGACGTGAGTGCCGATCGCGGCCTTTCGCGGACGATCGGTCCCGGTCGGCTGGAGATCGCGCGCGGCGACCTCACGCGCGAGCGCACCTCTGCCATCGTCAACGCCGCCAACTCCTCGCTCCTGGGGGGCGGTGGCGTCGACGGCGCCATTCATCGCGTCGGCGGTTCCGCCATCCTGGAAGAGTGCCGCGCCATTCGCGCGCGACGGGGTTCGCTTCCGCCGGGTCAAGCCGTGATCACGACCGGCGGTGCCCTGCCCGCGCGCCGCGTCATCCACACCGTGGGACCCGTCTGGCACGGCGGGCGCGCCGGCGAGCCGGACGCGCTGGCCTCCTGCTACCGGAGCAGCCTGGCCCTCGCGGAAGAGGAAGGGCTGGAATCGGTCGCCTTCCCGAGCATCTCGACCGGGGCCTTCGGCTATCCGATCGAAGAGGCGGCGCCGGTCGCCCTGCGCGCCATCGCCGATGTGCTGAAGACGGCGCGGCACGTCCGTCTCGTGCGCTGCGTCCTGTTCTCGGAGAGCGACCTCGAGACCTATGGCCGGGCGCTGGCGGCCATGGTCACGGGCTAGGCGGGAGAGGTCACCTTCCGGATCTCGCTCTCCAGGCCGGCCAGCCACTGCGCGAACTCGCCGTCCTTCTCGACGACGATCTCGAGCTTGCCGTTGGGCATCCGGCGCACGCGCCCGGGGTGGCGCGGCCCCAGCGGGATGACGAGCTGCTCGCGATGGATGCCGAGCCGGTCCGTGACCTCGAAGATGGCCTGGATCTCACGCAGGGTGACCGCCTCCAGCACGCGCTGCCTCCTTGGGCTTTCGAGTGTACAGTGACTTCACCATGAGCCAGGCCGCTGCTCCGCCCGCGGCTGCCGCGATCGCGGACGTCGAGGCGCGCGTCCTCGAGGTCGTGCGCGCGCTGGCGGAAGAGCTGGGCGGGGCGCGCGCGGCCCACGCCGTCGCGCCCTCCGCGTCGCTGGAGCGCGAGGTCGGCCTGGGCAGCCTCGAGCGCGTCGAGCTCCTCCTGCGGCTGGAGAACGCGTTCGGCCGCGCCCTCGACGACCGCGTGCTGCAGGCGGACACCCCGCGCGACCTCGCGCGGGTGATCGCGGCCGGCGGCGTGGTCGACGTGCCCGCACGGGCGGAGCGGGCCGAGTCTCTCGGGGCCGCCACCGCCTCCGAAGCCGCCGCCACCATCCACGAGTCTCTCTGGCGGCGCGCGCAGTCGCAACCCTCCCGCCCCCACGTCTACCTGCGTCACGACGACGGCGCGGAGGAGACGATCACCTACGGCGACCTCCTCTCGGAGGCGGCGTCGGTGGCGGGGGGGCTGCGCGAAGGCGGCGTGCGCCGCGGCGACACGGTTGCCCTCATGCTCCCGACCGGGCGCGAGTTCCTGGCCGCTTTCCAGGGCATCCTCATGGCGGGCGCGGTGCCCGTGCCCATCTACCCGCCCGCACGCCTGGACCGGCTCGAGGAGTACGCGCAGCGGCAGGCGGCCATCCTCGCCGACGCGGAGGTGGGCGCGCTCCTGACCATCGCGCGCGCGCGGGGCGTGGCCGCGGTGCTGAGCGCGTCCGTGCCTTCGCTGAGGGAGGTCGTGACCGTGAGCGACCTCACCGCGCGCGGCGCCTCCTGGCCGGCCCCGGAGGGCGCGGGGGCGGATCCCGCGTTCATCCAGTACACGTCCGGCAGCACGGGCGAGCCGAAGGGCGTCCTGCTCACCCACGACAACCTGCTCGCGAACATCCGCGCCATCGGCCGCGGCCTCGACGTGCGGCCCACGGACGTGGGCGCGAGCTGGCTGCCCCTGTACCACGACATGGGCCTCATCGGGACCTGGCTCTTCTGCCTGCACCACGGCCTTCCCCTCGCGCTGCAGAGCCCGCTCGCGTTCCTCGCCCGTCCGGAGAGGTGGCTGTGGTCGATCCACCAGCGCCGCGCCACCCTCTCCCCCGCGCCCAACTTCGCGTTCGAGCTGTGCGTGCGCAAGATCCCCGACCGCGCCCTGGAAGGGCTCGACCTCTCCTCCTGGCGCGTGGCCCTCAACGGGGCGGAGCCGGTCAGCCCGGAGACCGTCGAGAGGTTCGTCGAGCGATTCGCACCCTACGGTTTCCGGCGCGAAGCGATGATGCCGGTCTACGGCCTGGCCGAGAGCTCGGTCGGCCTGTGCTTCCCGCCCGTGGGGCGGGCACCGCGCATCGACCGCATCGCGCGCGCCGCGTTCGAGCGCGACGGGCGCGCGGAAAAGGCGGGCACGGGCGAGGGACTGCCGTTCGTGTCCGTCGGCACCGCGCTGCCCGAGCACGAGGTGCGCCTCGTCGACGATGCCGGACAGGAGGTGGCCGAGCGCACGGTCGGCCGGCTCGTGTTCCGCGGTCCCTCGTCCACCGCCGGCTACTACCGCAAGCCCGAAGCGACGGCCGCCATCACCCTGCCCGGGGGATGGCTCGACAGCGGCGACCTCGCCTATCGCGCGGAGGGCGAGATCTTCATCGCCGGGCGGCGCAAGGACCTGATCATCAAGGGCGGCCGCAACCTGGTGCCACAGGAGATCGAGGACGTGACCGCCTCCGTGCCCGGCATCCGCCGCGGCTGCGTCGTGGCCTTCGGCGTGACCCGCCCGGAGCTGGGCACGGAAGCCCTGGTCGTGGTCGCGGAGACGCGCGCGACAGATCCGGCGGAGCGCGATCGCTTGTCGAGCGTCGTCACCGAGCGCGTGGCCGCCGCGCTCTCCCTGCCGCCCGATGTCGTCGTGCTCGTCCCTCCGGGCGCGGTGCCGAAGACCTCGAGCGGCAAGGTCCGCCGCGCCGCCACCCGGGACCTGTATCTGGCCGGAACCCTCGGGCGCGTCTCGGGCACACCCCTCGCGATGAAGGTCCGCCTCGTGGCGCGCGTGGCCGCGGACGCCGTGGCCGCGCTCGCGGCCGGCCTCGGCCGCGCCCTGTATGCCGCGTACGCGGCGGTCCTCATCGCCGTCATCGCTCCCCTCGTCTGGATCCCGGTGGCGCTCATCCCCAGCCCCCGGCTCGCGCGCACCCTCTCGCGCCTCGGCTCGCGCGCGCTGCTGACCCTCGGGGGCTGCCGTCTCAGCCGCGAAGGGGGCGGCGCGCTCACGGGGACGCAGCCCGTCCTCCTCGCGTCCAATCACGCCTCCTACATCGACGCTCTGGCCATGCTCGCGCTCGTCCCGCGCGATTTCCTGTTCGCGGCCAAGGCCGAGGTCGCGACGTGGCCGTTCTTCGGCACGCTCGTGCGGCGGGCCGGCCACCTCACCGTCGAGCGCTTCGACGTGAGCCAGAGCGTCGCCGATGCGGGCAAACTCGCCCCCGCGCTGGAGCAGGGACGGTCGGTGCTGCTCTTCCCCGAGGGCACGTTCACGGCGGCGGCGGGACTGCGTCCGTTCCGGCTGGGCACGTTCAAGACGGCGGTGGAGACCGGCATCCCCGTCGTGCCCCTCGCCCTGCGCGGCACGCGCGCGATCCTCCGCGCCGGCCAGGCCTTGCCGCGGCCCGGGCCGATCCACCTCTGGATCGGCGATCCCATCGCGCCCGAAGGCCAGGGCTGGCGCGCGGTGGTGGCGCTGCGGGACCGGGTGGCGGCGGAGATCGCCGCGCATTGCCCGGAGCCGCGGCTCGACCTGGTGGCGGGCGGCCCCGTGCGGGAATGACGCGATGACGAGCCTGCTCGGCCTGGCCGACATCGAGCGCGCGCAGCGGGCGATCGCGCCCTACCTGCCCCCGACCCCGTTACGGCGCGCCTTCTCCGTGTCCGGGGGTCAGGCCTGGCTCAAGCTCGAGTGCTGGCAGCCGACGGGGTCCTTCAAGGTGCGCGGCGCGCTCAGCGTGCTCAGCTCCCTCACCCCGGCCGAGCGTGGGCGGGGCGTGGTGGCCGCGTCCGCGGGCAATCATGCCCTGGGCGTCGCTTTCGCCATCCAGGCCCTGGGGGGCGACGTGCCCGCGACGGTGTTCGTGCCCGCGACGGCGCCGCGGGCCAAGGTGGACAAGCTACGCACGTTCCCGATCACCGTCGTCGAGGGCGGAGCGACGTACGACGAAGCGGCCGCGCGCGCGACCGAACATGCCGATCGCACGGGCGCCTTCAGCGTCCATGCCTACGACGACCCCCGCACCGCCGCCGGGCAAGGCACGGTCGCCCTCGAGATCCTGGAGCAGAACCCGCTGATCGGCACCATCGTCGTGCCCGTCGGCGGCGGCGGCCTCGTCGCCGGCATCGCGGCCGCGGTCAAGGCCCAGCGCCCCGACGTGCGCATCGTGGCCGTGCAGGCCGAGGCCTCCCCCGCCCTCCGCGACTCCATCGCGCAGGGCCTGCCGCTGCTCGACTACGCCGCGCGGCCGACTCTCGCCGATGGGCTCGCGGGCGGGATCGGACTCATGGTGTACGCGCACCGCCACCTCGTGGACGAGGTGATCAACGTGTCCGAGCCGGAGATCGAAGACGCGATCGTCGCCCTCGTCACCCACGACCAGGTGGTGGCGGAAGGCTCGGGGGCGGTCGGCGTGGCCGCCTTGCGCTCCGGCCGCCTGCGCCTCGACGACGCGAGGCCCGCGGCGGTGGTGGTCACCGGCGCCAACATCGATGCGCGGGTGCTGGGACGGCTTCTCACCCAGCGCTGATGGCCGTGCACGGGGAAGATGCCTGGTTCGCGGGCGCGATGGCGGCGCTGGCCGTGCTGGCGGGAGGCGTCCTCGGCCTGGCCATGGGCGCGGCCAGCGGCGGCGCCATCGGAGGCGCGCTCGGTCTCGGAGTGGGCGCCGTGCTGTGGCGCGCCCTCACCACCCGCGCCACCGAGCGCGAGCGCGTCCGCCTGGCCCCCTTTCCGGACGAGTGGCGCCGGATCCTCGAGGAGCGCTACGACCACTACCATCGCCTGCCTCCCGAGCTGCGCCGCCGCTTCGAAGAGCACGTCGCGCTGTTCCTCGCCGAGAAGCGGATCACCGGCGTCGAGGTGGAAGCCTCGCTCGAGCTCCGGCTGCTGGTGGCCGCTTCCGCGGCCACGCTGACCGCGGGTTGGGAAGGCGATCACTGGGACCATCTGGCGGAGGTGCTGCTCTACAGGAAGGACTTCGGGCGCGACTACTCGTTCGACGAGAACGACCTCGCCGGCCAGGCGCATCCGTGGGGCACGATCATCCTCTCCGTGCCGAGGCTCGAGGAGAGCTTCGACGATCCCGACGACGGGTTCCACGTCGGCCTTCACGAGTTCGCGCACCTGCTCGACGTCGAGCAGACCCGCTTCGACGGCGTGCCGCGCGGGCTGAACGCCGCGCGCAGCCGTGAGTGGCTGGAGGTGGTCGACCACGAGATGGACCGGCTGCGGCGCGGCAAGTCGGTCCTCGATCCCTACGCCGGCGAGAACCCGGCCGAGTTCCTCGCCGTCGCCGTCGAGACCTTCTTCGAACGGCCCCTGGATCTGCGCCAGCGCCATCGCGAGGTCTACGCGATCCTGCGTGATTACTTCGGGCAGGATCCCGCGGCCTGGGACGAAGCGCGCGGGCTGGACTGACGCGCGTGCGCATTCGCCTCGACCTCGCGCTGATCAAGCAGCATCCGGAGCTGTCGCGCCGGCGGGCGCGCGACGTGATCGAGAAGGGCCAGGTCACGGTCGGCGGCCGGACCGCGCTGGAGACCGGCCTCCTGGTGGAGCCCAGCGCCGAGGTCGCCTGGGATCCCAACCTCAAGGCGCGCTCGCGAGCGCGCTCGTCCCTCCGCCTCCTGCACGAGGACGACGACGTCCTGGTGGTGGACAAGCCGGCGGGACTCCTCGCGGTGCCGACCGCTCCCGACGCGCGCGACGAGGACACGGCGCTGGCCCGGGTGCGGGAGTACATCGCGCGCCGGCGGCCGCGGCGGCCGTACGTCGGCGTCGTGCACCGGCTCGACCGGGACACCTCGGGTGCGCTCGCCTTCGCGCTCTCCCCGGCCGCGCGGGCGGCGCTGCGCGACCTCTTCCGCGCGCACCGCATGGAGCGCCGGTACGCCGCCCTGGTGGAGGGGGTGCCCTCCGCCGACGAGGGCCAGGTCGATGCGCCCATCTACGACGTGTACGAGGCGGGGCGGCGGCGGCTCGCGCGTCCGGGCGAGCCGGCCCACGAGGCGCGCACGCGCTGGCGCGTCGCCGAGCGCTTCCGCGCGGGGGCGCTGCTCGAGGTCGAGCTGGAGACGGGACGCCAGCACCAGATCCGCCTGCACCTCGCGACCCTCGGCCTGCCCATCGTCGGCGATCACGTCTACGGGCGGTCGGGGCGGCGCGCGATGGTCGCGCCGCGACAGATGCTGCATGCCCGGCATCTCGCCTTCGTCCACCCGATCACGGGCATCCGCGTGGAGGCGGAGAGCCCGCTGCCCGCCGACTTCCGCGCGGCCCTGGCCGCGCTGCGCCGCGTCGATCCCGCCCGCGACGAACGCCCGCGCGGCTCCGGCTCAGTGCGACGGCGGCGGTGAGGCGCCGAACTGGCGCAGCTTGGCCGCGACGCGATCCTCGATCCAATGCGGGTCCCACCATTCGCGCGCGTCCACCTGCTCGCCCTGGAGGATCACGGAGAAGTGCAGGTGATCGCCCGCGGCCAGGCCGGTGGAGTCGCTCTGCCCGATGACCTGCCCGCCCTTGACGCCGTCCCCCGCCTTGACCGCGAAGCTCGCCAGGTGGCCGTACAAGGTGAGCAGGCCGTAGCCGTGGTCGATCACGATCGTGTTGCCGAAGATCCCGAAGTAATCGGCCAGCAGGACCACGCCGTCGTTCGAGGCCGCGACCGGTGCGTGGGCGGTGGTGGCCAGGTCGTAGCCGAGGTGATCCTGCTTGTCCACCTCGCGCCCCTGGTAGACGTAGATGCGGTGGTCGGCGAAGCTGGCCTCGACCTGGGAGTTGCCGAGCTGGCGGAAGGGCTCCGTCCACAGGAAGCGCGGCTGTGACCGCGCCGCCATCTCCGCCAGCGCCTTGTTGTTGGCCGCGCGCAGCCCGCGGTTGATCTCGAGGTAGTTCTTCAACAGGCTGCCCTGGTCCTGGACGCTGGGCGTGTGGCTGAGGATCTCGGGGACGACCTTTCCCAGGAAGGCGTCGTCGATCGGCAGCGTCCGGGTGCGGAACTTTCGCGGCGACACCTTCAGGTTGAAGCTCGCGAGCACCTCGTTGGCCGCCTCGTCGCGCGCCTTGACGTGCACGGCCGTACCCGAGGGGGCGTTGTAGGGATAGGCGAAGATCGCGAAGCGGAGCGCGGGGTCGGCGGCGCCGGGCATCGGAAATCCCTTGAACCAGGCCGGGCCGGCCTGCACGCCGCTCTCGGCGCCGGGCGGGGTGACGCGGTAGACGACCATGTCGCACCCGCCCTGGTTGACGTAGTGCTGGGTCGTGAGCACTTCGATGCGCGGCGGCGTGAGCCGGGCCGTGAACTCCTTCTGCAGGGTGGCCGTCTTGCCCTTGAAGAAGTTGCCCCAGGAGGCGTTGCGGGCCTCGATGCGCAGGAGGCCGGGGCCTTCCTTCAGGCGCAGGCGCGTCTCCTGGCTCGGCCGCCATTCGCGGTGGACCTCCGGCCGCGGCGGCTGGTAGGTGTCGTCGATCACGGTCTGCTCCCGGTCGCCCTGGCGCACCGTGATCTTCAGCGACCGCACCCCGGCGGGGTCACGGACGTCGAGAGCGAGGGTCGCGCTTTGTCCCACGACATCGAACGGGGCGGCCAGCGCGATGGCGGGACGCGGGGCCATCAGCATGCGGCCGGCCACGTACAGCAGGGCCACCAACGCGGCGACCAGGACCACCAACAGGATCGTCGGGAGCACGGACACGCGCGACCCTACACGAGCACGGCTCCGGTAGGACGGCACCGTCTAGCCTGCCGCCTCGAGCAGATCCATGAGGTCGCCGGGCGCGTCGTCGAAATGCACGCCGGCCTGGTGCGAGAGGCCTTCCAGGCGGCACCACATCACGCTCCCCGCGAGGTCGACGGGGGCGGACGCGCCCCGCGGCGAGAGCTCGACGCGCACGGCGGCGCCGCGGGGCAGGTCCTCGCCGATGCGCAGACGGCACCCGCGCGCGGAAAGATCGACCAGCGTCGCCGGATGCCATCCGGCGGCGACGCGGTAGCGCGCGCCCAGGAGACAGGCGCGCCGGGTCGAGCTCCGGCGATCGATTCCGTTGTCCGGGGATTCTTCCATCGGGAAGACGAAGTATAGGACACGCGGGCGTGGCATCGTGACCGCGAGCTGTGATATTGTCCGCCTTCGTGTCTAAACGATCTTTTCTCTCCCTACTGAGCCTCTGTGCCACTCTCTCCGCCTGCGGCGGCGGGAAGAGTGGCACTACCTCCGGTCCCACGCCCGTCCAGCCGTCCGGCCCCACCTACACCGTGTCGGGTGCGCTCTTCTACGACGAGAATGGCAACGGTACCCTCGACGCCGGCGAGAACGCGCGCGTGCCCGACGTCACCGTCCAGATCGGCACCGCCACCGGCAAGTCGAGCAAGGTGCTCGGCGAGTTCACGGTCGCCGGCGTGCCCGCGGGCACGCAGACGGTGACGCTCAACCGGGCCTCGCTGCCCCCCTTCTACCTGGCCCCGGCGACGGTGACGGTCACGGTGCCGCAGTCGCAGGGGCTCCTGATCCCCCTGACCCTGCCGACGGGCACGAACCGGCCCAACGTCTACATGGGCTTCGGCGACAGCATCACCATCGGCGAAGGCTCGCCCGACAACCGCGGCTATCGGCCCGGACTCGAGGACCGGCTGGCCGCCTTCTTCGGTCGCGGCAGCGTGGTGGCCGATGGTATCGACGCCACCCGCAGCAGCCGCGGCGCCGACCGCATCGACGACAGCCTCAACCGCTCTCGCCCCGCCTACACGCTCATCATGTACGGCACGAACGACTTCAACGTCCTGGACTGCAAGGTCAACCCGCCCTGCTTCACGATCGACAGCCTGCGCAACATCGTCCTCTCCGCCCGCGGCTCACGGAGCCTGCCCATCCTCTCCACGATCATCCCGGCCAACCCGAACGCGGCCCTGCAGCCGGACCGCAACCAGTGGGTGGCGGCCATGAACGTGAGGATCCGGGCCCTGGCCAAGGAGATGAGCGTGCCCCTCTCCGATCCCGAGCCCCTGTTCCTCAAGGATCCCGATTTCGCCCGGCTCTACACCGATCACGTCCATCCCAACAACAGCGGGTACGACCACATCGCCGAGGCCTTCTTCGCCGCCATCATCACGCCGACCACGACCGCGACCAGCGTGTCCGCCCCCGTCCTCTTCGCTCGACCGACTTCCCTGCGGCCCACGCGCGCGACGGCGCGTCCGGCTATAGTGGGAGCCGGATCGAGAGAGTGAAGACCGGCCGACTCCTGAAGTTCCAAAGGCCCGGAGGCGACGTCCAGGCCTACCTCTACCAGGAGGGCGGAGTGTTCCGCGCCTCCGTGTTCGTGCTCGGTCCCTCGGGCCGCAAGGACGAGCCGCTGGAGATCCTGACCGGCCCGTCGGAGTCCGCGGTCGAGCGCGATCTGCGCGCCTGGGTCGACGCCCACTTCCCCGCCGCCCCGAAGTAGCGGAAGGGCCGCTCAGGCCGACGCGACCACCGCTTCCTCCAGGATGCGCGCGGCCGTGGCCGCGTCTTCCTCGTCCACGATCAGCGGAGGGGCCAGGCGGATGGTGCTCCGCCCGCATCCCAGCAGGAGCAGGCCACGCTTGAAGGCCTCCTCCAGGATGCGCTCGCGCAGCTCGGGGGCGGGCTCGCGGCGGAAGCGGTCACGGACGATCTCCACCCCGATCATGAGGCCGAGGCCGCGCACGTCTCCCACGACCGCGTGTCCGCCCAGGCGATCGCGCAGCGCGGTCATGAGGACGCGGCCGACGCGGTCGGCGTTGGCGATGAGCCCTTCCTCCAGGAGGCGCAGGGTGGCGAGTCCGGCCGCCACCGCGACCGGATTGCCGCCGAACGTCGACCCGTGGCTTCCGCTCTCCCATCGCATCACCTCGTCCTTGGCCACGAGCGCGCCCAGGGGCAGGCCGGACGCGATGCCCTTGGCCAGGGTGATCATGTCGGGCTCGAGGCCGAAGTGCTCGCTGGCGAACATCCGCCCCGTCCGGCCCATCCCGCATTGCACCTCGTCCGCGATGAGCAGGATGCCGTGCTTCCTCGTCACCTCGCGCAGGCGCGGCAGGAAGCCGGGATGCGGCACGACGTATCCGCCCTCGCCCTGCACGGGCTCGACGATCACGGCCGCGATCTCGCTGGGGTCGGTCGTGGTCGAGAACATCGTCTCCGTGAGGAGGTCCAGACATTCCACCTTGCAGGTGTCGGGGTGGCGGTTGACCGGGCACCGGTAGCAGTACGCGTAGTGCGAGTGCAGCACCTCCGGCAGCAGCGGCGTGTAGCCGCGACGCTGGACGGGCTTGCTGGCCGTGAGGCTGAGGGCGCCGAAGGTCCGGCCGTGGAAGGCGCCGTAGAAGGCGACCACCTTGGGGCGTCCCGTGCGCAGGCGCGCCAGCTTGATCGCGGCCTCCACGACCTCGGCCCCGGAGTTCGCGAAGAAGACGCGCCAGGGGCCGGGGCCGGGCGCGCGGCGGGCCAGGCCTTCGGCGAGGGTGACGACGTCCTCGTTGTAGAAGTCGGTCGCGCACAGGTGGAGCAGGCGCTCGGCCTGGCGCTGCACCGCGGCCACGACGTCGGGATGGCAGTGGCCGGTCGAGGCCACCGCGATGCCGGCCGCGAAGTCGAGGTAGCGATTGCCGTCCGCGTCCACCACCACCGGCCCTTTCGCGTGGTCGACCACCAGCGGGTAGTCCTTGCGGTAGTTCTGCGACATCGTGCGCGCGTCGCGCTCGATGATGGCGCGCGCCTTGGGCCCGGGCGGCGGGCAGACCAGCTTGGGGTAGTCGCGCATCGTCACCTCCCGCTAACGGAAAGCCGCTTCGATCGCGCCGTCCAGGATCGCCGCCATCTCGTCGAGCTCGTCGTCCGTCACCACGAGGGGCGGCGCGAGCATGACCAGGTCACCGTCCGTGCCCGTCGCGCAGCCCGCGCTCGGATAGACGATGAGACCCTGGGCGAAGGCGGACGCCGCCACCGCCTCCGCGCGCTTCTCCGACCGCGGGAAGGGCCGGCGCGTGCGCGCATCCGCCACCAGCTCGACTCCGAGCATCAGCCCGCGGCCGCGCACGTCGCCCACCTGGGGGCGGGCACGCAGCTCCTGGAGTCGGGCCAGCGCGCGCTCGCCCATCACCGCCGCGCGCTCGACCAGACCTTCCCGCTCCAGGATCTCCAGGGTGGCCAGGCACGCGGCCGCGGTGACGGGGTGATGCGAGAACGTGAAGCCGTTCACGAACCCGCCCGCGCGCTCGACCGTATCCACGATGGCCTCGCTGGCCAGCACCGCGCCCACCGGCATGTAGCCGCCGGCCATCCCCTTCCCGCAGGTGACGAGGTCCGGAAGCGCGCCACTCCATTCGATCCCGAACCAGCGGCCGGTGCGCCCGAACCCCGACATCACCTCGTCGTCGATGTAGACGATCCCGTGGCGGCGGCAGGTCTCGCGCACGCGCCGCGTGTAGTCGTCGGGCGGCACCGCCGCTCCCGCGGAGGCGCCCAGGATCGGCTCCGCGATGAAGGCGGCGACGGTGCGCGCTCCCTCCCGCTCGATCACGGCCTCGAGATCGTCGGCGCAGGCAAGCGCGCAGGACGGGTACTCGAGCCCGAGCGGGCAGTGATAGCAGAAGGGCGCCGCCGCGCGCGGCGGGTCCGACAGGAGCGGCCCGTACGGTGCCTGCAGGGTCGGGCGGCCGGAGAGGGAGAGCGCGCCCAGCGTGTTGCCGTGGTACGAGACGGTGCGGCCGATGACCTTGTGGCGGTCTCCCTCCCCCCGGGCCAGGTGATACGCGCGGGCGAGCTTCACCGCCGTCTCCGTGGCTTCGGAGCCGCCGGAGAGAAGGTAGAGACGCCGGCAGTCGCCGGGAGCGTGGGCGGCGAGACGGCGCGCGTACTCCTCGAGCACGTCGCTCGTGAACTGCGTGCCGTGCACGTAGCCCGCGGCGGCGGCCTGGCGCGCCATGGCGGCGGCGATCTCCGCGCGGCCATGGCCCACGTTCACCACCACCGCGCCTCCGGATCCGTCGAGATAGCGCCGCCCTTCCGTGTCCCACACCACCGCGCCCGCGGCGCGGGCCACACTCGGCAGGTCGCGGCCGGCGACGCGGTGGAACACGAAGGACGGGACGTGACCGGAGATCAAGGGTTTGGGGCGCATTCTATCCTTCCGCCGCCTTGACCTCCTCCCGCGCGGGGCATATGAAGTCTTCCCGTGCGCCTGCGCGAGTTCCTGCTCACCCTGGCCGTGCCCGTGCTGCTCGTGATCGCGGGAACGACCGGGTACGCCCTGCTCGAGGGCTGGTCGCTCCTCGATTGCCTGTACATGACCGTCATCACCATCACCACCGTCGGGTTCATGGAGGTGCACCCGCTCTCGCCGGCGGGCCGCCTCTTCACGAGCCTGCTCGCGCTGGGCGGCGTCTTCACCCTGCTGTATGCGGCGACGGCGGTGATCCGCGCCGTCGTGAGCGGCGAGATCGGCGGCACTCTGGGGAGGCAGCGGATGGACCGCAAGCTGGCGGAGCTGACCGGACACGCGATCATCTGCGGCTACGGCCGCATGGGACGGCTCGTATGCAGCGAGTTCTCGAGCCTCGGCCGGCCCTTCGTGATCGTGGACCAGCAGGCGAGCGTGCTGGACGATTTCCGCGTGCCGCACGGCATCCCCCTGCAGGGGGATGCCACCGACGACCACGTCCTGCGCAAGGCGGGCGTGGAGCGGGCGAAGGTGCTGGTCACGGTGGCCGCCTCCGACGCCGCCAACCTCTACATCACCATGAGCGCGCGGCTGCTGAGTGAGAAGCTCTTCATCGTGGCGCGATCGGAAGAGTCGGAATCGGAGCCCAAGCTGATCCGCGCGGGGGCGAATCGCGTGGTCTCACCCTACGTCATCGGCGGCCAGCGCATGGCCATGGCCGTGCTGAAGCCGAACGTGATGGACTTCATCGAGCTGGCCACGCGCAGCGACTACATGGAGCTGCAGATCGAGGAGTCCCGGATCGAGCCCGGATCTGCGCTGGCCGGCCGCAGCCTCAAGGACAGCCGCGTCCGCCAGGACCTCGGCGTCATCATCGTGGCCATCAAGAAGCCGGACGGCCGGATGGTGTTCAACCCGCCGTCCGAGGAAACGATGGCGGCGGGCGACCTGCTCATCACGCTCGGCCACCGCGACCAGCTCGATCGGCTGGAGACGCTGGCCCGAGCGTAGGACAGGAGGGGGCGGATCCGGCGCGCAAGCTCGGCGACCGCTGCCATGAGCTGCCGTGCGATCGGCCTTCTGGAGGTCGTTCGCGGTTCCGATCGATAGCGAGGGCTCGCCATGAGGCGGCGCAGGGTATGGGCGCGCACGCGCCCGCCCTCGGGATCGGGGCCCGGAATCGCCTGGACGGCGAGGTGGTGGGCGCCCATCCAGATGATCAACGGGTTCAAGTGCCGGCAGGACGGACACGAGACGTCACGCATGGTGATGCGGTCGCTGGAGGAAGGGACCCTCGGCCCTCCGAACTCGTAGTGAACCGCGAACCGGCGGTTGCAGACCTCGCAATCGCGCTGCATCTGCTCGGCGTACATGGTGAATGGGTGGACGCGCGGGGCGGCCTGACCTCCCGTGAGCGGGATCACGGGAGCCTGGAGTGAGGGCCGTTACGCACGGCCGGGCGGATACTTCCGCGACTGTCACAAGGGTCGACGACGAGTCGTCACCGCTACCGCATATTCGCTCGCCGAGCGCGAAACATCAGGTTGTACGGGCAAGGACGATGGCGCAAGCTAAATGGGCAAGGCGCTCATCGAGCTGCCGGGAGGGTGGGTCGTAGTCCGCGGGCGTGCGAAAGGGCAAGGAGTGAGCGATGAGCGAGCCAGATCGCAGCCGCGTGCTCCGTCTTGCTGACGCTGTCGCACGGATCCCCGGCCCCGCAGGGGAGCATGCCGTCAGAGTGTTGCAGCGCGGGACGCTGGACATAAAGCTCTCCTGTCCCGTGCGTCCGAATCAGCAGACTCCGCACACGCAGGACGAGGTCTACGTCATCGTCCGCGGACGCGGAGTCCTGATTCACGACGGCCAGCGAGACGAGGTCCGCTCAGGAGACCTCATGTTCGTGGCCGCAGGAACGGAGCATCACTTCGAGGACTTCACCGACGATCTCGCCGTGTGGGTCGTCTTTTTCGGCCCCCAGGGTGGCGAGGCGCCCGCAGAGTGCGCGGAGTGAAGGCAGTCGTTACCGGGCACTGACGGACTCGCCCGACAATGGGCCATGGATCGCCTTCGATCCCGGATCCGCGCGTGGACGCTCTTCTTCATCTGCGGTCTCTTCATCAGCGGAGCGACCGCCCTGCCCATACGGACCGAGGTTGCCGTTGCGGCGAGAATCCTGGGCGAGGATTTCCGGGCAAGCGGGAGCATGCCGCCGCCAGCGGCCGCCTGGCTTGGGGTCGTAAGAGACGCGGTGGAGACCACCGCCAGCCAGGCGCCGCTCATGTTCTACGGAACGGACTGGCTGGCGTTCGGCCATTTCATGATCGGACTGGCCTTCTTTGGCGCCGTCCGTGATCCCGTGCGCAATCGTTGGCTGTATCAGTTCGGGATGATGGCCTGCGCGGCGGTGCCGATCTGGGCACTGGTCTTTGGCCACCTCCGCGGGATTCCGGGCTGGTGGCGAATGATCGACGCGACATTCGGGGTTGTCGGCTTCGTACCCATGTGGCTCTGCAACCGCTGGGTGAGCAAGCTCGAGGCCGCGGGATAACAGCGGGGCTCGCGACGGTCAGCGCGGAACGTTCGTGCAGGGACGCCGGCCCGCCGGCTCGGCCGCCGGGGTCGTGATCTCCCACACCGTCCCCGCCCCGCCGAACTCGAGGACGTAGAGCCGACCGTTCAGGATCTCGGTGTCGATCGGGTTCAGGAAGCCGCAGACCAGGCTCTGGGCCCGGACCTCGTAACCGGCCGCCGTGCGCTGCAGGTCGAGGAAGAGCAGGTCCTGGCTCGCGTCGCGGAACGGACCCTGCGCGGTCGCGCCCGTGGGATCGCCTTGCGTCCAGCCCAGGATGAACGCGCCCCCGCGGTAGCGGCCGGCCAGGACGTTCGCGTTGTCGAACGACAGGCCCAGCGGAGAGCGGTGCGTCGTGAACGTTCCCAGCGAGCGTCCCACCTCGCTTGCCTTCAGCAGCGCACCCGTCGCCGGGTCGCGGAAGCTGTTCGCGTCCGCTCCCAGGTTCGGGATCGGATCGGTGAAAGGCACGGACGGCCGCGGCGGATACGTCGGGTCGTCGTGGAAGAAGCCGTGCTGATAGGCGTAGAACCGGTGGTCGACGAGCTTGTCCGCTTCGGGGTCGTAGCCGGGGAACTGTTGAGGAGTGTCGCTCGTGCCCATGCGCCAGGGGAAGCCGTAGTGCCCGCCCTCGCGCAGCCAGTTGAGCTCGTCGTTGTCGTCGCGGTCGCCGGAGTTGTCCCCGGAGAGGAGATCGCCGGCCGCGTTGAAGGCGGGGTCGAAGCTGTTCCTCACGCCGCGGGCGAAGACGTAGCCCGCGCCCTCCAGGAGCGCCTCGTCGTCGGGCAGGACGATGCCGTTCCCGGCCGCGGGGAGCCGGAAGATCTTGGCCGTGAGGGGCACGTCCCGCAGCCCCGGAAAGCGGCCGCCGCTCGTCTGCACCTCGCCGTGATCCGTCCGCGAGCCGCTGTTGACGTAGAGGGACCGGCCATCCGGGCTCACGGCGATGCCGTTCCACTCATGGTCGAAGGCGGTGTTGCTACGCGGATAGGGGACGGTCTGGGCGAGGGTCGACCAGACGCGCTGGTCTCCGCTGACGCGCGCGCCGCGCCGGATGGTGGCGACGGCGTCGAGGCCGTCGATTTGGTTGCCCACGACGTAGAGCGTGCCGTCCGGGCCGAAGGCCATTCCCTGCGCATCGGTGGTGCCGGTGTCCAGCGACGTGTAGAGCCGCTCGAAGCTGGGCGCGCCCTGGGCGGGAATGGTCAGGCGAAAGACGTCGCCGCCGCGTTCGAGGACGAAGAGCGCGCTGGAAACCGGGTCGCGGGCGAGTCGCACGGACGTCTCCGGCCCGCCCGTATCGACGATGCGCCGGATCGTGAACTCCGTCGAAGGCGTCGGGTTGACCGGACCGTCGCCACTCCCGCACGCGCCGGCAAGGAGGAAGGCGGACGCCGCGACTGCGCTTCGGATGTGGCGAACACTCGTGGCCGGCCGGAGCAAGCCCGCGTCCGCGCTACCGCGCCACCACGCGAGGAGGTTCCTCGACCACGCGCGGCGCCCCCTCCGCCGCGCGGACGAGCGACTCCAGGAACGCGATCACCTCGCCGGGCGAGTCCACCGAATAGCGCGCGGAAGACGTCCCTCCCCCGACGCGGACCGTCCACGCCTCGCCGCGCAGGCGCTGGAAAAGGTCCTCGTCCGTGCGGTCGTCGCCGATGGCGAGCCGGAATCCCGCGTCCGGACGCAGCGACTGCAGGCGATCGACGACCGCGCCCTTGTTGGCCCAGGCGAAGCGCACCTCGACCGTCTTGTTCCCGCGGATGGCCTGCAGCTCCGTCTCGGCCAGCATCTCGTCGAGGGTGGCCACCAGCTCGTGGGCCAGCCATTCTCCGAACTCGGGATCGGCCAGACGGTGATGCCACACCAGCGCCAGCTCCTTCTCCTCCAGGAAGCTGCCGGGAGTGCGGTCGATGAAGTGCTCGAGCACGGGCAGGACGCGGGCCTTCCAGGCGTCGCCGGGCAGGGGGCGCGCCATCTCCCATTCGCGCGTGATGGGCGAGCGCGCGCATCCGCCGTGCTCGCCGATCAGCCAGAGGTCCGGCACGTTTCCGAAGAAGGCATCCAGGTCGGCGCGCGAGCGGCCGGACACGATGGCGGCGGTGACGCCGGGAGCGCCGGCCAGCCGGGCGACGAGATCGACCACCGCGGGCGGAGGGACCGCATCGCGCGGACGCGGCGCGAAGGGGACGAGCGTGCCGTCGTAGTCGAGCAGGACGAGCCGGCTGCGCGCCGCGCGGAACGCCGCCAGGGCGGCGGCCACGGGCAGGGCGTCCGGCCGCTCCGGACGCGCGGCCAGACGGCCGAGGGCCGCCTCGTCCAGGATGGAGAGGAAGCGATCGGCCCAGCGGAAGACGGTGTTGCGGCGGACGCGGCGGTAGAGCATGACCATGCGCTCCCTCCGCTCGTCCGCGGGCAGGTTCAGCACGCGCTCGAGGACGGCGGCCACCCGCTCCTCGTCGTAGGGATTGACGAGGAACGCCTCGCCCATCTCGGCCGCCGCCCCCGCGAACTCGCTGAGCACGAGCACGCCCTCGCCACGCCGGTGGCAGGCCACGTACTCCTTCGCGACGAGGTTCATCCCGTCCCTCAGCGGCGTGACCCAGCCGACCTCCGCCGCCGCGTACAGCGCCACCAGCTCCGAGCGGGAGATCCCGCGCCGGATGTAGACGACGGGCGTCCACTCGGGGGTGCCGAACTCGCCGTTGACCTCGCCGACCAGGCTGTTCACGGTGTTGCGGAGGCGGTCGTACTCGGGAATGCGCTCGCGCGAGGGCACCGCCACCTGGACGAGCACGATCTGTCCGTGCAGGTGCGGCGCGCGCTGGAGCAGCTTGCGATACGCGCGCAGCCGCTCGGGGATCCCCTTCGTGTAATCGAGGCGATCGACGCCGAGGAGGATGCGTCGGTTGCGATACCTCCTGCGCAGCGCCTCGAAAGAGCGCTGCGTCTTCTCGTCGCTCTCGATGTATCCCGCGAACTCGTCGGGAGCGATGCCGATGGGCAGCGCGTCCAGCCGCGTCGAGCTTCCTTGGGCGGTCACCCGATCCAGCGCGCTGGGCAGGCCCAGGACGCGCAGCAGCGAGGACCGGAAGTGCTGCAGGTCGAGGTGGGTCTGGAAGGCGACGAGGTCCGCGCCCAGCAGGCCGCGGAGGACCTCGTCCCGGTGCGGCAGGATACGGAAGGTCTCCGAGGCCGGAAACGGGATGTGCAGGAAGAAGCCGACGCGCGCCTCGGGCGCCACGTCGCGGATCAGCCGCGGCAGGAGCATCAGGTGGTAGTCGTGAATCCAGACCGTGTCTCCGGGCTCCAGGTGCTCGAGCACGGCGTCGCGGAAGCGGCGGTTCGCGGTCACGTAGGCGGTCCAGCCCTCCGGATCGGCTTCGAAGTTGGTCGTGAAGTTGTGGAAGAGGGGCCAGAGCGTCTGGTTGGCATAGCCCTCGTAGAAGCGGCGGGCGAGATCCGCGGGCAGGTCCACGGTCACGAACCCGTGCGACTTCCGCGCCGTGTCGAGCAGGGTCTGGCGACCCTGATCCGCTTCGCGGGGCGCATGGCCGGGCCAGCCGATCCACAGGCCGCCGCGCTCTTTCAAGATGGGATTGAGCGCGGTGGCGAGGCCGCCGGAGCTGGGTTCGGCGATCCAGCCCTCGGGGCCGCGACGGACGGCCAGCGGCAGGCGATTCGAGACGACGATGAGCTTCCCCTCGGCCATGGCGCCCGCTCCTCGTTGCTCTCCAAGCAACCTACCACGCGGCGGCGGCGTGTCCGGCGCTGCGCGTGCTTATGCCGGGAGGGAGCCGCGGGCCGCTCCGGCGCGGGGGCTCATGAGCGCGCCAAACACCAGTACGAGGCTGGAAACGTAGGCCCAGAGCACGAGGGAGACGGCAAAGGCCAGCGGGCCGTAGACGACGGGCAGGTTCGCGCGGGTGAGATTGATCACAAAGAGGTACTTCGCGCCCTCCCACATCGCGCCCGCCCAGAGGGCGGCGCGGCCGGCCACGCCCGTGCCCACCGGCGGATCCGGAATGACGCGATAGATGAGGAAGAACACGAGGCAGGTGAGCAGGAACGCGATGGCCTTGGCCCCGTAGGTGGCCAGCGTCGGCCATTCGCGGTTGTAGCTGCGGGCCAGGGACGTGAGCGCCACCGAGACGAAGACGAGGGCGCTGCCCGAGATGGTCATGACGAAGGCGAGAAGGCGGCTGAATACGAAGTGGCGCGGCTGGCCGCCCCAGACGCGGTTGAGGGCCATCTCGACGGGCATGAAGATGCCGGAGGAGCCCCACACCACGAGCACGAGCGAGAAGACCTCCAGGGTCTTCGCCATCCGGCCCAGCGACCGCAGCGAGGTCGCGAGCACCTGATGCTCGAAGGGGATGAGCTCGTTGATCAGGGAGAGGAGCGCGGGACCGACCCGCCGGCTGTCACCGAGCTGCTGGGCCGCCGCCACCAGCACGAGCAGGAGCGGGAACAGGCAGAGGAGGAAGTTGAACGCGATGGCGTTCGTGACCACGACGACGTCGCGCGAGAGGAGCGTCCCCACCGCCGACCACGCACGCGCGGCCAGCCCGCGGGGCGCGCGCCGGCTCACCGGCCGGCCACCGCCTCCAGCCGGTCCGCGGCCTGCCGCAGGGCCTGCGCGAGGTGACCGGCCTCGGCCGCGACGCGCGCGGAGTCCTTCGCGAGGACGGCCTCGCGCACGCCGGGCAGCGTCTCCGCGGCGTAGCTCGGCAGCGGCGCGTAGACCAGGTGGTGGAACCAGGGCCGTCCCGCCAGCCCCTCCGCGCGCGTCAGGTCGCGCTCGGCCAGGAGCAGCGCCTCGTTGCGCCGGCGGCGATCGTCCGCGCCGCCGTCCGTCCGGAGCGGGGCGAGGGCGGCCAGGCGGCGCGCCTGATGCCGCGCCGGCCCCAGGTCGACGACCAGCCCGCCTCGCCGCGCCAAGGCCTCGACGTCGTCGAGGTAGACGACGAGGTCACGGCCGTAGGCGGAGTAATCGAACGGAAGCACGTCCGCGTTGGCGAGCCGCAGCGCGGCCACTCCCCACAGCCCGGCCATGGCCGCGTGGTACCGGAAGCCGGGATCGCCCTGCCGGCGCATCCACTCGTGCGAGTCGTAGATCGAGTGGTACACGCCGTACGGTCCGTCGAAGAGGAAATCGGCGGAGGGCACGCCGAGGTGATTGAAGAAGACGGTGTAGTCGCTGCCGCTGCCGAGGATGGCGACGCGGGGCTCCGCGGTCGTCTCCCCCGCCACCACGCCGTATCCGCGAATGTTGGAGGAATCGCCCGCGCGCCAGACGTCGTAGACGGACCCTCGTCCCTTGGGATCCGGGATGCGGCGCGCGACCTCGTAGAAGAAGCGGCGCAGCGAGGGCACGGCGCTGATGCTGAAGCGATCGCCGGAGGTGGACGCGTCCACGTTGAGGCAGGCCACCGCTTTCGCGCTCAGCTCCTCCGCGTGCTCCTCGCCCCATTCCGTGGAGCCGGTCAGCGTGAACTCCTCCGCGTCCCAGATGCCGAAGACGATGGTGCGCCGCGGCCGCATCCCGCGTTGCGCGAGCGCGCCGAGGGCGCGGGCCAGCTCGAGCGCGGTGGTCGTGCCCGAGGAGGGGTCCACTCCTCCGTACGTCCAGGCGTCGTGATGGTTGGAGAGCAGCACGATCTGCGAGGCCACCGCCGGATCGGGATCGGCCCCGGGCAGGCGCGCGATCACGTTGCGGATGGTGCGCACCTCGCGCGGGATGTCGAGGGCGACGTGCAGCCGCGCCGGACCCGGCCCGACGTGGTACGTGAAGGGCCCCCCGCCTTGCCAGGAGAGCTCGGGGCGCACCGGTCCGCCCAGCGCTTGCAGGATCTCGCGCGCATCCTGGAAGGAGAGAGGCAGGCTCGGGATCTTGGGAAGGATCGTGGACTCGGATTCGGGAATGCGCCGCGCCCCCGCCACCGAGGCCCAGCCGGGAGTCAGGGGATCGCCGGGTACGATGAAGTCGTACACGTTCGCCCCGCGCTGGAAGTGACTCTCCGGCCCCCACGGTCCCTTCGGATAGACGTCTCCCTGGACATACCCGTCGTCCGCGGGATCGGAATAGGTGATGAGGGCGGCCGCCCCGCGGCGCTCCGCCTCCAGGCTCTTGCCGCCGCGGTAGCCGCCGAAGTACCGGGCCAGCGCGATCTTGCCGCGCACGTCGATGCCGAGCCGCGCGAGCGTGTCGTAGTCCTCGGCGCGGCCGTGGCTGACGTAGACGACGTCGGCCGTCACCTCCCCGCTCTGCGCGTACGCGTGCCAGGGCAGGGCGAGGGATGGCTCGCGGCTGCCGGGGTCCTCCGGCAGCGCGGCCTCGGGGCGGGCCAGGCGGGCGGGACGAGGCGCCACCAGCTCCACCTCGACGCGGCGGGGCGAGGAGAGGAGGACCTCGTAGCTCACGACCTCCGTCTCGAGGCCGGCCTCGCGCATGCGCGACGCGACCTCCTCCGCGACCCGGCGCGAGCCCTCCGTTCCCGCGACGTGGGGAGCGCGCGTGAGCTCCGCGTGCTGCGCCTCGCAGCGCGCGGCGGAGGGAAGAGCCAGCAGGGCCGCTTCCACCTCGCGCTGCCGGACGGCGGAGGAGAGGGTGAAGCCCAGCGGCGGCGCGTCGGAGGCGGCGCGCGCGGCGACCGCGAGCAGGAGGCTGAGCGCGGCCACGGTCAGGCGCGCGGGCTTCATGTCGCGCGGATTGTACCGGACGCGGCGGCGCCGGGGTGCGCCGAACCTGCATGGTAGACTCCGGCGAAACATGGCCGATGACATCGTGGTGAGACCGGCGCGCGCACGCGCCGACTACGACGCCTGCGTGCTCCTGCAGCGCGCGGTGTGGGGGCTGGAGGACATCGAGATCACTTCCGCCATCCAGCTCATCGCCACCACGCACGCGGGCGGCATGCTCCACATCGCCGAGAAAGCGGGCGGCCGGGCCGTCGGCTTCGCCTACGCGTTCCCCGCCCTCCGCGGCGGCACGCCCCATCTTCATTCCGACATGCTGGCCGTCCTGCCCGAGTACCAGCAGCGCGGGGTCGGCCTGCGTCTCAAGTGGGCGCAGCGCGAGGAGTCGCTCGCGCGCGGCCTCTCCCTGATCACCTGGACCTTCGACCCCATGCAGACGCGCAACGCGAACCTCAACCTGCGGCGCCTCGGGGCCGCCGCCACCGAGTTCCTCGAGAACTTCTACGGCGTGACGACGGCGTCGCTGCACCACGGCCTGCCCACGGACCGCCTGCTCGTGCGCTGGGACCTCGCGGCGCCGCGCGTGCAGGAGCTGGCCCTGCAGGGCGAGCCTCCGCGCACCGTGACCGCGCCCTCCGCGCCGCGAATCAACGAGGTCAAGTGGCAGGCGGGCTGGCCCGTGTCTTCGGAGCCGCGCCTGGACCTCGA
>WNFM01213012.1_pt3 | contig 49424 bp, 48 predicted proteins | sample 5400271 | NCBI WGS metagenome assembly WNFM01 (sample SAMN13153352, study PRJNA577476) | soil metagenome | isolation source: 60 cm saprolite on Douglas fir-dominated hillslope | place: USA:California | collected 2013-09-17
TTCGAGGCCACCATGCAACGAAACAACTACGCGAGGGAGCGGGAGACCGCTATCGTCGCGGCCCTCCTCGCGATCGTCGTGTTCGGGGCCGCAGTGCTCTTCCACGTCGGCTGGCTGCTCCGGAGGCTTCGAAAGGCCGCCGATGCGGCGGCACGAATCGAGCCGACGAACATCACGGCGCGGCTCGACGCCACGGACGTGCCGAGCGAGATCCGCCCGCTGATCAACTCGTTCAACCTGGTGTTGGGCCGTCTCGAGCATGGCTATCGAGTGCAGCAGGAATTCCTCGCCACGGCGGCGCATGAGCTGAAGACTCCGCTCACGCTGATCCGCGGCCAGGTCGAGCTGGACGACTCGCGCGACAACACGGCGATCCTCAGGGATATCGACCACATGGCTCGCCAGGTTCATCAGCTCCTGCACCTCGCCGAGGTGAGCGAGTTGCAGAACTATTCGCTGAACGAGATCGACGTCGCGGACGCCGTGCAGGCCGTGATCGAGCATCTCTCGCGGCTGGCGGAACCCCGCGAGGTGCAACTGCAGCTCGATTCGCCCGCTGCAAGAGTATGCGTCCGCGCGGATGCGGGTGCCTTCAACCTGTTGCTGAGGAACCTCATCGAGAATGCCATCCACCACTCCCCGGCCGGGGGCCGGGTAGCCATACGCGTCGGGCCCGACGGTGTCCACATACGGGATCGCGGCAACGGCATCGACCCGGCCGACCTGCCGCGGCTGTTCCAGAGGTTCTGGCGCGGCGCTCATCGGCGCGACGACGGTGCCGGGCTCGGGCTCGCGATCTGCCGTGAGATCGCCAACTTCCACGACTGGACTCTCACGGCGAGAAACGCGGCGCCGGGCGCGGAATTCTCGCTGCGGTTCGGCGCAATACGCTGAACGGGTAAGTATTCAGCAAGGCTGCCCATCGGATGATGGCGGCATCCCACTTGCCGAGGCGCTCCCGTTTGAAGCTCATTCACGCTTTGCCCATTGCCGTGCTCTTCACCGGTTGCGCATCCGTTTCCACGCCGAACGCCGCGGACCCCTGGGAGGGATTCAACCGCCGCACTTTCCAGCTCAATGACGCCGTCGATCGAGCGGTGGTGAAGCCGGCCGCGACCGCATACGCGCGAGTCGTCCCGCAGTTCGCCCGCACCGGCATCGGCAACTTCTTCGCGAATCTCGCCGACGTAGGCACCAGCCTCAACAATTTCCTGCAGGGCAAGGGGCGCCAGGGGCTTTCGGATATCGGACGATTCGGAATCAATACGACCGTCGGTGTCGTCGGTCTCTGGGACGTCGCAACCAAGGTGGGCCTGGAGAAGCACCGGGAGGATTTCGGGCAGACCCTGGGATGGTGGGGCACGCCCTCCGGACCCTACCTCGTATTGCCGCTCTTCGGACCCAGCACGCTTCGCGACGCGCCGGCGAAGTTGGTCGATCCGATGTACTTCTACACGGCCGGCCTCAGCTCGGGCGCGTCGTTGGCTTACAGGGCCACCGACACCGTCAACGCGCGAGCGAACCTCCTGCCGGCCGAGAAGGTGTTGAACGAAGCGGCGCCGCCCGATCGCTATGCGTTCGTCCGCGACGCCTGGCTGCAGCGGCGCAAGTACCAGGTGTACGACGGCGCGCCCCCGAAGGAAAATTCCGTTGAGTGATGCCGGCGCGTGACCTCGACCGCGCGATACGGGCCCGTCGCCCAGGCCTTCCACTGGACCACCGCCGTGCTGGTGCTCGTCGCGTTCATCTACGGTCCAGGGGGCTCCGAGGAGCACGTGTATTCGGACGGTGTCGACACCGATCGGCGGATCCACGAGACGCTCGGGCTGTGCGTGTTCGCGCTGGTTGCCCTGCGGCTGCTGTGGCGTCTCTACGATACGCATCCCGATCGCCCAAGCGTTTCACGCTGGATGGGAATCGCGTCGAAAGCCTTGCAATGGACGCTCTACGCGCTCCTGTTCGCCGTCCCGATGACGGCGATCGGCGGCGCATGGCTCGGGGGCCATCCCGTTACCCTGCTCTCGGACGTGACCATCGAACCATGGCTCGGTCGATCGCATGATGCGGGAGCGAAGATGGCCACCGTTCACAAATGGCTTGGCGACATCCTCCTGTGGCTCGCGGGCCTTCATGCGCTCGCCGCGCTCTACCATCGGTTCGTGCTGAAGGATGGCTTGCTCGCCTCGATGCTGCCGGCATGGCCAGGCACGGGGCGCGATTGAATTTTTCCGCCCTACAGCTCGAGATCGAGGAATCGCACGTATTGCTGGCCGCTATGCATGTCGCGCTCGCAGATTCCGCCCTGCGGGAACCGGCGCGGGTAGGTGAGCTTGACCATCAGCAAGTCGCGGACGACGAACCTGCGCACGTGCGCGCCCTGCGTCCCGCACAGGCGCGCGATGCTGTCCGCGTGGAGCGAGGGCGAGCCGGAATACCGGTCGAAATTCTCCGGGCCGTCGAAGAAGAAATCGACCGTGACCCAGAACGGCCCGGCGTTCTTCGAACGCACATGCCGGCAGACGTCGCCCACCTTAGCCATGGCTCACCGCGCCTTCCGCTTCCAGGTCCACCCAGGCGGTGCGGACCAGCTCCGATGCATCGCTGACCGCGACGACGTGGTTCAGCTTGAACTCGTGCACCTGCCCGCGCTCGATCTCCGCCGGGGAAAAAGCGAAGGCGTAGCTCGGCAGCTCGCCTCCCCGCACCAGCGGAAAGTGGAAGAAATAGGGATTGCACGTCCTGGCGATGTTGGTCGCCATCTCCTGTGTTCGCGCGGTGGCCACGAAAAGGATTCCCACTTCACGTGGCGCGGCCGGCGTGTCCTCCACGCGCTCCCCGGTGACCGCGTTCCAGCCGTATACGCGCAGCGATATGTCGAAGTCGCCGGCGCCCGCTCCTATCGTGCGCTGCACGCGATCCAGGAGTGCGCCGTGAAGGCGTTCGGTGAATAGGTCGATCGCGGCGAGGACTTTCGGGTCCTGGATCCCGATCAGCATGATCGTCTGGAAGGCGCCGCTCGCGGCGCCCTCGAGTTTCATCGTGTAGGGACGGGGCTCGAAAGCCGACCCGGTAACCCTCACGACGCGATCGCCGGCGGCGCGATAGCGCGCGTCGGTGACGTCCAGGATTCCACCGGGCTCGACCAGCCGAAAAGGGTCGCCGTTCTCGTAGAGCATGTGCGACGACACGCTGTAGGGATCGCAGCGGTTGGCCGGGCTCAGCGGCTCGATCTCGAACGCGTCCCGCCCGATTCGAATCAACACGCCGCCATCGGTCGGGTCGACCGTGCACAGGCCGCCGCACTCAGCGACCTTGGCGGCGTGCCACGCCGGGCCCGCGCCCGCGCCGCGCATCAGCGCAACGGCGGCAATGACCGCCGTGTCGGTTGCTCTGCCGCCGAGGACGATATCGGCTCCGCCTTTCAGCGCCGCGATGTAAGGCTCGGGGCCCATGAGCGCCACGATGTGCGCGCAGGATCGAAGGACGCTGGGCTCGATCGGACCCATCGGCGCCAGCGGCGTGATCGCGCCGCGCGCGGACATGTCGATCAATGCCGCGGCGTCTTGCTCGGAATAGAGGATCGCGATCTTCGGGCGCAAGCCGTTCTCGCGCGCGATTTCCACCGCGATGTCGCGTGTCCAGTCGACCGCGATGTCGCATCCGGACTGCCCGCAGGAACCGATCAGCAGGGGAATGCGCGCCTCCGCCCGAACTCGCATCAGGATCGACAGGTCGCGCTTGATCGCGTCGCGGCCGTATTTCGAGCGGCCGGTCGCGAGATACGCCGCGCCGCTGTCGGTCGACCCGGCGTCCAATGCGATGGCGTGCGCGCCGGCGGCAACGCCCAGGCGAAGGTGATCCTCGTTCACGCCGGTACCCAACGAGCCGACCGGCACGATCACGCAAGTGACGGGATCCATCACAGGATGGCGCCGGTCAGCGCGGCGCTGACGACCAGGACCAGGACCAGCAGGCTCGCCCACTTCAAGCCGAAGCGTTGCAGCGCGCCGACATCGGTCTCGAGAAGACCCGCCACCAGGTACAGCGCCGCGACAAGTGGGCTCAACACGTGGACCGGTTGGCCGAGGAGCGACGCGCGCGCGATCAGGACCGGATCCACGCCATATGCCGAGGCCGTGTGCGCGATCACCGGGATCACGCCGAAATAATAGGCGTCGTTCGACAACACGAAAGTCAGCGGCGCGCTCAGCAGCGCGGTCATCGGGGCAAGCCAGGGTCCCAGCGCGGGCGGCATCGCGGCCACCGCACCCTTCGCCATCGCATCGATCATCCCGGTGCCGTTCAGGATGCCCGTGAACACGCCCGCTCCGAAGATCAGCAGGACGATGGGAAGGACATTCGGCGCATGCGCGGCGAGCCGGGCGCGCTGGTCCCGCAGCCGCGGATAGTTCACCAGCAGCGCGATGGCCAGGCCGATCATGAAGGTGAGCGGCAACGGCAACGGGCGAGTGATCGCTCCGGCAAACACCGCCGCGGTCAGCGCCACGTTGACCCAGAAGAGGCGGGGACGCGAGACCCCCGCTTCCCGGCCAAACAGGTCGCTCGCGGGCAGCTCGGCGATTCCCTCCGTGATGCCGAGCCGATTGCGCTCCCCGCGCCCGAGGTACCAGGCGAAGCCCAGGGTCGCCAGCGCCCCGATCGCCATCGTCGGAAGCAACGGCACGAACACGGCGGAGATATCGACGCCCAGCGCCGACGCAACGCGCCCCGTCGGGCCGCCCCACGGCACGAGGTTCATCACTGAATTGGCGGAGCCGAGCATCACGGCGATGATCAGCGGGTTCATGCCCAACCTGCGATAGAGCGGGAGAAACGCGGTGACCGTGACGAGCACCGTGGTGGCGCCGTCCCCGTCGAGCGAAACGAGGAGGGCGACGATCGCCGTGCCGATCACCACTCGCATCGGATCGCCGCCGACCGCCGCGATGACCTTGCGTACCAGCGGATCGAAGAGACCCGCGTCGATCATGACGCCGAAGTACAACACCGCGCACAGCAACAGAAGGGCGGTCGGTGCGAGCTTCGTGACACCGGCGACGGCCATCGCCCCGAGGTCGGAACCATGACCCGCCATGAGGCCGAAGACGATGGGGACGATCACCAGCGCCACGAACGCCGAAAGGCGATTGGTCATGATCGCGACCATGAAGGTCGCGACCATGGCATAACCCAGAACGATCAGGAGCATTTCATTCGTCCCTCAAAAGCGCCATGTGGCGGTCGCGCCATAGGTCCGCAGCGGCCCATAAACCGCGAACTGGCCACCGAACAAGTAAAACACGTGCGTCCTGTAGATCTCATTGGTGAGGTTCTTTCCCCAGACCGAGAATTGCCACTGTTTATGGGTATCGAGCACGATGCGGGCATCGACCAGGGATGTGGCCGGGCGGACCTCGTTCGGATCGTTGCTGATGCCGTCGTAGATTTTGCTTTCGTATTGATAGTCCACCGCCGTGGTGATGCTGGCTCCCGAAGCGAGTGCGAACCGGTAGGACGGCGTCACGGCGAGCTTCTGCTTCGGGTTGCGTGTGAGCCAATTGCCGGAATAGTCCACGCCGCGGTCGATCAGCCTGCGGAAGCGCGCGTCGGTGTACGCGTAGGTTGCCGCGATCGACAGCCCTTCGACCGGCCGGACCTCGGCCGTGAGCTCGAAGCCCTTGATGCGCGCGGAGCCCGCATTGGTCGTGAAGGTATCGGTCCCGACGGTCGAGCGAACCTGGAGGTTCTCGTAGTGGGTCCAGAAGATGCTGGGATTGAAGATGAGCTTGCGGTCGAGCAAGGTGGTCTTCACTCCGATCTCGTAGTTGGTTGCGCTCTCAGGCGCGAACGGGATGACCGCGGAGGCCGCCGTCGAAGGCGTGTCCTGGAAGCCACCGCTCTTGTATCCGGTCGATATCACGCCGTAGACGAGCACCGCGTCGGACGGCTTGAAGTCGACGCCGGCGCGATAGGTGGCCTTGCCCCAGCTGTCCGACGCGCTCACCGAATACGGGCCGGCGGAGCGCAGGAAATCGGTCGAGGCCGCCGTCGAGAGATCGTAGTCCTTCTTGTCGCGCGAATAGCGAACGCCGCCGAAGACGTTCACCGCGCGCGCGACCGGGACGGTGACGTCGCCGAACACCGCCGCGCTGTCCGTGACGGCGTGCTGGTCATACTGGTCGAGCGAGCGGAACGATCCGCTCGGTGCCGGCGGGCGGTCCACGATCAGCAGGTCGGTGCGACGAGTGTCGCCGCGATACAGGTAGCCGCCCACCACCCATTTGATCGCGCTCTTGTCGGGCGCCGAAAGGCGCAGCTCCTGGCTCCAGAAGCGCGTGTCCTCGATCTGCCCGCCCTTGAAGTTGATGCGGTTGGTGGTGGGATTGCCGCCATCGCCGTCCTCCAGCATGTTGTAGTCGAGCCAGCGATACGAGCTGATCGACGTCACGACAAAGGGGTCGAGCTTGAGGTCGACTCCGGCACGAACTCCCTTGCTGTCGCGGTTCTGGTGGCCGCGCTCGTCGCTTCGAACCGCGTCCGGGTCGGGATCGACCGCGTTGGTCCAAAGCGTGCGCAGCGACGTCGACGGGTCGACGCCGATCGTGTGGCGCGCCGATCCCGTGAGGCGGTCGCGTGTATAGTCGCCGCCGATCAGGACCGACCAGCGCTCGCCCGGCGCCAACAGCAGCTGGAGCCGGCCGCTCTGCGTGTTGTCGTCGTCCTGGCGCCCGCCGAGATAGGTATTGGCGGCGAAGCCCTCGCGGCGGCGCGAGCTCGCCGACAACCGCACGGCGGCGCCGTCGCCCACCGGCACGTTGAGGAAGCCGGCGCCCTCGATGCGGCGATAGTTTCCGAGGGTCAAAGCGGCGCTGGCATCGATGTCGTCGAGCTCCGGCCTGCGATTGACCACGTGGATCAAGCCGCCCACGACGTTCTTGCCCCAGAGAGTCCCCTGCGGTCCCTTCAGCACCTCGATGCGCTCGACATCGAACGCATCGAAGGCGATCGCGGCCGGGCGCCCGTAGTAGACCTCGTCGATGAATACCGCGGTCGACGGATCGCCGGCCGCGCCACGATCGGACGAGCCGATCCCGCGCACCGCCGGCCGCGGCTGGGTCGCGGGGAAACTGTCGAAGGCGATGCCCGGGATCCGATTCACGACATCGACGATCTGGTTGATGTGGGCCTCCTCGATTTCCTTCGCCCCGATCACGTTGACCGTCAATGGAACATCCTGCAGGAGCTGCGATCGTTTCTGGGCGGTGACGACGATCGAGCCCAGCGATTCGGCCGGCGGGGAATCATCGTCGGGGGCGACAGATCGTTGCGCGGGCCTCTCCTTGGAAGAAGGAGGAGGGCCCGGGGGAACCTGTGCTGCGGCGCCCAGTGCTGCAAGCAGCACGGGCGTGAGCCGGATTTGCATCGCGGTGCGGGTCGCAAAGAGCCTCTTCATGGTTCGTCTCCTCCGTGGAGCCTCGTTCGTTTTTTATCGAGGGTGGCGAACACTAGTCGGCTTCCGGTATAGTCGTCAACGTTGATTTATATCGTCAATACGAAAGGAAAGACGTGACCGGCGAGGACAAGCGGCTGTATGTGGAAGCGCCCGAAGCCGCCGCGATGCTCGGGGTCAGCATCACGACGCTGTATGCCTACGTCAGCAGGAAGAGCATTCGATCGTTTCCGACCGCGGGCACGAAGCGCCGCCGCTACTGGCGTGCCGACGTGGAGGCCATTCGCGACAAGCTCTTGCCGGCGGGAGCCCCGAGCCCATCGACCCTCGTTCGCGATACGGAGCTCACGCTCCTCACCGAGAGCGGGCTGTTCTACCGCGGCAAGAGCGCCGTCCTGCTTTCCGAGACCGCCTCGCTCGAGAAGGTCGCGTCGATTCTCTGGCAGTATCCCGAAGAGGAATTGATGCGAACGCCGTTGCCGAGGCTGCCTCGCATATCGAAGGGCTTCGCCAGAGGCGCGGCAAGCCTCACCGCGAACGAGCGTGCCCTCGCGCTCATGCCCTTGGTCGAGCACGCCAACCCCAAAGCCTCCGACCTGTCCGACGCGGGGTTCGCACAGGCCGCGATCGGGGTGCTGCGGCTATTCGCCGCCATCGTCGTCGGAGCCGATCGGCCCTCGCAGGAACCGATTCACTTGTTCATCACCCGGCACACCGGGGCCCGCGGCCCGGAATTCACGGACCTGATCCGCCGGATGCTGGTCCTCACCGCGGATCACGAGCTGGATCCGACGACCTATGCCGTACGCGCGGTTGCGAACATGGGTGCGACCCCCTACGCCGCGATCATGACCGGCATCCTCGCGGGACGCGGCCTGCGTGGCGCTCGCTGGCTGCGGGTGAGCAAGTTCGTGAATGACGTCTTGAACACGAACGACCCTGCCGGGTTGGTCGCAAAGCTTTTCCGCTCCGGAGAGTCGATTCCGGGATTCGACAAGCCGAGCCAACACGGCATCGCCGATCCGCGCCCGGGGGCGCTGCTGCGCGCGATGCGTCGTTCATTGGAACGCGACAAGGGATTCAAGCGGCTGTCCGAGGCGATGGCTGCCGCCACCGAGCTGACCGGGCAGTCCGCCCAATTGATCGTGCCCATCGCATATCTCAGCACCAGGCTCGGCTTCGCGGACGATCCGCTCGCTCTTCCGACGATAGGCCGGGCCGTCGGGTGGCTCGCGCATGCCCTGGAACAATTCAAGCGGCACCCCCTGGTACGTCCGCGCGCGGTCTATGTGGGCCCGTTACCGCCCGATTAGTTGGGCTCCTCGCGTTTCCCGATCGCGCCGCGAGCTAGCCTGCGTAGCCTCCGACCAGGCGGCCCACGGCGGCGGTGACGGCCATCGCGAACGCACCCCAGAACGTGACGCGCGCGGCGCCCGGTGCCATGGGTGCGCCCGCCGCGCGTGCGGCCACGGCGCCGAGGATCGCCAGGAACGCGAGCGACGCGGCCGACACGAGCGGGATGAGGATCGTCGCCGGGCCGAGGGCGGCGACCGCGAGCGGAAGGCCCGCGCCGACGGAGAAGCTCGCCGCCGAGGCGCTCGCGGCCTGCAGCGGACGCGCTTTCGATCGCGCGGAGATACCCAGCTCATCGCGCGCGTGCGCGCCCAGGGCGTCGTGCGCCATCAATTGCTTCGCGACCTCGCTCGCCAACGCGGGCTCGAGGCCGCGGCGCCTGTAGATGGACGCGAGCTCACGATGCTCGCCTTCGCTGTCGGCCTTGAGCTCGCGGCGCTCGCGATCGAGGTCGGCCTTCTCGCTGTCGGCCTGGGAGTGGACCGACACGTACTCGCCGGCCGCCATCGACATCGCGCCCGCTACCAGGCCCGCGACACCCGCGATCACGATGTGGCCGTGCGGGACATTCGACGCCGCGACTCCGAGGATGAGGCTCGCGGTGGAAACAATGCCGTCGTTCGCGCCAAGAACGGCAGCGCGCAGCCAACCGATCCGCTCGCCGCTGTGAGACTCCCGGGCGCGCGATTTCAGAGAAGGTCCTCGATCCTGATCGGCAGCGCGCGAACCCGGACCCCGGTCGCGTGGTGGACGGCATTCGCGATGGCCGCCGCGGTCCCCGCGAGCCCGATCTCGCCGATGCCGCGCGCACCCAGCTCGTTCAGGTGCAGGTCGGGAAATTCCACGAAATGCACCTCGAGGGCGGGCACGTCCGCGTTCGCCGCCACGATGTAGTCGGCGAGATTGGAGTTGATCGGCGCGCCGTTGCGCGGGTCGTACGAAGTCTCCTCGAAGAGGCTCATGCCGATGCCCATGACCACCGCGCCCTCGATCTGGTTGCGCCCGGCGAGCGGATTGAGGATGCGGCCCGCGTCGATGACGGTGACGACGCGGCTCACGCGGAGCCGCGCGATCTCGGGCTGCCAGGTGACCTCCACGAAGTGCGCGCCGAACGAATGGCTCGAGAGCTTGGGCTTCGCGGACCCGGCCGTTCCGGGCGAGCTGCCGTGGCCGGACACCATGCGCAGGTTGCCCGCCCGCAAGAGCTCCGCGTACGCGATGCCGCTCGCGGCGGGCTCGTCCTTGGCGTGCACGCGTCCGCCCGTGTATTGGAGCTCCGAGGCCTTGCGCCCCGCGAGCTTCGAGCCGGGCGCGCGGGTGGCCAGCTCCAGCAAGGCTTTCGTCGCCTTCGACGCGGCCTCCAGGACGGCAGGCACCGCGGCCGCGGTCACCATCGATCCACCCGATAGCGGGCCGGGAGTCAGCTGCGAGTCGCCGAGGACGACCTCGACCTTCCCGATCGCGAGGCCCAGCTTTTCGGCGGCGAGCTGCGCCAGGATCGTGTAGGTGCCCGTCCCGATGTCCTGGGTCGCCGACGATACGCGCGCGGTGCCATCGTCGCGCAGCTCGACATTCGCCGTGCACGCGAAACGGCCCGCGATCCAAGAGCAGGCGGCCATGCCCCACCCCAGCGTCAACCCGTCGCGCTTCATCGAGCCGACTCGGGGGTCGCGCCTCGACCATCCGAACTTCTCCGCTCCCGTGGCGAGGCATTCCTTCAGGTGCCGCGAGGAAAACGGGATCTTCAATCCTTCGTCGATCTGCGGCTCGTTGGCGAGGCGCAGCTGCACGGGGTCCATGCCTAGCTTGAGCGCGAGCTCGTCCATCGCCGACTCCGTGGCCCAGAGTCCCGGAACCGCACCCGGCCCGCGCATCGCCGTCGGCGATCCCACGTGGCGCCGCGCGAGCGCGGAAGTGATTTTCAGGTTCGGGACGCTGTACATGTACGGCGTCGCTTCGCCGCAGTTTTCCTTGTAGTCGTCCAGGATCGAAGTGTGGTTCACGTAATCCTGCGCGAGCGAGGTGAGCTTTCCGTCGCGCGTCGCGCCCAGGCGAATGCGCTGGCGGACGCGCGGCCGGTGTCCGACCGACTGGAACATCATCTGCCGGCTGACCACGACCTTCACGGGCTTGCCGAGCTGCCTCGCGGCCGCCGCCGCGAGCGCCGACTGGGTCCACGGCCAGAGCTTGCCGCCGAAGCCCGAGCCGAGGAATTTCGAGATCACCCGGACGCTTTCCCTCGGCACGCCCAGCATCTCGGCGAGCGCGTTGCGATGGTTCATCACGCCTTGCGTCGTCTCGTACAGCGTGAACGAGCTTCCATCCCACACGGCTACGGAGGCGTGCAGCTCGATGGGATTGTGGGTCTCGGGCGGAAGGTCGTACGTCTCGTCCACCTGGATCTCGGCGGCCGTGAACGCCTTCGCGGCGTCGCCGCGTTGGCTTTCCACCTTTTCCTTGATGTCGGGCGCGAGCTGGTCGTCCACGTTCGGCTTACCCTCGCGGTACTCGACCTTCACGGCATCCGCGGCCGCCACGGCCTGCTCGAACGTGCCGGCGACGGCGAGCGCGACGTACTGCCCGTAATAGCGGATCGTGTCGTCCTCGAGCGGCGCGCGCTTCTCGTCGACGCGCACCATGTCCGCGCCGAAGCTCTGGTTGGTCGCCGCGCGAAACAGCTTGCCGATATTCGCGCGGTGGAAGATCGCCCGAACGCCCGGCATCTTCTCGGCGGTCCTCGTGTCGATGGCCTGGATTTCCCCATGGGCGATCGTGCTGCAGACCGGCACCCCATACAGCATGCCCGGGAAGTGATGGTCGGACGTGTACGTGGCGCGGCCGCTCACCTTCAAAGGGCCGTCGACGCGCGGCTGGCCTATGCCGAGGACTGATGCCATGAGAAATTCTCCTTACGCGGTCTGGGTCGCCTGCTTCAGCGCGTGGACGAGGCAGCGTTTCGCGAGCTCGATCTTGAAACCGTTTTGGCTCCGGGCCCGGGCTCCGCGCAACGCCTCATCGGCCGCCGTTCGAAACGCCGGCTCGCCGACCGGCTGGCGCTCGAGAAGAGCCTCGGCCTCGGTCGATCTCCACGGCTTGGTGCCGACCCCGCCCAGGGCAATGCGGGCGCGCGCGATCCGGCCGTCCTCCACGGTGACGACCACCGCGGCCGAGGCGAGCGCGAATTCGTACGACGCGCGGTCGCGCAGCTTCAGATAGAACGATCGGTTTCCACGAGCCGGCGGCGCAAGCGTCACGTGCGTGATGAGGTCGCCCGGCTCGAGCACCGTCTCGCGCTGCGGCGTATCGCCCGGAAGCAGGTGAAAGTCCGCGATGGGAATGGCGCGCTCGCCCTTCACCCCCTGCACGTGGATGGTCGCCTCGAGAGCCGCCATCGCCACGTTCATGTCGGAGGGATTGGTGGCGATGCAGTGCTCGCTGGTGCCGAGGATGGCGAGGGTCCGGTTCGCGCCGTCGATGGCGGAGCAGCCCGTGCCGGGCTCGCGCTTGTTGCAGGCCATGGCGGAGTCGCGGAAATACATGCAGCGCGTGCGCTGCAGCAGGTTGCCGCCGGTCGTCGCCATGTTGCGCAGTTGCCCCGATGCGCCGGCGAGGATCGCCTGGGAGAGCACCGCATAGTCGTGTTGCACCACGGGATGGTTCGCCAGGTCCGAATTGCGGACCGTCGCGCCGATCTTCAGACCGCCGCCGGCGAGCGGCTCGACCTTGTCGAGCGCCAGGCGGTTGATGTCGACGACCTGCCCGGGCCGCTCGACGTTGAGCTTCATCAGGTCGAGCAGGGTGGTGCCGCCGGCCACGAAGCGGACGCTGGCGCCCTGCTGCGCGGTGCTCGACTTCGCGCCCGCGGCGATCGCGGCGGACGCGTCCCGCGCGGTGAGGAATTCGAAGGCTTGCATGGAGGCGCTCCTCGCTAGGCTTTGCCGCGGGCTTCCTGGATGGCCGCGACGATGTTGGGGTACGCGCCGCAGCGGCAGATGTTGCCGCTCATGCATTCGCGGACGTCGGCATCCTTCGGCCCGCACGGCCCCTTCAGCAGCGCGACCGCGGACATGATCTGCCCGGAGGTGCAATAGCCGCATTGATACGCATCGTGCGCGAGGAAGGCCGATTGCACGGGATGCAGGGCGCCGGGCTGGCCGATGCCTTCGATCGTCGTGATCTCGTCGCCCTCGTGCATCACCGCGAGGGTGAGGCACGAGTTCACGCGCGCGCCGTTGACATGCACGGTGCACGCGCCGCACTGGCCGTGATCGCATCCCTTCTTGGTGCCGGTGAGGACGACGGTTTCGCGCAGGCAATCCAGGAGCGTGGTGCGCGGGTCGACGCGCAGCCGGTGCTCGGTTGCGTTGATGCGCAGCATCAAGGGCATGCCGCCGGGAACTGCCGCCGACTCGGACTGCGCGGGCGAGCTCATGGGTTGGGCCGCCAGATGTTGCGGGTTGATCGCCGTGGCCATGCCGACCGTGCTGGCCGATGCAAGAAATGCCCGGCGGCTGACACGAAGCCCTCTGCCCTCCTTCATCGCACTCTCCTTGACGCGACCGCGCACCACTGTGACCGCCTTTCGGGGCGCGCGGTTTCAGATGAAACGTCGCCGGCCTGACTACGGGGACTTGCGGTTGCCCATGCGGACATATTCGTTCTGGCTGCGCGCGCGGGAAGCGAGCGCTTTCTCGAACGTCGCCTTGTCGCCGCCGAAGTTGCCGCCGACGTAGAGATCCCTCTCCGCCTTGCCGGCGAACGGCTTGTGGGCATCCTGGGGGACCTCGTGGCATGCGCCGGCAACGAGCGCCGCGGCGGCGAGGAAAAATATACGCGTCATTTGTGGACTCCCAGGCTGATCGTTGAGCTTGGCTCTGCGCCGTGAAGCAACGCGCCACGACGCCGCGGTGCACCCCCTCGTCGCGTTTCAAACGAGATTTCGCCAGCCATGAAGGAAACGCCGTTCACCGGTGCGCGTCGAGCGGCCACGCGTAGCCGTCGTCGCGGGCGCGCTCCTCCTCCCACCAGCCCCCGGGGAGGGAACGGACCGGTTTCGCGACCGGGGCCTTCTGCGTGGCAGCGTGCGCGGCGCCCTGGCCCTGCTGCGCGTTGGCGTCCTTGTCCGCGGCTTGCGCGCTCGAGTTGAAAGCGATGGCGGCCAAGGCGCTCGCGATGAGAAGGGTGCTGGTTCGGGTGTTCATGGCATTTCCTCTACGGTGTTCGTCGGATCGACGTGATTGCATTTCGAACCGCGGGCGTCTCAACACTGTTTCCCATCGGCTGCGCGGCATTTCGCATGAAACCGCCGCACGCTCCGGTGAAACGGCTTCACGACGCCCGGCGCTGACCGGGTTGGCAATCCTCAGGCAGAATTGAGCGTATCGCGGATCCGCGAGGCAAGAGCACCGATGACGACGAAGGCGATACTCGAGCGGGTCGTGGGCTCCCTGGCGCGGAGCTTCACGCGCGACCCGATGCAGCGGCGCGCGGAGCGCCTCGCGATGTTGCTTCGTACCCTCGTCTCGGAGCGCGGCGAAGCCTCCGGCGCCCTGCATGCGCGCCGCGCGGTGGCCCTGTACCGGGGTCTCGACGCGCCCGGCCGGGAGCATCTTTTCGCGCGCCTCGCGCGCGATTTCTCTCCCGACCGTGACGCGGTGCTCGCGGCCGCGCAGCAGTATCACCGCGACCCTTCGCCCGACCACCTGGCGGCGCTGCAGCGCGTCGCGGAGCCCGCGCGCCAGGAAGCCTTTCGCCGCATGAACATGGCGCCCGGCGGAACGGCGGCGCTCCTCGACCTGCGCCGCGAGCTGCTGGCGCTCCTGAAGCAGCATCCGCAGCTCGCCGCCCTCGACAACGACCTCACGCACTTGCTGGGCTCGTGGTTCAACCGCGGTTTCCTGCAGCTGCGGCGCATCGACTGGAGGACACCCGCGGCGATCCTGGAGAAGCTCATCGCCTACGAGGCGGTGCACGAGATCCGCGGCTTCCCCGACTTGAAGCGCCGCCTCGAGCAGGATCGGCGCTGCTTCGCGTTCTTCCATCCGGTCCTCGAGGACGAGCCGCTCATCTTCGTCGAGGTGGCTTTCGTGAACGAGATGCCCTCGGAGGTCGCGCCGATCCTCGCGCTCGAGAGCACGGTCGGCGATCCGCGCCGGGCGCGCTGCGCGGTGTTCTACTCCATCACCAGCTGCCAGCCGGGGCTGAAGGGAATCTCCCTGGGCAACTTCCTCATCAAGCAGGTCGCGTCCGACCTGCATGCCGAGCTTCCCAACCTGAGGGTATTCGCCACGCTGTCGCCGATACCGGGGTTTCGCGCGTGGGTGAAGGCCCGGGCACCGCAAGTCGCCGCCGCCCTCGATGGCGACGCCGCGGCCCTTGTGAGTTCACGCGAAAGGCTCGAAGGCCTCGCCGCGCGGTACCTCACGCAGGAATGGGAAGACGGCCATGCATTGAACCCGGTCGCGCGCTTCCATCTCGGCAACGGTGCGCGGCTCGAACGGCTGAACTGGATGGCGGACACCTCGGCCAAGGGGCTCGCGCAGTCGTTCGGCCTGATGGTGAACTACGTCTACGACCTGGGTGACGTGGAGCGCAACCACGAGGAGTATGTGAATCGCCGGCGCGTCGTCTGCTCGGGTGCCGTGGAAAAGCTCGCGCGGGCGGGCGGGCCCGCGGCTAGAACCGGTAGCCCCCACCCGGCAGGATGATGTCGCGGTCGCGATCCAAGATGCCTCAACGGGCCTTTGCCGTTTCTTGCGCGAGGCGCGCCAGCACGCGCGTCTTCCAGAGGCTCCACGAGCGCTCGTAGTTCTGCCACGAGACGTTCGCCTGCACTTCCGCATCGTCCATGAAGACGATCGGGCGCTCGTCGCCGGCGAGCGCGATCGCCTGGGACTGCATGCGCGCGTTGATGTCGAGATACACGGCGCGCCCGACGGCGCGCGGCAGGTTCTCGGCGACCACCGTGGAGCCATGGCCGCGCATGAGCACCGCGGGATGCCGGCCCAGGCCCTTGGCGAGATGCTCGCCGAGGTAAGGCGTGCGCACCAGCATGTCCGTGCCTTTCTGCGCGTCGCGAATGTCCCAGGTCGGGACGCCGAGCCCGACGAACGCCGCCATGTGGAAGATCGGCTGCAGCGCGACGTTGGTGCACGAATAGGGCACCACGGCGTGCGAATGGTTGTGCACCACGGCCATCACGTCGGGACGCGCCTTGTAGATCTCGCCGTGGATGAAACGTTCGTGGTAAAGCGCGCGTCCCTGCGCATCGATCGGATTGCTGTCGAGGTCGTATTCAAGGATGTCGTCCTCGGTCACAAGTTCCGGGGCGAGGTTGCGCGGCATGAAATATCGCGCGGGATCGCGGTCCGAGCGCGCGCTCGCGTGGCCGTAGGCGTCGATTACGCCGTGTTCGGCGAGGGTGCGTGCGGCGACCACCAGGTCCTGGGCGAGGCTCATGTCATTCTCCGGTGATGTGCGCGTTGGCCACGACGCGGTTCCAGCGCTCGAGCTCCTCGGCCACCAGCTCGCCCAGCCGCTCGGGCCGATCGACTACCGCCGAGAGGCCCTGCTTGGCGAGCGCATCGCGGATGTCGGGAAGCTGGAGGAGCGCGTTCACTTCGGCGTTGAGGCGCGCGACCACCTCGGGCGGCGTGCCCGCGGGCGCGTAGATCCCATACCAGGTGTCGACCACCAGCTTCGGATGCCCCAGCTCCTTCATCGTCGGCACGTCGGGAAACGCCGCGTTGCGCTCTTTGGAAAGCACCGCGAGCATCTTGAGCCTGCCGCTCGACACGAACGGCGCCACGGTCTGCAGCGCGGCAACGCTCGCCTGCACGTGTCCGCCGACCAGGTCCGAGGCGGCGCCGGCCGAGCCCTTGTAGGGCACATGCACCACGTCGATGCCGGTCTCGAGCTTCACCAGCTCCATGGTCAGGTGCTGCGGGCTGCCGTTGCCGGGAGACGAATAGTAGAGCGCGCCGGGCTTCGAGCGGGCCAGCGCGATGAAGTCGCTCAGCTTCGCGGCCGGCACCTGCGGGCCGGTCACGAGGGCGAGCGCGCTGGTGGCGGCGAGGGCCACCGGCGTGAAGCTCTTGGTGGGATCGTACGGAAGGTTGCGCTTCAGCGCGGGCACGGTACCGTGCGCGGTGGCGGTGAAGAGGAGCGTGTAGCCGTCGGGTGCGGACTTCGCCACCGTCTCGGTGCCGATGGCGCCGCTCGCGCCCACCTTGTTCTCGACCACCACCGCGACCTTCAGGCGCTCGGCGAGGCGCGGCTGCAGCAATCGCGCGATGACGTCGGCGCCGGTGCCCGGCGTGAACGGGACCACGATCGAGACGGTGCGGGTCGGATAGTGCGGCTGCGCCTGGGCGCTACCGTAAAGGCCGTGAGCCACGCAGACCACGAAGACCACGCAGGAAAGCCGGCGGCGGCTCATTTCGGACCACGTTCTTGTTGGGGTTGCCGTTATGATAACGCCATGACCGAGCGCCACCTCGTGCTGAACGACCCGGACCGCCTCGATTTCCGCGTGCATCGCGCGGCGATGGTCGACGCCGGGATTCTCGAGGGCGAGATGCGCCGCATCTTCGACGTGTGCTGGATCTACGCGGGCCACGAGAGCGAGGTGAAAGCCGCGGGCGACTTCGTGACGCGCACGCTGTGCGGGCGTCCCATCCTCTTCTGCCGCGACGGCGAGGCGCAGATCCGCGTCTTCCTCAACGTCTGCCGCCATCGCGGCGCGATGGTGTGCCGCGAGCGCTCCGGCAATGCGCGCGGCTATCAATGCTTCTATCACGGCTGGAGCTACGACCGCGACGGATGCCTCGACGGCGTGCCCGGCGAGTCGAGCTATCCGGCGAGCTTCGATCGCAAGGAGTTCGCGCTCGCCGAGCCGCCGCGCGTGGCTTCCTACCGGGGCTTCGTCTTCGTCTCGTTCGATGCGCGCGCGATGCCGCTCGAGGAATACCTCGCCGGCGCGAAGGAATACCTCGACCTGGTCGTGGACCAGTCGCCGACGGGCGAGATGGAGATCATCCGCGGCACGCAGGAGTACACCATCCGCGCCAACTGGAAGCTCCTGGTCGAGAACAGCTTCGACGACTACCATCTGATGAGCACGCACAAGACGTGGCTCGACTACATGAAGAAGTCCGGGGTCGAGATCCCGAAGCCCGCCAAGGGGCACGTCATGCCCGCGCACGGCGTGGGCAAGGTGCTCGGCAACGGGCACGCGGTGATCGACAACGAGAACTTCCGCGGCCGGCCGGTGGCGAAATGGATTCCCCTGTACGGCGAGGAGGCGAAGCCGGAGATCGAGCGGCTGCGTGCCGAGCTCGTGGCGCGGCTGGGCGAGGCTCGCGCGCGGCGCATCGCGGACACCAATCGCAATCTCGTGGTCTTTCCCAATCTCGTGGTGAACGACGGCTCGTCGGTGACGGTGCGCACGTTCCATCCCACCGCGCCCGATCGCATGGAGGTGAGCGCGTGGGCGCTGGGGCCGAAGGGCGAGTCGGCGCGCGCGCGTTCCATCCGCCTCGACAGCTTCCTCACGTTCTACGGCCCGGGCGGCTTCGCCACGCCCGACGACGTGGCAGCGCTGGAATCGGTGCAGAAAGGCATGGCGGCCTGGCGCGAAGTGCCGTGGTCCGTGATGACGCGCGGCATGGAGAAGGAGGGCGAGCAGTTGAATACCGACGAGCTCCACCTGCGCGAATTCTGGATCCACTGGGACCGCTATATGCGAGCGGGGGAATGACGCCCACGCGCGCGCAAGTCGAGGATTTTCTCTACCACGAGGCGACGCTCCTCGACGCGTGGAAGCTGGACGAGTGGCTCGCGCTGTTGACCGACGATGCCCGCTATCGCGTTCCGTCCAACGACGCGCCCGATGGCGATCCCGCGAATACGCTGTTCCTCATCGCAGACGACCTCGCGCGCATCCGGGGGCGCGTCGCGCGGCTGAAGGATCCGCAGGCGCACGCGGAGTTCCCGCATTCGCGCACGCGGCGGATGATCACCAATGTTCGAATCGTGAAACCGGGGTCTGATCCCATGGAGATCACCGTCCACGCCAACTTCACCGTCCACCGCTTCCGGCGCGGCGGGGAGGTGAGCCAGTTCGTCGGGCGCTATCGCTACCGCTTGCGGGTGGTCGATGGCGCGCTGAAGATCGCGCTGCGCGAGGCGATCCTCGATTCGCAGGAGCTGGGCAGCCTGGGCGCGGTGAGCTTCATCCTCTGAAGCTGCAGCAAGCTGCGCGAGCCCTGAAGAGCGCCTTACGCCGCCACGGCGCTCGGCGATTCCACCCTGAGCTTGAGGAGCCGCTCCGCGTTGCCGTGGAAGATCTTCGCGCGGTCGGCCTCGGACAGGTCGAGTGACTCGATCACCTTGATGGTCTCGCGGATGAACATCGGCCCCTTCTCGGGATCGAACGGCGCGTCGGAGGCGAAGAGCGTCTTGTCCGCGCCGAAGAACGCCATGCCGCACTCGGTCGCGGCCTTCGAGCCGAACACCGCCGTGTCCGCGTAGAACATCTTGAAGTAGTCGAACGGGCGTTTTTTTATCTTGATGGCGCTCTTGTCGAAGCCCGAGGTGCGCGCGCCCAGCTGGTCGAGGCCGGGGCCGACGCGCCCCTCGAAGTAGGGGATCATCGCGCCGTAGTGGTGCGTCACGATCTTGATCGCGGGGTGCTTGTCGAAGATGCCCGCGAAGACGATGCGCGCCATGGCGACACTGGTCTCGTAGGGCCAGCCGAATGCCCACCACATCTCGTACTGCGACTTTTTCTCCGTGAGGTAATCGGGGAAGCTCGCGCCACGTGCCGGATGCAGCAGGATCGGCAGGTCGTATTCGGCCATGATGTCGAAGATGGGCGCGAACTCCGGGAGGTCGAGCGGCTTGCCGTCCACGTTGGAGAAGACCTGCACGCCGCGCGCGCCCAGGTCTTTCACGCTGCGGTGGATCTCGTCGATGCAGGACTCGGGGTTGTTCAAAGCGAGGGACGCGATGAAGGTCGGAAAGCGCTGCGGGTGCCGGGCGCAAAGCTCCGCCATGCCATCGTTGCAGATGCGCGCGAGCTCGGGGCTTTCCCCGGGTCCCGCGAGCGCCTCGATGGGCGGCATGCCTGCGCAGAGCACCTGGTAGTACTCGTCGAAGCGGTCCATGACGCGCAAGCGCTCGTCCAGGTCGTAGAGCATCGGCACCTCGCGCATGCGCTTGCCGATGTCCTTGTAGTCGCCGATGCGCTCGAAGAACTTGAGCGGCATCACGTGGTTGAAGATGTCGATCTTTTTCATGATTTTTATTTTACACTTCCGCCATGGTCCTCATCGGCATGCTCGACTCTCCCTATGTGCGGCGCTGCGCGGTCTCCATGAAGATGATGGGAATCGCGTTCGAGCACCGCTCGGTCTCCGTGTTCCGCCACTTCGAGGAGTTCCGCAAGGTGAACCCGGTGGTGAAAGCGCCGACGCTGGTGTGCCACGACGGCACGATCCTCATGGATTCGACGCTCATCCTCGACTACCTCGAGGCGACGGTGGATCCGGCCCGGCGACTGCTGCCCGTGGATCTCGAGGGACGGCTCAAGGCGCTGCACGTGATCGGCTTCGCGCTCGCCGCTGCCGACAAATGCGTGTCGATCGTGTATGAGAAGAACCAGCGCCCCGCGGACAAGATCCACCCGGCGTGGCTGGAACGCGTCACCTCCCAGGCCAATACCGCCTTCGCGGAGCTCGAGCCGCGGGCGGCGAGGGCGAAGCCGTGGCTGCATGGCGAGCGCTTCACCGCGGCCGACGTCATGACCGCCGTCGCGTGGCGCTTCGGCCAGTACTACAACGCGGCCGAGATCCCCGCCGCGAAATACCCCGCCCTCGTCGCCTACTCCCGGCGCGCGGAGGCGCTCGCCGAATTCTCCTCGACCCCGCTGGATTGACTTCTTAGAGCGTCTCGCCTTCCTTCAGCACCCCGGCGGCGCGCAGGGCGCCTTCCAGCCACTTGGGACGCAGGTTCCTGCCGGCGACGATGTCGGCGATGCGCGCGCGCTCGTCGGCGACCTTCTTCGCGGCGGCTTCGAGGAGCGACTCGGCCTTCTCGCGCTCGACCACCACCACCCCGTCCGCGTCGCCGACGATCAGGTCGCCGGGATTCACCGAGATGCCGCCGCACGAGATCGGCCAGTTGATGCGTCCCGGCACGAACTTGGTGGGGCCGTTGGGATTGGTGCCGACCGCGTAGACCGGGAACCCCAGCTCGCGCAGCTCCTCGATGTCGCGTACCGCGGCGTCGAGCACCACGCCGCCGAAGTTCATCTTCTTGCAGGCGTTGATCATGATCGAGCCCATCAACGCGCAGGTGCGATCGCCCTTGCCGTCCACCACGAGGATGTCGCCCGCCTTGGCCATCGACAGCGCCGCGTGGATCATCAGGTTGTCGCCGGGGCGCACCTCGATGGTGAACGCGGGGCCGGCCATGCGCTGCGTGGGTGAGATCGCGGCGATGCGCCCGTCGAGCGTGCCGCGGCGCCCGGCGACGTCGGCGAGGATCGAGGCGGCGTACTGCGACGCCTTCTTCACGATCTCGGGGGAGACGCGCTCGAAGTCGCGGCGGATGTCGGAAAGCGGCGCGGATGATTTGTCGTTCATGGAAGGTCTCCTTCGGCGCAATCTTACTTCCAACCCCGGTTTTCAGGAGGGCGGGTGGGCGCGCTCGCCCCAGATGGCGGCTTCGGTGAAGCCGAGCTCGGCGAAGTCGCTCGCGCGGAGCGGCGCTTCGGAGGTGCAGAAGAATTCGTCGAGCTGCGGCGGCTTCACGCGGGTGCCGGCGAGCATGGCGTGCACCTGGCCGCGATGGTGGATGTCGTGCTGGAAGAGGTGGGCGAGGATGCGCCGCACGCGATCGCGCAACGCCCCGTTGCGATTGGGCATGAGGATCACCTCGTCCATGCGCAGGTCGGTGAGGGACTCGCAGAGCGCGATGAGGCGCCGGTCGGCGGCGTGCTGCTCGCTCGAGAGCCCGGCGCACGAGGCGAACGGCTCCCCGGGATCGAAGAATCGTCCCGGGTTCGCATGCGGCGCCAGGACCGCGAGGCTGCGCTCGAAGATCTCGAGGTAGTACCAGTCCACCGTGAGGATGTGGTTCAGCGTCGCCTTGATCGACGGGAAGAAGCTCGTGCGCGGCGCGGCGAACTCCTCCGGCGAGAGCGTGCAGCACGTCTTCAGCAGCCGGTGGTTGGCCCACGCGTTGTTGTACGCCTCGGTGACGAAGTGGTGCGACAGGCAATGTGGGGAGGTCATGGCGATATAGTAAAGTCTCGTTCCGCAATTCGAGCAAATTTCCCTTGTCTGGCCGACTTCGCACCATCCTCTCGCTCGACGATTTCGAGCTCGCCGCGCGCCGCCGCCTGCCGCGCCCGGTGTTCGCCTACGTCTCGGGGGGCGTCGAGACCGACGCGTCGCTGCGCGACAATCGCGCCGCCTTCGACGAGCTGGGCTTCCTGCCGCGCGTCCTCGTCGATGTCTCGAAGCGCACCACCGCGACCACCCTTTTCGGCCACGAGTACTCGGCGCCCTTCGGCATCGCGCCCATGGGCATCAGCGCGCTTTCCGCCTATCGCGGCGATCTGGTCCAGGCCGCGGGCGCCAAGGCCTCGAACATCCCCATGGTCATGAGCGGCTCGTCGCTGATTCGCCTCGAGGACGTGTGCGCGCAATGCCCCGCGACCTGGTTCCAGGCCTACCTGCCGGGCGAGCCCGCGAAGATCATGGGCCTGGTCGATCGGGCGGCCGCGGCGGGCTTCCAGACCCTCGTCGTGACGGTCGACGTGGCGGTGCTCTCGAATCGCGAGAACAACGTGCGCGCGGGCTTCTCCACGCCGCTTCGGCCGAGTTTGCGCCTCGCGTGGGACGGCGTCACCCATCCGCGCTGGCTCTTCGGCAATGCGCTGCGCACCATCGTGCGCCACGGCATGCCGCACTTCGAGAACTCCTTCGCCACGCGCGGCGCGCCCATCCTCGCCAAGGACGTGGAGCGCGACTTCTCCAAGAAGGACCACCTCGACTGGAGCCACCTCGCGTTGATCCGCAGGCGCTGGCAGGGGCGCCTCGTCGTGAAGGGCGTGATGAATCCGCTCGACGCCCGCATCGCCCGCGAAAGCGGCGTCGATGGGCTCATCGTCTCCAACCACGGTGGGCGCCAGCTCGACCATACCGTGTCGCCGTTGCGCGTGTTGCCGGCGATCGCCGAAGTCGCAAGCGGCATCCCGGTGATGATGGACAGCGGCATCCGGCGCGGCACCGACGTCATGAAGGCGCTCGCCCTGGGCGCCACGTTCGTCTTCGTGGGCCGGCCCTTCAACTACGCGGCCGCCATCGCGGGCGAGGCGGGCGTGCGCCACGCCTACGAGATCCTGCAGGGCGAGCTCTACCGCGGCATGGCGCAGCTCGGCATCACCTCGGTGGCGCAGCTCGACGCGGCGAAGCTGATGCGCATCGCGGGAATTCGCGCGCCCGGCATGCCGGTGTGAGGGCGTAGCGAGGGCCAGCGGTGCGCTAAGTGACAGGGTTGCGTCCGGATCGCCGCGGGAGAATACTGGAAGCGATCCGCCGCGAGATTCCGTTTCCGCGCATGAAGAAACGCTCCCTTCCCTCCGCCTGCGTCGATCGCGCCCCTTCGTCCGTCGAGGCCGCGCTCGAGTTCTGGGAGCGCGTGGGCAACGTGGCCGAGCTCTGGTGGTCGCGCCACGGGGGCCTCGATGCCGCCGACATCGCGGGCCAGCGCCTGCAGGCGCTTGTCGCCTTCGCGCGACAGGCTTCCCCTTTCTACAAGCGCCTTTACGCCGACCTTCCGCCCGCACCCCGCCTGGAGACGCTGCCGGCGGTGGGCAAGCGCGAGCTCATGGCGAATTTCGAGGACTCGTGCACCGACCCGCGCATTCGCAGGGAGGAGGTCGAGCGCTTCCTCGCCGATCGCGCCCGCATCGGCACGACGTTGCCCGGCGGCTACCACGTCTGGAAAAGCTCCGGCACGTGCGGAGTGCCCGGCATCTTCCTGCAGGACCGCCGCGCGATGGCGGTGTACGACGCGCTCGTCGCGGCCCACTTCGACGCGGACGCGTTCGACGCCTCGGGCGCCGCGAAGATCGCCGCGGGCGCGGGCCGCGCCGCGCTCGTCATCGCCACTGGCGACCACTATGCGGGCATCGCCTCGTGGGAGCACTTGCGGCGCGCATTCCCGGCCCCCGCCAGGGGCAGCTTCTCGGTGCTCGATCCGCTGCCGAGGCTGGTCGCCGGGCTGAACGAGTTCCAGCCGGCGTTCCTCTCGGCCTATCCCTCGGCGCTGGCGCTGCTCGCCGCCGAGCGCGTCGCGGGGCGGCTGCGCATCGCGCCGGCGCTCCTCTGGTCGGGCGGCGAAACGCTCGCGTTTTCGACCAAGCTCGCCATCGAGTCGGCGTTCGGCTGCCGCGTCATGAACGAGTACGGCGCCTCGGAGTGCCTCGCCATCGCGCACGAATGCGCGGCGGGATGGATGCATGTGAATTCGGAATGGGTGATCCTCGAGGGCGTGGACGCGCGCGGCAGGCCCACGCAGCCCGGCGAGCTTTCGCACACGGTGCTCCTCACCAATCTCGCCAACTGGATCCAGCCCATCATCCGCTACGACCTGGGCGACCGCATGATGATGCTGCCGGTGCCCTGCGCGTGCGGCAACCCGATGCCCGCGGTGCGCATCGAGGGCCGCAGGGACGCCACTCTCGCGCTGCGCACGCGCCAGGGCCGCACCGTGCACCTGCTGCCGATGGCGTTGTCCACGGTGGTCGAGGAAGCCGCGGGAGAGCACCGCTTCCAGATCGCGCAGTCGGCCCCCGACCATCTCGTGATCCGCATGGAGTGCGAGGGCGCCGCAGGCGAGCGCGCGGCCCGCTGGAAGCGCGCGCACGGGGCGCTGCGCGCCTACCTCTCGGCGCAATCGCTGGCGAACGTGCGTCTCACGCTCGATCGCGCGAAGCCGCGCGTCGATCCGCGCAGCGGCAAGCTGCATGCGGTGGTCGTGGAGAAGGAGCCGGGCTAGCGTTGGCGGCGAGCGCGGGCGCCCGCGTCGAGTAACATCAGGCGTGCCTCCGCAACTTCCTCCGCCGCAGACCTGGCGCGAGCGCCTCGGCGCGCTGCGCAACCTTCCGCCGTTCTTGAAGCTCGTCTGGCAGACGAGCCCGGGAATCTCCGTGGCGCAAGGGCTGCTGCGCCTCGTGCGCGCGCTATTGCCGGTCGCGTCGCTCTACATCGGCGCGCGCATCATCGACGAGGTGGTGCGCCTCACGCAGGCGCCGTCGCCGGGCGCCACGTTCGGCGCCTGGCTCGCGAGCGGAATGCTCGAGCACATCACGCTCCTCCTCGCGCTGGAATTCGGCCTCGCCGTGCTCTCCGATCTCCTGGGGCGCGGCATCTCGCTCCTCGATTCGCTCCTCTCCGAGAAGATGAGCACCACCACGAGCGTGCGGCTGATGGAGCACGCCGCGCGGCTCGACCTCGAGGACTTCGAGGACAGCGAGTTCCAGGACCGCCTCGAGCGCGCGCGCATGCAGGCCGCGGGGCGCACCGGCCTCATGAGCCAGCTCCTCGGCCAGGCGCAGGACCTCGTCACCATCGCGAGCTTCGCCGCGGGGCTGTTCGTGTACGCGCCGTGGCTCATCGTGCTCCTCGCCATCGCGCTCGTTCCCGCCTTCATCGGCGAAGCGCATTTCAACGCGCAGTCCTATTGGCTGAACTATCACCGCGCGCCGGAGCGCCGCGAGCTCGACTATGTGCGCCAGGTGGCGGCGAGCGCTGAGACCGCGAAGGAAGTGAAGATCTTCGGGCTGAACCGCTTCCTCATCGAGCGCTACCTCGAGCTCGCGACCAGCTTCTTCCGCGCCAACCGCAGGATCGCCGTGCGCCGCGCCGCGTGGGGCAGCGTGCTGACCGCGGTGAGCACGATCGCGTACTACTTCGCGTATGCGTACATCGTGTGGCGCACGCTGCACGGGGAGTTCAGCATCGGCAGCCTCACGTTCCTGGCCGGCTCCTTCCTGCGGCTGCGCGGGCTTCTCGAGCAGTTGCTGACGGGCTTCTCGAGCGTCGCGGGGCAGGCGCTCTATCTCGACGACCTCTTCTCGTTCTTCGAGATCAAGGCCGAGATCGTCTCGCCGGCGAGTCCGCGCGCGTTCCCGAGCCCGATTCGCGCGGGCTTCACCTTCGACAACGTGGGCTTCCGCTATCCCGGCGCCGAGCGCTGGGCGGTGCGTAACCTCTCGTTTCACCTGCGCACCGGCGAAGTGCTGGCGCTGGTGGGCGAGAACGGCGCCGGCAAGACCACGCTGGTGAAGCTCCTCGCGCGCCTCTACGATCCCGACGAGGGCGCGATCCTCCTCGACGGCCATGACCTGCGGGAATACGACCTCTTCGAGCTGCGGCGCAACATCGGGGTCATCTTCCAGGACTTCGTGCGCTTTCACCTGACGGCGGCCGACAACATCGCGGTCGGCTCCATCGACGCGCGCGCCGATCGCGAGCGCATCGTGCGCGCCGCCGAAAGGAGCCTCGCCGACGAGGTGATCGCGAAGCTTCCCGAAGGTTACGACCAGTTGATCGGCAAGCGCTTCAAGACCGGCGTCGACCTGTCCGGCGGCGAGTGGCAGAAGATCGCGATCGCACGCGCGTACATGCGCGACGCGCAGGTGCTGATCCTCGACGAGCCCACCGCGGCCCTCGATGCGCGCGCCGAGTTCGAGGTGTTCCAGCGCTTCAAGGAGCTCTCCGCCGGCAAGACCGCGGTGCTCATCTCGCACCGCTTCTCGAGCGTGCGCATGGCCGATCGCATCGTGGTCCTCGGCGACGGGCGCGTGGAAGCCACGGGCACCCACGAGGAGCTCCTCGCGCAGGGCGGGCACTACGCCGAGCTCTTCGAGCTGCAGGCCGCCGGCTACCGCTGACCGGGGTCAGACCCTGCTCTGACCCCGGTCTGTCCCGGTTAGTTTTTGGCGTTGTTATCGTTCCCGTACCCGACGAAAACGGCACATGAGACGCTCGCACTCACGTGTCGGGCGTGGGATTCAAGGGTCGATCACCGCACGCAGCCAGGCTGCGATCACCAGCGAACCAGGGCGCGGAAGATCGTGACCCGGACGGCGGTGACGCACTCTCGAACGTTGGTGGCGAACAACGTTTCGGCAGAAGCCCATTTAACAACCACCCGGCGTCCTCTCACGATCTTCCGCAAGCCCTGTTCGCTGTTTCAGTCAGGGAGTGCTCATGAGGTGACGCGATTCACATCGGCACCGTGCACAGGTCAGCAGTATCTGCGCCCGGTGATAGGCGTTGTCGACGACTGACGGCACTCGAGCTTGAAGCAACGAATGAGGTCGGGGAAAAGCTCGAGAGGCCGCAAGATGGTTGTCAAATGGATCTCTGCCGAAACTTTGTCCGCCCCGCTGGGCGGCGACGCGCCACTGCCGGCCGGGTCGAACTTTTCCCCGGCCTCATTCGTTGATGATCGCAGCCTGGCTGCGCGCGGTGATACCCCTTGAATCCCACGCCCGGGTCGAGCTCCACGCGGGTGGATAATCTTGAATCCCACGCCCCGGCTCGAGCGCCTGAGTTCATCGGGCATGTGAAGTGACACATCGCCTATTTTTTCCCCGCTGCCAGGGCGATGAGCTCGTAGGAACGCAGGCGGTCGGCGCGCGTGAAGGCGTCGGAGGCGACGATAAGCTCGTCGGCCTGCGTCGCATCGATGATGCTCTGGAGATTGGCGGCGACACGCTCGGGGCCGCCCACTACCATCAGCGCCATGCGCTCGGCCACGGCGAGGCGCTCCCCCGCGCTCCACACCGCATCCATGTCCTTCACCGGCGGCGGAAGGGCGGTGCGATTGTTGCGGATGATGCCGAGGAAGCGCTGGTACATGCTGGTGGCGAGGAACTCGGCTTTCTCGTCGGTATCGGCCGCGAGCGCGGGAACGCCGACCATCACGTAGGGCGCCGCCAGCTGCTTCGAGGGCTTGAACTCCGCGCGGTAGATTCCGATCGCCTCGAGGAGATCGCCGGGCGCGAAGTGGGAGGCGAACGCGTACGGCCTGCCGATCGCCGCGGCGAAATGGGCGCTCCACAGGCTCGAGCCGAGGATCCAGATGGGAACCTCGATGCCGGCGCCGGGAATCGCGCGTACTGCTTGATCGGGACGCGCCGGCTCGAAATACGAGAGGAGCTCGGCCACCTGGACATCGAACTCCTCGCCGCGCCCGCCGCGGCGCAAGGCGCGCATCGTGAGCTGATCCGTGCCCGGCGCGCGGCCCAGGCCCAGGTCGATGCGACCCGCATGCAGCGACTCCAGCGTGCCGATCTGCTCGGCGACCACCAGGGGCGCGTGGTTGGGAAGCATGATCCCGCCCGAGCCGATGCGGATCGTCTTCGTGTGGTCCGCGATGTATCCCATGATCACGACGGTCGCGGAGCTCGCCACGCCCTCGAGATTGTGGTGCTCGGCGACCCAGTAGCGCTTGTATCCCCAGCGCTCGGCGCCCTGCGCGAGCTCGCGCGAAGTCTCGAAGGCGTCGGCGATCGTCCCGCCCATCGGATAGGTGGCGAGATCGAGGACGGAAATGGGGGTTTCGGAAAGTTTGGTCACGGTCCGGAAAGTGGTGTCACGGAAAGTGGTGTCAGGTACGACTTTTTAAGTTGTACCTGACACGACTTTTTCAAATGAAAACGGCAGCCCGAAGGCTGCCGTTGTCTTCTCGATTCGAAGCGGTGAGACTCAGCCGAGCGGCTTGATCTGCACGGCTTGCTTGCCCTTGGGGCCGTCCTTGACGTCGAACTCGACCTTCTGGTTTTCCTTGAGGGTCTTGAATCCGTTGCCCTGGATCTCGGAGAAATGGGCGAAGAGGTCCTCGCCGCCGCCATCGGGTTTGATGAAGCCGAAACCCTTGGAGTCATTAAACCACTTCACGATACCGGTGCTCATGCTGTTTCCTTTCAGATTTGAAACCCGCAAATCCCGCGGGGAAGGGGCCAGCGAAAAAAAGGAAAAGCAAGGCGGGAACTGGAGTGAAGCGCCGGTTTTGACGGCGGGTACTGGAGTTACTGCTTACCGATTCCTGATCACTGCGATGCGAAGTATACATCAATGGGATCATGGCGCTAGCGCTGTCCAGGGCCTTGAAACGTGCCATCCGGACCACGATTTACAACACCTGTAACCCACCGATCGCGAGCCCCATGAACCCCAGGATTCCCGGCCTCATCGCCGCTCTCGCCACGAGCCTCTTGGTGGCCACGGAGCCCTTCGCGCAGCGTCCCGCATCGCAAGCCGAGCCGCGCGCGGTCACCTCGCGCGGGGCGCTCCTTCCGGCGGAGCAATCCACCGTGAGGCTCTTCGAAACCGCCGCGCCCTCGGTCGCCTACATCAACACCGAGCGCCTCGAGCCCACCAGCTTCTTCACCGTCGGCGTGGCGAAAGGGGCGGGCAGCGGCTTCGTCTGGGACACGCACGGGCACGTCGTCACCAACTTCCACGTGGTCGAGGGCGCGCGCACCGTGCAGGTCCAGCTCGACGCGGGCAAGAGCTATTCGGCCAAGGTGGTCGGCGTCGCGCCCGACTACGACCTCGCGGTGGTGAAGCTCGCCGAGGTGCCCGCGGGACTGAGGCCGATTCCGCTCGGCACCTCGAGCGACCTGCGCGTCGGCCAATCGGTCTACGCGATCGGCAACCCGTTCGGTCTCACGCGCACGTTGACCTCCGGGCTGGTGAGCGCGCTCGATCGTCACCTCCCGACCTCCGACATCCGCGAGATCGCGGGCGCCATCCAGACCGACGCCGCCATCAATCCGGGCAACTCCGGCGGGCCGCTCCTCGACAGCGCCGGGCGGCTCGTGGGCGTGACCACCGCGATCCGCTCGCCCTCGGGCGGCTCGACCGGCGTGGGCCTCGCGATTCCCGTCGACCTGGTGAACCGCGTGGTGCCGCAGCTCATCGCGCGCGGCCGGGCCCCCCATCCGAGCATCGGCATCATCCCGGTGCACCCGGAGCTGGTGGAGCGCGCCGGTATCACGGGCGTGGTGATCGCGAAGATCCAGCCCGGCACGCCCGCCGCGAAGGCCGGCCTCATGCCGCTCGACCAGCGCGCCGGCAAGCTGGGCGACGTGATCATCGCGGTGAACGGCCGGCTCGTCGAGTCGCTGCCCACGCTCGCCGCCGAGCTCGATCGGGTCGGCATCGACAACACGGCCGAGCTCACGGTGGTGCGCGACGGCAAGGAGCGGCGCGTGCTCGTCAAGGTGGTCGACTTGGCGAGCTGAAACGAAAAGTCGTGTCAGGTACGACTTTTTAAGTTGTACCTGACACCACTTATTTTTTCTCGGTGTACGCCTTCATGCGCGCGAGCCACTCGGTCCAGTCGACGGGGCCTGAGACGAATCGCTTCTGCAGGTTGCCGAGCACCTGGTCCCACGCCTTGTCGAAGTACGCGTAGGCCTTGTCCCATTCGCCGCCGTCGCCCCAGCCCACGTGGGTCATGGTGACCTGGGTCTCGCCATCGCCCGCAGGCTTGAAGCGCACGATCACGACGGTGCGTTGCTTGCGCGCCTCGGGAAGCGAGGGCGGAGCGTTCCACGTGTACGAGATCATCTTCTTGTCCTGCACCCCGAGGATGCGCATGTCGTCCGCGCCCTTCATGCCGGGCTGCGCGTAGGGATTCATGTAGATCTGGAACGGGCCGTCGGGACGCGCCTCGACCAGCGCGTCGGGCGCGAAGAAGGTCTTCAAGCCTTCGGTCGTGGTCCATGCGTTCCACACGGCGTCCACCGGGGCCTTCACCGTGACCTGCTTCGAGAGGGCGCGTTCCTCGGCGGCGGCGCAAGTGGACAAGGCGAACGCGCACACCAGCGCTCCCAGCGAGATGACCTTCATGGCGACTCCTTTCGGGTTGTTCATTTGCGTTCGAGGGGCCAGCGTTCGGATTTCGTCCGGGCGGGGAGCACGAACTCGAGCGCCCCGAACATCGCGTACATGAGGCGGGCCTTCATCGGCGGCCTGCCGGTCTCCACGATCGACTTGAGGTTCTCGAGGATGAAGGTGCCGCCCGATGCCATGCCTTTCGCGGTCTTGGTCCCGACCGGCACATCATCCACGGTGAGCGTGACCTCGATGCCGCCCGCGACGGGCTTCAGCTCGTAGGTCACCTTGCACACCGGGTCGTCGTGCTGCGTGAAGCGGTGGGTGTGCGCGAAGCGGCGCGGCGGGTCGTACTCGAGCACGTCGCCTTCCACGATCACGTGGCCGCCGCTCACGGTGCGCATCTGGATGCGCCCGCCGGGCCGAAGCCCCGTCGTGTGCATGTGCGAATTGAAGATCGCGCCCAGCGGACGGTCGGTGGCGGTGAGCTCGCGGAAGATCGCGTCCTGCGATCCGGCGATCACGATGCGGAATACCTGCTTGGTCGGATCAGCCACGCGTGCCTGCCTTTTTCTTCGTTATCGGAATGGGTGCGTTCTCGAGCCGGTATTTCATGCGCGCCAGCCGCCCGGCCCAGTAGGCGCTGAATTCGGTGGTCCACCGGTCGTAGATCATGTGGATCGGCACCGGGTTGAAATAGAGCAGCCGCTCGCGCCCGACCTTCTCGGAGATCACCAGGTTCGCACCCTCCAGCACGTCGAGGTGCTTCATCACGGCGATGCGGCCGATGTCGAAGAACTCGCACACGCGGGTCACGTTGCAGCCCGGCTCCTTCTTGAGGATGTCGAGGATGCGCCGGCGCCCTTCGAGGGCGAGCGCCGCGAACACCGCATCCATCTCGTCCGCCTTCATATGTCACCATAAGGTGACATATGGGAAAGGCGAAGTCAAGCGGCCAAGGCGCCAATGGGTCTTGCCGCCGTGCAAGGCGATTTCCACCACCGGGAGCCTTTAATGGGCCCGCCTGAAATCAGAACTCGTATTCGGCCTGCAGGCGGAAGGCGTCGCGCGGCGCGGCGCGGCTCACGCCGTGCAGCCAGGCCGCGTTGTAGCGGATCGCCTCGCGCCCGCCGAGCTTCACCTTGCCGAAGAGGGCGGGGCCGGCGCGATGGTTCTGCTCGCTCGCCGGCTGCCAATGGTCCCACCGGCCCATCTCGCCGAACGCCTGCGCGCCGATCTCGAAGCTGGGCGCGAGCGAATACCTCGCCTGCAGCTGGTAGCCCATCTCGGTCGCGCGCGGCTCCTCGGAGCGGCCGCGCACGACGCGCTCGAAGAGCAGGTTCGCGTTCCAGCGGATGGGGCCGGTGTCGGCCTGGAAGAGGGGGCCCGCCTTCAGCTCGTAGCCTTCCTCGCGGCGCTCGCGCAGGATCTCGATCTCGGTGATGAGGCCCACGTCGGCAAAGTACTGGTTGGGCTCGGTGAGCTGGAACTTGTTCTCCCATTCGAAGGCGTCGTACTTGGTGCGTTCGCCCGGGTTCTTCTCGTACTTCAGGTACGCCTCGGTGAACCACCACTGCGTGACGCCGTAGCCGAATCCCAGGCTCGACGCGGTCTCGCGCACCGGCTCGTCCTTCAGCTTCCAGGTGCCGTACTTGAAGTCGATCTCGCGCTCGCCGTACTCGACGGACGGCATGTGGACGTAGTCGGAAGGGCCGGCCGCGCAGATCGCGGGCAAGCCGAGGGCGAGGGCCGCGAAGCGGCGCAGTGAAAACGACATGGGATTTCCTTAGGTTGGGGAGGCCGAGCGGCGCCTTGCGAGGGACATGCCGACCACGATCGCGACGATCGCCGCGACGAAGAACGCGATCTGCATTCCCGCCGGGCGCGCGTCGTAGCCGACGAGGCCCTGCAGGAGCTTGCCCGGGACCGAGGAGTTCGCGACTAAGGACGACGTGTCCCACAGCGGCGACGCGAGGCTCGGAACCACGTCGGCCTGGATGAGGAAGCGCGCCGATTGCGCCGCCATGCCCGCGGCGAGGAGCAGGACCAGGAACGAGGTGGCCGAGAAGAACCACTTGAGCGGGATGCGCAGCAGCCCCGCGAAGAGTAGCCATCCCACCAGCGCGCCACCCGCGAGCCCGACGGCGCCGCCCGCGAGCATCGCGCCCGGGGAGCCCTCGCCCGAGACCGCGACGCCATAGAGGAAGAGCACCGTCTCCGCGCCCTCGCGCAGCACCGCCACCGCGATCACGATGAGGATCACGGAAAGCTCTCGCGCGCCGCTTTGGATCTCGGTGCCGATCTTCTTCGCGTTGGCGGAGAGCTCGCGGCCGTGCACCGTCATCCAGATGTTGTGCCAGCCGAGCATGACGACCGCGACGCCGAGGATCGACGCGTTGAAGAGCTCCTGGCCCATGCCCTGGGCGAGGCTGGAAAGCACGCCCGCGCCCGCGGCGACCGCGAGCGCTCCGAGAAGACCCACGCCGAGCCCGCCCACGATCCAGCGCGTGCGGCCTTCGAGCCCGCGCGTGGCGGCGCCGACGATGCCGACGATGAGCGCGGCCTCGAGGACTTCGCGGAAGACGATGAGAGCGGTGCCGAACATGTTATTTCGCGACGACCATGCCCTTGGCGGTCTTCTCGTTGAACTCGCCGACGAACGGGTACTCGCCCGCCTTCAGTGGACCCACGAAGATCGTGGCCCTCGACTTGCCCGGGATCACCTTCTCGATCTTCAGCGTCGCGCTCTCGAACTCTTCGGGCGTGGCGTCCTTGTTTTCGACGATGAGCTTCACCTTCTTGCCGGCGGGTACCTCGATTCGGTCGGGGACGAACTTGTGGCCCTCGATGGCGAGGCTGAATTCGGGCTCACCCGCGGCGAAGGCGCCGAAGGAGGCCGAGAGGAGGAGGAGGCAGGCGGCAAGTCGCGACATCGGGGTTCCCGGGAAAGGCATCAAACCAAATGATAATGGTTCGCATTGCCGATTGCAAGGGGGGCTTTATGCTCCCTGCCATGGCCGATTCCATCCGCGCGCGCGTCCTCGCCGGCATTGCGCGCAATCGCATCCCGGGATTCCACTTCGCCGGTAATTTCCTCGGCGTTTCCTACGATCGCGTCGAAGCGCAGGCGACGCGCGTATCGCTCGAGCCGGGCCCGCATTGTGTCGATCGCCATGGCGAAACCAGCATCGGCGCCATCGCGATGCTGGCGGACATCGCGCTCGCGGCGAGCGTGCGCGCGGCGCTCGACTCGATGACGACGCGCCTCGCGACGGTGAGCATGCACCTGCAATTCACCGGCGCGCCGATGAGGGGCCGCGCCGAGGGCGAGGGCGCGTTCCAGGGTTTCATCGAGGGCGCCGCCGCGCGCCAGGGGCTCGCGCGCATGTCGATCACCTGCGGCGGGAAGCTCGCCTGCTTCGGCAGCGGCGCCTTCATGGCGCTCGCGCCACCGCCCGGCGTGGCGATGCATCCGGTCGTCACTGAACGTCCCGCGAGTGCCGCGCCCGTAGCCGAATCCGAGCTCGATCCCGAAGAGCGCGCGCTTCTCGCCCACGCCGACGCCGCGCTCGCCAAGGCCGCGGCGCAGGGATCCTTCATTGATGCGTTCTGGGGCTACGAGCCGCGCAGGACCGAGGCAGGCGCCTCGTGCGTGATGAAGAACGCGGCGCACGTCGGCAACCGCGTGGGCCATGCGCAGGGCGGCTTGCTCCTGGGCCTCGCCGCGACCGCCGCGCGCGCCGCGCTTCCCCGCGAATGGACCCTCGCGAGCGTGACGGCGTGCTTCGTGAGCCCGGGCGAGGGTGCCGAGCTCGAAGCCTCCGCGACGATCGCCCACCAGGGCCGCGAGACCGCCGTGGTGCGCACGTGGGTGTCGGGCCTCGGCGCTCGCCGCGTGCTGGAAGTGCTCACGACCCACGCGCGAACATAACCCGTCCCGGGGCTTTTTTGTCAGGCGCGTTTGGGCACCACCAGCTTGGCGACGAGGACCTGCACCACCTCGCCGCGCTGGTTCTTGGTCTCGCTCCTCATGGTGACCATGCCGCGGTCGGGCCGTGAGCGCGATGGCGTGATTTCCACGACCTCGCTTTCGACCTGCAGGATATCGCCGGGACGCGTGGGGCGCGGCCAGTTGATCTCGCCCCCGGCGCCGACGATGCCACCGGCGATCGGCGCGCCGCCGTCGACCAGCAGGCGCATGGTCATCCCCATCGTGTGCCAGCCGCTCGCCGCCAGGCCCTGGAAGATCGTGGTCTTGGCGGTCTCGTGGTCGAGGTGGAAGGGCTGCGGGTCGTACTCGCGCGCGAACGCCTTGATCTCGTCCTCGTCGACCGTGCGCGTGCCGCTGGTGAAGCGCTGGCCGACGTGGAGGTCGTCGAGGTAGAGGGGCGGCCGCTTCTGCGGGGAACCGTCTTGCATGGGATGGGCGCGTGCCTGCGAGGGATGGTGGGCCATTCTAAGGCGCCGCCGCGAGCGCGCGCTCGAGCATCCCGGCCACGCTTTCCAGCGCGGCGATCTCGCGCGGCGTGGCGTTCGCGAAGAGCCGCCCGAGGGCCTCGAGGCGGCGCCTGCGGCCCTTCATCATGACCGCGCGCCCCTTCGCGCTCGCGGCGATGCGGATCCGGCGCTGGTCGTGCGCCGAAGTCCCCGACTCCAGCAGCCCCTCGTCGCGCATCGCCTTCACCAGGCGCGACATGGTGGGCGGCTTCACGCCCTCGGCGGCGGCAAGCCCGCCCAGCGACTGCGGGCCGCGCAATACCAATACCGAGAGGGCGGAAGCGCGCGGGCCGCAGAAGCCGGCGGCCTCGTCCACCGCGCGCAGGGTGCGCAGCATGCGGATCGCGAGGTGGTGGAAGCGCTCGATCGCACGCGCGCGCGGGACCCGTTTGGCGGGCATTGACATGAGCGTCTCATTTAACTAGCATGGCTAATAGTTAGCAATGCTAACTAAAAGCCACGGCGCGATCAACCCCGTATCGAGGTGCACATGACCCGGCTGTCCGCCATCAAGCAGATTTCCGTGAACGCGCACGACCTCGAGCGCGCCACCGCTTTCTACCGCGATGCCCTGCGGGTACGCCACCTCTTCGACGCGCCGCCGCAGATGAGCTTCTTCGACTGCGCCGGGATCCGCCTGCTGGTGGGCGTGGCCGAGAAGGCTGAATTCGACCACCCGAGTTCGATCCTCTACTTCGAGGTGCCGGACATCCACGCCGCGCACCGCGATCTCACCGCACGCGGGGTGAAGTTCCGCGGCGAGCCGCACCTCGCGGCGAAGCTTGCGGATCGCGAGATCTGGCTCGACTTCTTCGACGACACCGAGGGCAACGTGCTCGCGCTTACCTGCGAGGTCGTTGCGAGGTGACCAGGCGCGGCCGGGCGGCGGCCTTGGCGGGCGCGGTGGCGAGCCCGCGGAAATAGATGTCGACGATCGACTCGGCGTGGCGCTCGAGGGAAAAGCTCTTCGGGGCGAGCACCCAGTTGGCGATGAGGCCGGAGACGAGCGAGAGCGCGCCGATCGCGGCCTCCTGCGGATTCACGCTCGCGGGAAGCTGCCCGCCCTCCACGCACGAGCGGAAGCGCGCCTCGATCGTCTTCAGGCACTGCTGCTGGCTCGCGATGTGGCGCTCGCGCACCCCGGTGGCATCGCCCACGTATTCGCACTTGTGGTAGGCGATGTCGAAGATGCGCCGGGTGCGCGCGTCGCGCGCGGTGCGCATCAGCACGTCGATGGTGGCGCCGCGCAGCATCGCGAGGGGATCGGCGCGCGTGGAGGAACCCGCGCTCTCGAGCATCTCGTCCACCGGCAGCACCACGCGCTGCATCATCGCGTCGAAAAGCTCGGCCTTGTCCTTGAAGTGCCAGTAGATCGCCCCGCGCGTGACCTCGGCGACCGCGGCGATGTCCTCGAGGGAGGCGTTGGCCACGCCCTTCTCGTGGAAAACCTCCTCCGCCGCGTCGAGGATCCGCGAGCGGGTTTCCTGGGCTTCTTCCTTGGTGCGTCGGGCCATGAAACGGGGTGCTCCGCGGGCGGTAACACACGGTAATTTGACATACATCCGTGTTTGTATGTAAATTATCGACGCCCGCCCGCCGAATGTAAATACCTTCAAGGACCTTCCCCATGTCCCATGTAACTTCCCGTCCGTCGCGGGCGTCCCTTCTCACGCTGGTTGCGCTGGCGCTCGCGGCGTGCGGGCCGAAGGGGCCGCCGGGCGGGCATGGGGGCATGCCGCCGGCGGTCGTCGCGGTGCAGGAAGTGAAGGCCGCGACCATGCCGGTGGAATTCGAGTACCCCGCGCAGACCGCGGGCTCGCGCGAGGCGGAGGTGCGCGCGCGCGTTTCCGGGATCCTGCTCAAGCGCAACTTCGAGGAGGGCTCCTCGGTGCGCGCCGGGCAATCGCTCTTCACCCTCGACTCGGCGCCCTTCGAGGCGGCCGCCGCGCGCGCGGAAGCCGACGTGACCGCCGCCGAGGTCCGCCTCGCCAACGCGGCGCGCAGCTCCAAGCGCCTGAAGCCGCTCTTCGAGGCCAAGGCGGTCTCGCAGAAGGAATATGACGACGCGGTCTCCACGGAAGAGGTCGCCGCCTCGGACCTGAAGAGCGCACGGGCGCGCCTCGCGGAAGCGCGCCTCTCGCAGGGCTATGCAAAGGTCGAGTCCCCCATCTCCGGCCTCACCAGCCGCGCGCTGAAGAGCGAAGGCTCGCTCATCGCCGGCCCGCAGGATCTCCTCACCACGGTGACGCAGGTCGATCCGATCTACGTGAACTTCGGCCTTTCGGAGAGCGAGCAGGGCAACCTCAAGCGCGAAGCCGCGGCGGGCAAGCTCACGCTGCCCAAGGACGGGCGCTTCGACGTCGCCGTGAAGTTCGAGGACGGCCGCGTCTACGGGCGCACCGGCAAGCTCGTCTTCACCGACGTTCGCGTCAACAACCAGACCGGCACCTCGGACGCGCGCGCGGAGCTTCCCAATCCCGCGCTCGAGGTTCGTCCCGGCCAGTTCGTGCGCGTGGTGCTGAAGGGCGCGCAGCGCCTGAACGCGATCACCGTGCCGCAGCGCGCGGTGATGGAGGGCGCGCAGGGCAAGATGGTCTATCTGCTCTCCAAGGAGAGCACCGCGCTGCCGCGGCCCGTCACGGTCGGCGAGTGGTCGGGCAGCGACTGGATCATCACGGCGGGGCTCGAGCCCGGCGACAAGGTGATCGTCGACGGATTGGCGAAGATCTTCTTCCCCGGCGCTCCGGTGCAGGTGGGTGACCCGAATGCGCCGCCCCCCGGTGCGCCTGGCGCACCGGGCAAGGGACCGCCTTCCCAGCCGGCGAAGAAGTAGGAGCGCCGCCCATGTTCTCGCGCTTCTTCATCGACCGCCCCATCTTCGCGGTCGTGATCTCGCTGTTCATCGCGCTCGCGGGCCTGGCCGCGATGCGCGTGCTGCCGATCGCGCAGTATCCGGAGATCGCCCCGCCGGTGGTGCAGGTCCGGGCGGTGTATCCCGGAGCCTCCGCCACCGTGCTCGAGCAGACCGTGGCCGCTCCGCTCGAGAACGCGATCAACGGCGTTGAGGGCATGCTCTACATGGCCTCCACCTCGTCCTCCGAGGGCGTGGTGACCATCGCGGTCACGTTCAACATCGGCGTGGACGTGGACAAGGCCGCGCTCAACGTGAACAACCGCGTGAAGCAGGTCGAGCCGCGAGTCGTTCCTGCAGGTGATCGCGGTGTATTCGCCCGACGGCAGCCGCGACGACCTCTTCACGTCGAACTACGTGACGCTCAACGTGCTCGACCAGGTGAAGCGCGTTCCCGGCACCACCAACGTGCAGATCTTCGGCGCCAAGGATTACGCGATGCGCATCTGGCTCAAGCCCGACCGCCTGGCGCAGCTCAAGGTCGCGCCCGGCGACGTGATCCGCGCCGTGAACGAGCAGAACGCGCAGTTCGCGGCGGGCAAGGTGGGCGAGCCGCCCACGGGCGGGGGCCAGGAGCTCGTCTACACCATCACGACGAAGGGGCGCCTCACGGAGCCCAAGGAATTCGAGAACATCATCCTGCGCTCCAATGCGGACGGCTCGCGGCTGCGCCTGGGGGATGTGGCGCGCGTCGAGCTCGCCTCGCGCGACTACGGCTTCATGGGCCGCGTGAACAACCGCTCGGCCACGCTGATCGGAGTCTTCCTGCAGCCCAGCGCCAACGCGCTCGACGTCGCGAAAGCGGTGAATGCCACGATGTCGGGCCTCGCGCAGCGCTTCCCGTCGGGCCTCACGCAGGAGGCGGTGTACGACACCACGCGCTTCGTCGAGGTGTCGATCCGCGAGGTCATGATCACGCTCGGCGAGGCGATGGTCCTCGTCTTCCTCGTGGTGTTCCTCTTCCTGCAGAACTGGCGCGCGACGCTGATCCCCTTCGCCGCGGTGCCGGTCTCGTTGCTGGGCACGTTCGGCGGGCTGCTCGCGCTCGGCTACTCGATCAACACGCTCACGCTCTTCGGCATGGTGCTCGCCATCGGCATCGTCGTGGACGACGCCATCGTCGTGCTGGAGAACGTCGAGCGCATCATGCACGAGGAGCAGGTCGACGCGCGCGAGGCCGCGATCAAGGCGATGAAGGAGGTGACCAGCCCGATCGTCGCCATCGTGCTGGTGCTGTGCGCGGTGTTCATCCCGATCGCCTTCCTGGGCGGCCTCACCGGCGAGCTCTACCGCCAGTTCTCGGTCACGATCTCGATCGCGGTGGTGCTCTCCGGCATCGTCGCCCTCACGCTCACCCCCGCGCTCACGGTGATCATCCTGAAGCGCGAGCACAAGGTGCCGGGGCGCTTCTTCCAGGCGTTCAACCGCTTCTTCGCGCGCACCACCGACCGCTACGAGAACGGCGTGGCGTGGATGGTGCGCCGCGGGGCGATCGCCTCCGTCCTCTTCCTCGTCATGGTCGCGATCGCGGTGGGCCTGTGGCAGTTCACCCCGGGCTCGCTCGTCCCCGAGGAGGACCAGGGCTTCTACATCGCGGTGGTGCTCCTTCCCGACGGCTCGTCGCTCGAGCGCACCGACGAGATGGTGCAGAAAGTGGTCGCCGCCGTGAAGGAGAATCCCAACATCCAGAACACGGTGGCGTTCACCGGCTTCGATTTCATCGGCGGGGGCACCTTCCGCAACAACGCCGCCACCATCTTCGTCACCTTCAAGCACTGGGACGAGCGCAAGGTGCCGGCGCAGGCGCTGGTGGGCGAGTTCTTCGGCAGGACCGGCGGCTTCAAGGAAGGCCTCGCGATCGCGTTCAACGCGCCGCCGATCTTCGCGCTCGGCGCCACCGGCGGCTTCGAGATGCACCTGCAGAGCCGCGGCGAGGGCGGCGCGAAACGCCTCGCGGAGGTGTCGCAGATGTTCATCGGCCGCGCCATGCAGGAGCCGGGCATCGCCCAGGCGCAGATGTTCTGGCGCCCGAACGTGCCGCAGCTCTACGTGGACGTGGACCGCGAGAAGGCGAAGGCGCTCGGCGTGCCGATCGACGAGGTCTTCAACACGCTCGCCGCCACGCTCGGCACCTACTACGTGAACGACTTCAACAAGTACGGCCGCACGTGGCAGGTGCTGATGTCGTCGGAAGCGCGCTACCGCAAACGCCCCGAGGACGTGGGCAACGTCTACGTGAGGAGCGATCGCGGCGAGATGGTGCCGGTGCGCGCGCTCGCCGAGATCCGCTACGTGAGCGGGCCCGACACGCTCGAGCGCTTCAACAACCTGCCCGCCGTGACGGTCCTGGGCTCGGGCGCGCCCGGCGTCAGCTCCGGGCAGGTGCTGGAGAAGATCGAGAAGGTCGCCAAGGAAGTGCTGCCCTCGGATTTCAGCTTCGACTGGAGCGGGGCGTCCTTCCAGGAGAAGAAGTCGGGCGGCACCTCGCTCATCGCGCTCGTCGCCGGCGCGTTCATGGCGTTCCTGATCCTCGCCGCGCAGTACGAGCGCTGGTCGCTGCCGCTCTCGGTGATGCTGGCGCTGCCGTTCGGCACGTTCGGGGCGCTCGCCGCCATCTGGATCAACAACCTCGTCTTCACGCCGCTCCTGGGCAAGGCGCCGCTCACCAACGACGTGTACTTCCAGATCGGGCTGGTGACGCTTCTCGGCCTCGCCGCGAAGAACGCGATCCTGATCGTCGAATTCGCGCTGATGAAGAGCCAGGAAGGCCTGAGCGTCTCGGCGGCGTCGGTGGAAGCCGCGCGGCTTCGCTTCCGCCCCATCCTCATGACGTCGCTCGCCTTCATCCTCGGCGTGTCGCCGCTCGCGTTCTCTTCGGGCGCCGGCGCGGGCGCGCGCCACTCGGTGGGCACGGGCGTCATGGGCGGCATGCTCGCGGCGACCTTCCTCGCGATCTTCTTCGTGCCGTTCTTCTTCAAGCTCATCATGGAGCGGCGCTTCGGCGAGCCGCGCTCGAGCGAGGAGCTGAAGGACGAGGCCAGGCACCACCGCGAGATGCACGCCCATCCCGTGGGCCATACCACCACGCGCGTCACGCCGCGCACGGAGGGCACCGATGACTGACCGCAATCCTTCCGGGGGAAGCCCGGTGTTCGCGCTCCTCATCATCGCGATCGCGTTCGCGGCAATGCTCCTCGCGGGATGCACCGTGGGGCCCGGCTATTCGCGTCCCGACGTCGACCTGCCCAGGGACTACGCGATCGTCCAGGGGAGCGTTCCCGCGCCCGAGCGCTGGTGGGCCCTGTTCAACGACCCGGTGCTCGACCGCCTGGTGGACGAAGCGCTCGGCGCGAATCGCGACCTGCGCGCCGCCGCCGAGCGCATCGAGCAGGCGCGCGCGCAGCTCTCGATCACGCGCGCGGACCAGCTCCCATCCGTCGGGGTCGAGGCTTCGAAGTCGCGTGCGCGCGCCTCCGCCCTGGGAGCGGTGCAGATTCCTCCCGAGTTCCTCACCACCAACGACCACCGGCTGGTGCTGCGCTTCGCGTGGGAGATCGATTTCTGGGGCAAGTACCGGCGTGCCACCGAGGCGGCGCGCGCGGAGCTCCTGGCGAGCGAGGCGGGGCGCGACGCGGTGCGCTCCACCCTCATCGGCGACACGGTGCGCGGCTATTTCGCGCTGCAGGCCCTCGACCGTCGAACCGAAATCGCGGAACGCACGCTTCTCGGATGGCGCAAGGCGCTCGAGCTGCAGAAGATGCGCTTCGACGCGGGCGTCGCCTCCGAGCTCGATTACCGCCAGGTGGAATCGAACATGCGCACCAACGAAGCCCTGGTGCCGGTGCTGCGCCTCGCGCGCGTCCGCCAGGAGGGCGCCCTCGCATTGCTCTTCGGCCGCACGCCGCGCGAAGTCTACGAGGCGAACGTCGATCGAGGCGTGCCGGTGACCCCGCTGGTGGTCGAAGTGCCCGCCGGGGTTCCCTCGGAGCTGCTGCTGCGCCGCCCGGACCTGCGCCAGGCCGAAGCGCGCCTGCACGCCGCCAACGCGCGCATCGGCGTCGCGCGCGCGGCCTATTTCCCGGCGATTTCGCTCACCGGGTACTACGGCGGCGAGAGCCAGGCGCTCGGCGACCTCTTCAGCGGCCCGGCGCGCACCTGGAACGTGGCCGGCGGATTGCTGCAGCCGCTGTTCGCCGCAGGCCAGATCAAGGGCGGCGTGAACCTCGCCGATGCGCGCACGCGCGAAGCCGCCGAGCTCTACCAGAAGGCGGTGGCCAACGCGTTTCGCGAGGTGCGCGATGCCATCGCCGCGCAGAGCCACCTGCGTGAAGCGTTCGCCGCGCAGCAGGAGCGCGAAGGCGCGCTGGCGCGCACCCTCGAGCTCGCGCGGCTGCGCTACGACAACGGCACCACGAGCCTGTTCGAGCTCCTCGACACCGAACGCCAGCTCCTGCTCGCGCGCCTCGAGGCGGTCGATGCCGAGCGCGACAGGCGCGACGCGATCGTGGAGCTCTACCTCGCGCTCGGCGCTTGAGGCGGGAATCGCCTGCCGGCCGAAGGCGGCACAATAGCGGTCCCCGGAGCCCGAGGAGCGATTGAACTCCCGGCCGAGCGCGAGGACTCACGCGATATGAAGATCACCCCGCAATTCGTCGACGAGCTGCGCCGCTCGCTCCTCGACCTGCACAAGGCACTCCTCGACGCCCAGCGCATCCGCTACGAGCGCGACCATGGGCGCATCTCGACCAGCGGGGAATTCCTCGGCCTGGTCCTCGAGCATCCCGCCTTCGCCTGGCTGCGCACGCTCTCCGCGCTCATCGCGCGCTTCGACGAGTGGATCGAGGAGCAGGCCGCGCAATTCCCCAGCGAGGACGAGCTGCCGGGCATGGTCGACGCGTTGCGCTCGCTGGTGGAAGCGGGCGGCACGCACGAGGTCTTCAGCAAGCCCTACTGGGAAATCGTCGACGACGTTCCCGCGGTGCTGATCGAGCACGTCAAGCTCTGGCGCCTGCTCGAATCCGTACGCGCCGCGCCTCATTGAGGCGCCGCGGCCCTGACTAGCGGTTGCGGGCATCCCATTTCGCCAGCAGCGAGCGTTCCTCATCGGCGCCGAGTCCGGCCTTCCACGAATGGTCGGGTGCACGGATCCGTGACCACGCCAGGGTATCGGCGACGGTTTGCGCCTGCGGGCGAAACCGCAGTCCCGCCGCGAGCGCACGCGCCACCGAAACGCTCGCGAACCCCTTCATGAGCGGATCGTCCTCGGGCACCTGCAGCGGCATCTGGGTCCAGGGCCGCACTCCGTGTTGCGCGAGGAACGCCGCGTCCATCCATTCGAAGCGCGCGTCGCTGCCCGAGGCATGCCGGCAGGTGTCCAGCAGCTCCCCCATCGTGGCGGTTCCCGGCATGCCGCTCGCGTTGATGGTGCCGGACGCGCCGCGCTCGAGTGACGCGACCATCCACTCCGCGAGATCGCGCACGTCGATGTATTGGATCGGCAGCCCCGGGCGCACCGGCGCCGCGACGCGGCCACCGAGCGCCACGCGGTGCGCCCAGTAGGTGAAGCGGTCCGTGGGATCGTGGGGGCCGACGATGAGGCCGGGACGCACGATGAGGGCACGCTCGCCGAACGCTTCACGCGCCTCGGCCTCGCACATCGCCTTCAGGGCGCCGTACTGGTCCCAGGTCATCGCGTCGGGAACGGGATCGAGCGGCGCCGCGACGGCGTCGTCCTCGTTCACGCCGTGATGGTCGAAACGCTCGTAGACCGACACCGAGGAGACGAAGAGATAGCGCCCGATCCTGTCGTGCAGGTGTTGCGCCGAACGCCGTACCATTTGCGGGAGGTAGCCCGAGGTATCGACCACCGCGTCGAAGCGGCGGGGCTCGAGCCGCGCGAGATCGGCGCCGCGATCGCCGAGCACGGTCTCTACGCGGGCATCCGTGGGGCCGCTCCTGCCGCGATGGAAATGCGTGACCGCGTGGCCCTTGTCGAGCGCGGCATCGGTCACCGCGCGCCCGAGAAAGACGCTGCCGCCGAGGACGAGGAGTCGCATCGGCGCATGGTAACCGAGGGCGCGCGGATAGAATCCGCCTCATGGAAGCGAATGCGGAGCGCTGGGACATCTTCTGCCGCGTGGTCGACAACCTGGGCGATGTCGGCGTCTCGTGGCGCCTCGCGCGCCTCATCGCGCGCGAGCATGGCAGGAACGTGCGCCTCTGGATCGACGATCTCACGGTGCTCGCCAAGCTGCGTCCCGAGATCGACCCGGCGTACGACGTGCAGCGCCTGGACGGCGTGGAGGTGGCGCGCATCCGCGAGCCCTTCGACTTCGACGGCGTCGCCGACGTGGTGGTCGAGACCTTCGGCTGCGACCCGCCCGAGAGCTACGTGCTCGCCATGGCCGCGCGCGAGGCCAGGCCGCGCTGGATCAACCTCGAGTACCTGAGCGCCGAGCAATGGGTGGAGGCAAGCCACGCGCTGCCCTCGCCCAATCCGCGGCTGCCGCTGGTGAAGCATTTTTTCTTTCCCGGATTCACGCCCGCGACCGGCGGGCTCCTGCGCGAGGAAAGCGTGCTGCGCCGGCGCGACGAGTTCCAGCGCGACGCGGGCGCGCAAGCCGCGTTCTGGCGCTCGGTGGCGCTCGAGGCGCCCCCCGACGGCGCTCTCAAGGTGAGCCTCTTCAGCTATGTCGGCGCGCCCATCGAGGGGCTTGCGCGTGCCTGCGCGCAGCATCCCGGGCCGATCTGGCTGGTGGCGCCGGAAGGCATCGCGGCCACCGCGCTCGAGGCGTGGCGCGTGTCGGCGCGCGCGCGCGATTCGATCAGGGCGGTGGTGGTCCCTTTCTTCGCGCAGGATCGATACGACCAGCTGCTGTGGGCCTGCGACGTGAATTTCGTGCGCGGCGAAGATTCCTTCGTGCGCGCGCAGTGGGCCGCGCGGCCCTTCGTCTGGCACGTCTACCCGCAGGACGACGGCGCCCACTGGGTGAAGCTGGCCGCGTTCCTCGCGCTCTACACCGCCGGCCTGGACCGCGCCCACGCGGGCGCGGTGACGGCGCTCTGGGAGGCCTGGAACCGGCGTGGCGACGGCGCCGAGGGCGCGCGGCCGGGGTTGGCGCAATCCTGGGCGGGTTTCATCGGTAAGCGCGAGGCCCTCGAGGACCATTCGCGAGAGTGGAGCGCGGCCATGGCGAGCAGGCGCGACCTTGCTGCGGAACTGGTGGATTTCACGGACAACGTGCTAAAATAATGGGCTTTTTCGCGCTATTCGGTTAGCGGGAACGGCGTTGGAGCGGACGATAAATCGCCGCTCAACGCCAGCAAACATTGGAATGGCGTCGTCGTCGATGAGATGGTCGGCGAGTGATGCAAACACTCAACGGACGAACCTATGAAAATCGCTCAGGAATTGCGCAGCGGCAACGTGATCATGGTGGGCAAGGACCCCATGGTCGTGTTGAAGGCGGAATACAACAAGGGTGGCCGCAACTCCGCCACCATGAAGATGAAGATGAAGAACCTCCTCAACGGCTCGAACATGGAGACCGTGTACAAGGCCGACGAGAAGTTCGAGCTCCTCATGCTCGACAAGAAGGAGGTCACGTACTCGTACTTCAACGATCCGATGTACGTGTTCATGGACGGCGAGTACAACCAGTACGACATCGAGAAGGAGAGCATGGGCGATGCCGTGAACTACCTCGAGAGCGGCATGAGCGGCGAGGCGGTGTTCTACAACGGCCGCGCCATCTCCTTCGAGCTGCCCACCACGGTCGTGCGCGAGGTGATCTACACCGAGCCCGCGGTGCGCGGCGACACCTCCGGCAAGGTCCTGAAGCCGGCCAAGATCGCGACCGGCCACGAGGTCCAGGTGCCGGCGTTCTGCGCCACCGGCGACAAGATCGAGATCGATACCCGTACCAACGAGTACAAGCGGCGAGTCAACGCGTAGCGCAGTGGGCTCGCCGCTCCGTGAAGACGGGGACCCAATGAAAAGGGCGCTTCCGCGCCTTTTTTTGTGCTGAGAAGTGCAATAGCTCAGTTGCGCCACCATCCCTTCTTTCGGCTTTGGGGCGAGTCTGCTTTATTCTTTTCCTCAAAGTAACGCTGCTTGGCCATTCTGTCCCGAGCACGGCCCGCCTGGATTTCGTCGCGTGACCAACGCCGAGACCATGTTACGGAATTGTTCTCTATCCAATAGTGCGACTGACACTCGAAACTCCAATTGCCGATTGAAGGATCGAGCGAAACGGACTCACCGTTGAAGACTATTTTCCAATCAGTAGGTGAAAGCGGTGTCACTACCTCGTTGCCGCAGCCGCAACAACATTTGTGCACCGCAGTAGCGAATTGTATTGAGATATAGAGCGTTCCGTCCTCTAGGGCCTTAGGAACGTATTCAACAAACTCATGCTTCAGGTAAGAAATTGGCTTCATGCAGCGAGGTCCTCGCTCCTCAGCATGTTCACATTCAACGAATACGTGCTGTGATGCTCCTTTTCAAGGTCCTGATAAAAGCCCATCAACTTCTTCCACTTAACAACAGCCAGAGCGGCATTTAGAGCATTAAGGTCAGCAATTTGGATATTGCGGTCATAGTCAGCCTCTTCGCCTCTATCTGCTAGAGAAAGCCTTTGCCGAAAGTGATCTCGCTTGAATGCAGTGCTAGTCGTAACACGCAGATCTCCGATTAGAACTTGCGTCTCATCGATCGCAATTACATCCATGCCCACATCGATAAACGGGCGCTTGCGTTCCTCAAGGAACTCAACGATGTCCTTTTTTACTCCGTTCTTGTCAAGGCAAAGAAAGACAAAATCCAGGCCTTCCAACTCGCCAACATTCAAAGAATTCAGATAGAAGTCATGGGCAAATATGGATTTCCGCATCTTGCTGTACATATCCCGGTAGTAATTGACCTTCCTCGGTGAGCCTCGCAGCTCGTCAAGCGAAGCAGCTCCCGGTGATCTGAATGCGTTATGGCTATAAAACGTATCGCCATCATAAAGATGTATTTCCTGGACAGGAGTCTTTGCAACTAAGTCCATGACATAGGCTCCGGTACCTCCGAGACCGACGATGCCAATCTTGGCGTGACGAAGCTTGTCCGAAATGAGCTTGATGCCCGACCTGCTGGACGCCGTGTCCAGGTAGTTGAAAACGGAGTCCTCGTTAACCGCTTCAATCACTCTGAAAGTTCTTGCAGATAATCGGGAGTCCAGCGATTGCGGGGGGGCAGAGATAATCTCAACGTAGCGCGTTAGTTTCTCGTAATAGTCCGAATATCCATTCGGAGGCTTGTTGGAGAACAGGTGATTAACTACGATGCCCGGCGCAAGTGTTTGCGCAGGACTCGAGTGTTTGATCGCCAAGATTTCAGTGCCGTTCTTGTTACATGGATGCTCACCGCAAAAGAGCGCCACGTGGTCAGCCGGCTTAACCGTGCGATCGCCCGCAAGCTCAAGACTGGAGACAAGAGTTCCGCGTTTTACCTCTTTACTCGCGTTAATGTAGGGGACGTTACTCAGCAGGAGATAAGTTCCCTTGATCTCAATTTCATAGCCCTCATCGCGCAAGCGCTTGAGGTCCGGATTAAGACTTATCAGTTCTTGTGACATTGAAGATCATCCCCGGTTTTACTTTGACTGAGTCGCCCTCAACCATCGTGCCTTCAGGTTTGCTGTCGTGGCCGCGCTTAAAAGTCACGGTGTAGACAATGTTTTCGCCAAACACCGGATTGTCAAAAGCTAGCCGTACAGCGTCCAGATAGGACAGCTCATGCTGAGTAACTATCTTCTCGCGGCCATTGACGATGATCGCGAAGTGTTGGCCTGAAGTTTGGTTCTCTGACATGCGTCAATACTCCCTCGTATGCGAATGGGCTAGGTCGAAGTCTTTTCGTTTAGCATTCCTTGCAGCCACGAACGAAACTCGGCGTTTTCTTGTTGGGCAAGACTGGGGTGATTAACTAAGTTAAGAGCATATCTATTCAAGTGTGGGCGCAAATACCGATTGCCTTCGATTGCCTTCCTGATTTCGTCACTCGTTGTGTCCTGCCTAAGATCGAAGAGAATCTCTAAGATAGGCAACAGCTCTGAAACCTCTCGCAACGGCAGTCGATGAACAATTTGCAACGCTTTGTCGGGTAAATGCAGCTTGGCATACGCTTTCGCAAGAATGCGCTGCATGCTTGGGTTATTAAGATCAATGTCAGTAGCGCTTGCAACCAGACGCTTCCACTGATGCAACTCGTCAAGCGCGCGAAAGAGCGTGTTACGGAACTCTGGCGTGCTGAGTTTTGCGGCGTCAGATTCAATTGCTGTAACAATTGACTGAAGGTGATCGGGCGACTTGGCAAGGCTGCAAAAGAGTGCCAAAACACGAGCATCCATGTGTTCCGCCCCAAGTAAAGACAGGTGTTGCACGATGGAATGTCGGTCACCAGTAAGGGCGGCTTGCGGGACCGTTATGCAGACTTCTGCCAAATCGGACTAAGGAAGCGAAGATAATTACGTATCGATTCTTCCGGCTCCTTTACTAATCGGTAATACCTTGCCGCTTCCAGGTACACCTCAAGTCGCGGAAAAAGTGTCAGGAGCTCTTGGACGATGCGTCGACTCTCTACTTCCTTGCGAACCGTTAATCCTTCTCGAAAGGACGTCAAGCGAGTCTTGATATAGCCTGCTGTGTCGTCCGGATTAAGCGTCTTAAACAGATCAACATAGTCAGTGAGTACGGCATGGCCCTTGTTAGCAGGGGCGTTCATTGCCAGAAATTCGCTAGTTGCAAGGTCGGTATCGGCAAAGACATAGTGAAGCCTTGGAATTTCCAGACTGAGTCGCATCTTCATCTGGTGGTCAAAGGCGGAGATATCTTCTAGTCGCGGCACCCTCGTTAAGACCACACGAACGTCGATGGCTTGTCCGCTCCGGGCCGCCTTTGCCCATCGACTTGACTCTCTCGGGACTAGTAGATGAAAACAATAGGACGGTATCTGGCAAGACACGTGTGCAAAGACCACCGACTTCCGTAATCCCCGTTCGTGAGTCGATAACTAGAACGTCGGGTTGCAGTTGGTGTTTGATGCGGGCTAGTAAGTCAAACCAAAACGCCAGTCCTTGGTCGCTCAGTAAGAAAGGCCAATCCAGTGTGGATAGGCCTTGGTAGTACTTTTCTGGAGTCGCGTAATCACCCGCTGGAATCAGCTGCAATTTGCCGCCCGCCCGTGTCACCTCCTCAGGAAGATCAATCGGAATCGGGCTCAGGCTTGGAGGGGGCTCATTCCTTT
>WNFM01085457.1_pt2 | contig 49423 bp, 41 predicted proteins | sample 5400271 | NCBI WGS metagenome assembly WNFM01 (sample SAMN13153352, study PRJNA577476) | soil metagenome | isolation source: 60 cm saprolite on Douglas fir-dominated hillslope | place: USA:California | collected 2013-09-17
GCCCAGCGTGTAGTAATGCAGGGAGATCCCCTGCACACCTCCCTTGATCCGCTCCCCCAACACGTCGAGCCAGTGCAGGTCCGTCCCTCCCGGCCCCGCGGCGATGCGCTCCAGGCGATTGCCGGACCAATCGCGCGCGTAGACGCTGAAACGGCGGTAGAGGTCGGAGTAGTACTCCGGCGTCATGCGGCCGCCGCAACCCCAGTTCTCGTTGCCGATGCCGAGAAAGGGAACCTTCCAGGGCTGCGGGCGGCCATTGGCCTCCCGGCGCTTGGCCAGGTCGCTGTCCCCGCCGAAGGTCATGTACTCGATCCAGTCCGCCATCTCCTGCGGAGATCCGCTGCCGACATTGGTGGCCACGTAGGGATCCGCGCCGATCTGTTCGCAGAAATCGAGGAACTCGTGGGTGCCGAAGCTGTTGTCCTCCACGACCCCGCCCCAATGGATGTTGACGCGCCGGGGCCGCTTCTCCGCCGCGCCCACCCCATCCTGCCAGTGGTATTGATCGGCGAAGCAGCCGCCCGGCCAGCGCAGGTTGGGAGTCTTGATCTTGCGGAGGGCTCGAACGACGTCGTTGCGAATGCCGCGCGTGTTCGGGATGGTGGACTTGGGTCCGACCCACAAGCCGTCATAGATGCAGCGGCCGAGGTGCTCGGCAAAGTGCCCGTAGAGGTGCCGGCTGATCACGGGGCCGGGCTCGCCGGCGCGGATGGTCAGCGTGGCGTGCCTGGGTTCCTGCGCGCGCACGACGTCCGCTGCCGTCCGCGAAAGCACCACGCCAAGGAAGGACACCGAAACGGCAAGGACCCTTCGCTTCATGGCTGTGGCTCCTCTAGTCCTCGTGCGGCGCGGGCAGGTCGGCGCGGCCTTGCTGCAAGGTCACGAACCCGAAGATGGCGAGGCCGTAGGTCAGGACGAACCACACCAGCGTGGCCTGCCCGTACCAGGCGCCCAGGTCCATCGTGAACGGAATGAGCGGCCGCCCTCCCGACACCAGGAACGCCGTGACCACGGTGGCCAGGAACCCGAATCGCAGCAGCACGAAGATCACGACGCCGGAGACGGCGAGGGCTACGGGCAGGTCTTCGGGTCGTGACCAGCCGGTACGCGGCGCCCACATCGCGACCAGCAGGACGACGCAGGCCACCACCGCCGCCGACGTCCGCCGCAGCAGCAGCCGGAAGCCGACGAACGCGACGGCGATGAAGAGCGTGCCCATCAGGGCGATGGAGAAGCTGAGCAGGACCCAACCCAGCAGCCGCCGGGCTCCCAACAGGAAGTCGAGGTCCGCCGTGAGCAGGGGCCGCAGGGGACCGCCGAGCCACTCGCCGCCGCGGCGGCCGATCAGCACCAGGAGCACCATGGTGATGGCGGCCGCGCTCCCTGCCAGCAGATCCCGGCCGACGAGAGGATCCCACAGACGGCCGCTCAGCACCCGGGTCCACGAGATGAGGACTCCCGGCCGGTGGCGCCGGACCGTCGGCTCGATCGCCACGTAGAGCACCCAGACGAGGGCGGCGCCGTAGAGAGCGCGTGCGAGCGCGTATATGAGCAGGTCCTGCTCGCGCGGGAGGAAGATGGTGTGTGTGGCCTGCAGCACCCAGGCGGCCAGACGGAGAAGGAAGACGGTGGCCGCGAGGCGCCCGGCTCCGCGACGATCGCCGCGGCCCAGTCGAATGTTGCGCCGCGCCAACAGCAGGCCGCCCGCGAGCGCGACGAAATAGGCCAGCGCGAACACGGACCCGAACAGGCCGGGCCGCGCCGCCGGCGCGTCCAGGGCGCCGCTTCCCACTTCCACCCAGGCGGGCACGCCGGCGAGGGTGGCCCCCTCGACGTGCACGGGCACGGGCGGATCGCCGTGGGTGCCTTCCCACGCGCGCCGCTCGTCGGCGGCGACCGGAGGCAGGCGTGAGGGCGGCACGGACCGCATGCGTGCCGGATCGAGGCCCGCGGCGGAGAGGACGTCATCCCAGGAAGGTTTCGACCCCGACGGGGCGGGCGTGGCCACGGACCGAAGCGAGACGAGGCGCCCACGCGTGTCGACGATCACCGTCACCATGCCGGGCTCGGTGGGCGGCGGATCGAGCAGGGAGACGGTCCCCAGCGGGTTGATCGGGTCGAGCGGGCGCGTGCCCTGCCGATACCAGAAGACGATGGGAGAGCGCCCCGGGGTCTCGCCGGCATCCGCGGTCTTGATGCCGTCCGCATACTGGAACCCGTAGCCGCGCCACGCCGGGCGGGCCAGGGCTCCCAGGCGAATTGCAAGCTCGCTCGCGCGGTCGGCCAGCACTTCGGGAGGCTTCTCGAGCGGCACCGCGTCGAGCAGGAAGAGCGGCCCCATCGCATGGACGGCGAGAGGCATGCCGATGAGGACCAGCGCCAGTGCGGCCAGGGCGAATCGGGAGGACACCCGCGTCTTTTCGCCCGCCGCCGCGACCATCTCCGGCGGCGGTGTCTCCCCCGCCGCCACCAGCGCGGCCAGGGGATCACCACCCGGCAAGGAGGCGGCGACGGCCAGCGCGGACGGCGGGCGGAGCGCGGGTTCGGTCTCGAGACAGCCCAGCACGGTGCGATCGATGGATCCGTGCAGATCGGAGACGAAGGAGGACGGCGCGGCCACGTGCGCGCGCGCCCCCTCGGCCTGTCCGCGGAAGGCCGGACGTCCGGTGAACAGCTCGAAGAGCACGAGACCCAGCGCGTAGAGATCGCTGCGCACGGTCACCGGCTCGCCCGCGCGTTGCTCGGGCGCCATGTAGGCGGGCGTTCCCGCGATCACGCCACCGCTTGGCTCGCCGGTCGTGATGGCGAGGCCGAAGTCCGTCAGCCGCGCCCGGCCCCGCCCGTCGATCATCACGTTCGAGGGCTTGAGGTCACGGTGGAGGACTCCGCGCTCGTGCGCGGCGGCCAGCCCCGCGCAGATCTGTCGCGCGATCTCGAGGCCCTTGTCCCTGGGCAGATGGCCGATGCGGCGGAGCAGCGCAGCGAGGTCCTCGCCGTCCACGTACTCCATGGTGAGGAAGTGCTGGCCGTCCACCTCGCCCACGTCGTGGACACGACACACGTTCGGGTGCGTCACCTCGCGGGCCAGCCGCGCCTCCGCGAACAGGCGCGCGAGCCGCGAGGGATCGGTGGCCATGGCGGCCGGGAGGAACTTCAGCGCCACGACCTGGCCGAGCTTGAGGTCGTCGGCGCGGTACACCTCGCCCATGCCCCCCTGGCCGAGCAGGGCCACGATGCGGTACCGGTTCGCCACCACGACGCCGGAAGGGAATCGGGCGTGGCCGGCGTCGCTCGTGCGCAGCACGGGAGAGGTCGCCGACTCCGACGTCGTACGCGTCGGGAACTCCGAGCTCATGGCCAGCGGAACTGTGGTGCCAACCCCGTCGACAGTCAACCCGAATGAACCAGGGTCCGCAGCCGCGGTCGTGAATCAAGAGGTAATACGATAGGGGCGAGCCCGGCGAGTAGAGAGGGCTCTCGCGTGGGCGGACGGGCAGGGGAAGGGGAAGGGATGGAACGCGAGTATCTGAACCTGATCGGCGGGAAGTGGGGCCCGGCCACGGGCGGCGCCACCAGTCCTGACCGCAACCCGGCACGCCGCGACGAGGTGGTCGCCGTCTTCCCGTCCGCGGGCAAGGAAGATGCGATCCGCGCCGCGGAGGCGGCCGCGCAGGCCTTCCCCGGCTGGGCGCGCACGCCCATGCCGAAGCGTGGCGAGATCCTGCTCAAGGCGGCCGCGCTGCTGGAGCAACGGCTGGACGTGGTGGCGGAGGCCCTCACCCGCGAGGAAGGCAAGACGCTGGGCGAGAGCAAGGGCGAGGTCGCGCGCGGGGTCAGCCTCCTGCGCTACTACGCGGGGGAGGCGCTCCAGCCGACGGGCGAGGTGTACGGCTCCGCTTCCCCGAGCACGTTCCTCTTCGCCGAACGCGTGCCCCTGGGACCGGTCGCCTTGATCACGCCCTGGAACTTTCCCGTGGCCATTCCGACGTGGAAGGTCGCGCCCGCCCTCGCCTTCGGCAACACGGTCGTGCTCAAGCCGGCGGAGCTGACCCCGCTCACCGCCTGGCACCTGGCCGACGTCCTGGACAAGGCCGGCCTGCCCCCCGGAGTGTTGAACCTGGTGGTGGGCCGCGGATCCCAGGTCGGCCCGGCCCTGGTGGAGAGTTCGCACATCAAGGCCATCAGCTTCACCGGCTCGAACGCCGTCGGCTCGAAGCTGGCCGCGCAATGCGCGGAGCGCGGGATCAAGTTCCAGCTCGAGATGGGCGGCAAGAACCCGGTGGTGGTCCTCGGCGACGCCGATCTCGACAAGGCGGTGGAGGTGACCATCGCCGGGGCCATGCTGTCCACGGGCCAGAAGTGCACGGCCACCAGCCGCGTGATCGTCCAGCGCGACGTCCTCGACGGCTTCCGGCAGCGGCTGGCCGCCAGGGCCTCTTCCTTGAAAGTGGGCGACGGCATGAAGGCCGACACCTACATGGGCCCCCTGGTGAGCGCGGACGCCGAGAAGACCGTGCTCGACTACATCGAGGTGGGCAAGCACGAAGGCGCGCGCGTCTTGACCGGAGGATCCAAGCTCCAGGGCGGAGAGTACGACCAGGGATACTTCGTGGCCCCGACCGTGTTCGACGGCGTGCGGCCCGACATGCGGATCGCCCAGGAGGAGATCTTCGGCCCGGTGGTCGCGGTGATGGAGGCGCGAGACTTCGACCAGGCGGTGGCGCTCGCCAACGATACCCGGTTCGGCCTGAGCGCTTCCGTCGTGACCCGCGACCTGGGCCTGGCCCTGCGCTTCATCCGCGAGATCGACGCGGGCATCGTCCACGTCAACTCGCAGACCGCGGGCGCCGAGCCCCAGGTGCCTTTCGGCGGCTTCAAGGGCTCGAGCAGCGGCACGCGCGAGCAGGGGAAGGCGGCGCGCGAGTTCTTCACGCAGATCAAGACCGTGTATCTCGATCCGCCCTAGCGGCGAGCGTCTATCGCGCCACGCCGAAGCTGAGGACCGTCTTCGAGCGGTACTCCTGGCCTGGCCGCAGGACGGTCGAGGGGAACGTGGGCTGGTTCGGGGAATCCGGGAAGTGCTGGGTCTCCAGGCACAGGGCCCACCGCTTCTTGTAGACGACCCCGCCCTTGCCGGTGACGCTGCCGTCGAGGAAGTTCCCGGAATAGAACTGCACGCCGGGCTCGGTGGTCTGGACGTCGAGCGTGCGCCCGCTGGCGGGATCGACCACCCGCGCGGCATGGACGAGGCCCTCCCCCGTCCGGTTCACCACGAAGTTGTGGTCGTAGCCGCCGCCGCGGCGGAGCTGCTCGTCGTCCTGGCCGATGCGGGCGCCGACGGCGGTGGGCTTCCGGAAGTCGAACGGCGTGCCCTCCACGGGCGCGAGCGGTCCGAGCGGGATGAGCGTGGCATCGACGGGCGTGAATCGGTCGGCGTCGAGGGTCAGCTCGTGGCCGAGGACATCGGTCTTCCCGCCCGTCAGGTTGAAGTACGAGTGCTGGGTGAGGTTGACGATCGTCGGCTTGTCGGTGGTGGCCGCGTATTCGAGGCGCAGCTCGTCGCGTTCCGTCAAGGTGTAGGTCACGCGGGCGCTCAGCGTACCCGGATAACCCTCCTCGCCGTCGGGGCTGGTGTAGCGGAAGGTCACGGAGGCGCCGTCCGGCGTGGACGCGGACTCGCCTTTCCAGACGACCTTGTCGAACCCTTTCACTCCGCCATGGAGGTGGTTGGGCCCGTTGTTGGTGGCGAGCGTGTAGGTCTGGCCGTCGAGCATGAAGCGGCCCTTGGCGATGCGGTTGCCGTAGCGGCCGACGACGGCCCCGAAATAGGACGGCTGGCGGAGGTAACCGGCCAGATCGTCGTGGCCGAGGACGACGTCGTCGAACCGTCCCGCCCGATCGGGGACGCGCAGGGAGACGATGACGGCTCCATAGGTGATCGCCCGCACCTCGATGCCGTGAGCGTTGCGCAGCGCGAAGGATTCGACCGCCGTCCCGTCCGGCGTGCGGCCGAAAGGAGCGCGGCTCACCGCGGGCTTGCCGGCGGGCGCGAAAAGCAGGACGCAGCCTGCGAGGAGACTCGCGCGACCAGACTTCATGCTCCACCTCCGCCGCATTGCCCTTGTCTCCGATCGACGGCCGCCCGATAATTCCGTCGTATCATATGGCAAGAGTTCCCCTTCCCACGCCCACGCCGTCGCCTCGTGGCTACCCGCGTGGAGGGTTGCACGGCCAGATCGTGCACGCCATCGGCCGCCGCATCCTCAGCGGCGAGATCCGGCCGGGCGAGCTCCTCCCCGCCGACCCCGAGCTGCGTGCCAGCCGCACCGTGGTGCGGGAAGCGGTCAAGGTGCTGGCCGCCAAGGGGCTCGTGGAATCGCGCCCCAAGACGGGCACCCGCGTGCGGCGGCCCGAGTCCTGGAACCTCCTCGATCCCGACGTCCTGGCCTGGCAGCAGGAAGGCATGCCCCAGCCGGCCTTCCTGCGCAAGCTCACCGAGGTGCGCCTCATCGTCGAGCCGGCGGCGGCGGAGCGGGCGGCGCAGCGCGCCCGCCCGGCCGCGCTGGCCGCCCTCGACGCGGCCTTTCGCGACATGGAGGCGGCCGTCGCCCGTTCCCCGCCGGATTACGAAGCCTTCGATCAGGCGGACATCCGCTTCCACCGCGCGATCCTGCAAGCCTGCGACAACGACGTGCTCGAGCAGATGAGCGCGATGGTCTATTCGGCCCTGCTCGTCAGCTTCCACGCCACCAGCCGCCTGCGCGGCCGCGCCCGCGCTTCGCTGCCGGGGCACCGGGCCATCCTGGAGGCCATCCGCGGCCACCGGCCACGCCGGGCCGGCGCGGCCATGCGCCGGCTCGTGCAGAGCACGGCCCACGAGATCGAAGCCCTGCCCCGGAAGCGCCCGCGGCGCGGCTGATCCGCCCGCGCCCCTACTAGTCGTATCATATGCATGAATGTCGGGCCGACTGGAGGGCAAGGTCGCGCTGGTGACCGGAGGCGCGCAGGGCATCGGCCGCGCCATCGTCGAGAAGCTCGCCCAGGAGGGGGCGCGCGTGAGCTTCCTCGACCTGGACGAGGTGGGGGGCGCGGCCGCCGCGCGCGCCCTGGCCGTATCCTTCACGCGGGCGGACGTCACTCGCGAAAGCGAGGTGCAGGCGGCCCTCGCGCAGGTGATCGCGCGGGAGGGCGGCCTCGACGTGCTCGTGAACAACGCCGGCGTGAACGCCTACTTCGACGCCTCGGCCATGACGGAGGCGGAGTGGGACACGGTGTTCGCGGTGGACCTCAAGGGGGCCTGGCTCTGCTGCAAGCACGCACTGCCGGCGATGAAGCGCGCCGCACGCGGGTCCATCGTCAACATCGCCTCCATCCACGCCAGGCTCACCATCGCCGGCATGTTCCCGTACGCGGCGGCCAAGGCGGGCCTGGTCGGCCTCACGCGCAGCCTGGCCCTCGACTGCGCGCCCGCGGGCATCCGCGTCAACGCCGTGCTGCCCGGATGGACGCGCACACGCCTGGTGGAGGAATGGTTCCGGATGCAGCCGGATCCCGCGGAGGCCGAGCGCAAGGTGGTGGCCGTGCATCCGCTGGGCCGCCTGGCCACGCCCATGGAGGTCGCGAACCTCGTCGCCTTCGTCGCCTCCGACGAGGCTTCCGCCATCACGGGCGCGGCCCTGGCCGTGGACGGCGGGCTGAGCGCGCGGTTCGCGACGTGAGCAGTCCCGCCGCCGGGGATCCTCGGAAAGGAAGCGTATCCATGCGCCAGGCGCGATCGATCCTCAGCGGCCTCCGCCTTCCGCAGGCCGACGCCCACGACTTGCCGGAATCGGCCAAGCGGTTCGCCGACGGCGGCCAGTATCGGATCGAGATCCCGTCCGTGGAAGGGCCGCGAGCCCTGGAAGCGGTGGTGGCGGCCGCGGCCGAGCACGGCGTCGGCATCCACCGCATCAGCCAGGGCAGCGGCATCATGCTGCTCACGGACGCCGAGATCTCCGCCATGCTCGCGCTGGGCCGCGCCCGGGGCATGGAGGTGTGCCTCTTCGTGGGACCGCGCGCGTCCTGGGACGTCGGCGTGCAGGCGGCCAGCGCGAGCGGCCGCGTCCTGGGCGCCTCCCTGCGCGGCGCGGACCAGCTCGCCTACGGCATCGAGGACGTGCTCCGCGCCTCCGCGCTCGGAGTGCGCTCGGTGCTGGTCGGCGACGTCGGCCACCTCATGGTGCTGGGCCGCATGAAGGCCAGGGGCGACCTTCCGTCCGACTTCGTGCTCAAGACCTCGATCACCCTGCCCGCGGCCAACCCCGCCACCGCGCGCGTGCTGGAGGACCTGGGCGCCACATCCGTCAACCTTCCCGTCGACCTCTCGCTGGCCCAGATCGCGGCCATACGGCAGGCCATCGACGTCGCCATCGACTTCTACGTGGAGAGCCCGGACGACTTCGGAGGGGCCGTGCGTCACTACGAGATCCCGGAGCTGGTGCGCGTGGCCGCGCCCATCTACCTGAAGTTCGGCCTCCGCAACGCGCCCGGCCTGTATCCGAGCGGCCAGCACCTGGAGGCCGCGGTGCTCGCGTTGTCGCGTGAGCGCGTGCGCCGCGCCGCCATCGGCCTCGGCATCCTCCGCCGCTATGCCCCCGGCGCCGTGGCCTCGCCCCTGGGACCGAGTCGATGACGCCCCGGAGCTCCCGTGCCGCCAAGGGCGCGCGGCGGTCGCGTCGCGTTCCGTCCGCGCCAAGGATCCGGCCCGCGGCCGCGCACAAGATCGTGGACCTGCGCACCACGGTGGTGGGAACGCCGTGGCGCGAGCTGGTGTTCGTGGAGCTCACCACCGACTCGGGCCTGGTGGGAGTGGGCGAGGTCCGCATCGTCAACAAGACGGACACCCTCGTGGCCTGCCTGCACGAGCTGGGGCCGCGCTACGTCGTGGGCTCGGATCCCTTCGACGTGGAGCGGCTCGCCTGGAACGTGCAGCGCGCGGAATACGGGCGCCCGGGGGAGGTGACGCAGTCGGCCCTGGCCGCGTTCGACATCGCGTGCTGGGACTTGATGGGGCAGGCGTTGGGCGTGCCGGTGTGGAAGCTCCTCGGCGGCCGCTTCCGGGACCGCGTCCTCGCCTATGCCAACGGCTGGTACCAGGCGGAGCGCGATCCGCAAGTGATCGCGCGCCTCGCCCGCGGCGTGGTGAAGCGGGGTTACCGGGGACTCAAGCTGGACCCCTTCGGGGCGGCCAGCGCCGAGCTGTCCGCCGCCGAGCGCCGGCGCGCCGTCGCCATCGTGGCCGCCGTCCGTGAGGCCGTCGGCCCGGACGTGCAGGTCATGGTCGAGATGCACGGGCGGTTCACTCCGGGCACGGCCGCGCAGGTGGCGGCGCTGCTCGAGCCCTACGCGCCGGAGTGGATCGAGGAGCCGGTGCCGCCCGAGAACGCGGCCACGCTCGCGCGCGTGCGCGCGGCCACGGGCCTCACCATCGCCACCGGCGAGCGCGCCCACACCATGGAGGACATCCGCCCCTTCCTCGAGGGCGGATGCGTGGACGTCGTGCAGGTGGACCTCACCCACTTCGGCGGCTTCCTCCCCATGAAGCGCCTGGCCGGCTGGGCCGACGCCTACTACCTGCTGCTCGCGCCCCACAACGTCTGCGGTCCGGTGGGGACCATGGCCAACCTGCACCTGGCGGTGGCGACTCCGAACTACAAGGTGCTCGAGCATTTCAACGACTTCGCCGACGGCTGGGTCCAGGACCTGGTGGACGCGCCGCCGCGCATCGATCCGAGCGACGGATGCTTCCCCCTGCCCGACCGTCCCGGCCTCGGCCTCGCGCTCGATCACGAGGCCTGCGCGGCGCACCCCCGCACCGGCGGCCGCATCCAGCTCTTCGAGCCGGGCTGGGAGCGCCGCGGCTTCGGCGCGGCGAAGACCGGACGCAAGCGGCGCTCATGACCGCGGCCGCCGTCGAGCTGGTGCTGGACGCACGGGCGGACCTGGGCGAAGGGCCGCGTTGGGACCCCGCCCACCAGCGCCTGCTCTGGGTGGACATCATGCGCGGCCGGGTCCACGCCTTCACGCCCTCCACCGGCGCCTGCCGGAACGTCGCCGTCGGCCAGCCCGTGGGTGCGCTGGCGTGCCGCAGCGACGGAAGCCTGGTGCTCGCGGTCGCCGGCGGCTTCGCGCGCCTGGATCTGGAGTCGCAGAGCTTCGAGATGCAGGCCGCGGTGGAGGCGGACCGCCCCCAGAACCGGATGAACGACGGCGCCTGCGACGGCGCCGGCCGGTTCTGGGCGGGCACGATGGCGCTGGATGAGGGGCCAGGCGCGGGCGCGCTCTATCGCCTCGACCCCGACCTCACCGTGCACACCATGCTGACCGGCGTGTCGATCTCGAACGGCCTGGACTGGAGCCTGGACGGCCGCCGCATGTACTACGTCGACAGCCCGACCCGCCGCATCGACGTCTTGGACTTCGACCTGGCCACGGGATCGATCGCGAACCGCCGGACGTTCGTGGAAGTGCCCGCCGATGCGGGAGTGCCGGACGGGCTGACCGTCGATGCGGCGGGCTTCGTATGGCTGGCCCTCTGGGGCGGGGCGGCCTTGCGCCGCTACGCTCCGGACGGGACGCTGGAGCGCGTGGTGCCGCTTCCGGTGACGCATCCCACGAGCTGTGCGTTCGGCGGGGCCGGCCTCGACGAGCTGTACGTCACCAGCGCCCGCCGCCCGCTCACCGCGGAGGAGAAGGCGCGCCAGACCCAGGCCGGAGGCGTGTTCCGCCTGCGCCCGGGCGTGGCCGGCCGGCCCGCGAATCTCTTCGGACGACCGGCGTGAGCGGGCTCGAGTTCCACGACATCCACAAGTCGTTCCGCGCCGTGCAGGCGCTGCGCGGTGTGAGCGTGTCGGTGGCGGCGGGCGAGGCGCACGCGATCGTGGGCGAGAACGGGGCGGGCAAGTCGACCCTCCTCCGCATCCTGGCCGGGAGCATCGTGCCCGACCACGGCGAGCTGCGCCTGGATGGCGAGCGGCTGCGACTGCACGCGCCCCGCGATGCGCTCTCTCGCGGGATCGGCGTCGTTCACCAGGAGATGCTCGCCTTCCCGAACCTGAGTGTGACCGCCAACGTGTTCGCCGGGCGCGAGCTGACGGGGCCCGGGGGGCGCCTGCGCGAGCGGGCCATGCGCGAGCGCACGCGCGAGCTGCTCGCGCGCCTCCACCTCGACGTCTCGCCCGACGCGCGCATGGAAAGCCTGCCCACCGCGCCACGGCAGCTGGTGCAGGTTGCACGTGCCCTCGTCTTCGAATGCCGGATCTTGGCCCTGGACGAGCCCACGACTTCCTTGACCGACGCCGAGACCGACCACCTGTTCGCGATACTCGAGGACCTGCGCCACCGCGGCCTCACCCTCCTCTACGTCTCCCATCGCCTGCCCGAGGTCTTCCGCCTCTGCGACCGCATCACGGTACTGCGCGACGGGGGCCACGTGGGCACGTTCCGGCGCGCCGAGGTCGCCACCGCGGACGTGGTCCGCGCGATGGTGGGACGCGACCTACCGCCTCGCGAGGCGGAGGCGCGGCCGCCCGCGTCCGCGCCCCTGCTCGCCCTGCACAACTGGACACGCCGGCCTTGCTTCCAGGGCATCTCGCTCTCGCTCCGTCCCGGCGAGGTCGTGGGCCTCTTCGGGCTGGTGGGATCCGGGCGCTCGGAGCTTCTGGAGACGCTCGTCGGGTTGCACGCGGCGGACGAGGGTGTGCTCGAGCTCGGCGGCCGCGCGGTCCGTTTCGGTTCCCCACGCGGTGCGGCACGCGCGGGCCTGGTCCTCGTGCCCGAGGAGCGCCAGCGTCAGGGCCTCCTCTTCAACCTGGGCCTGGGCGACAACCTCGCCCTGCCGCGCGCGGTCGCGGACGGAGACGTCGTGCGGCGCCGCGACCGCGAACGGCGGTCGGGGGAAGCGTTGCTCGCCCAGTGGCGCATCAAGGCCTCCTCGCTCGATGCCACGCCCGACACGCTCAGTGGCGGGAACCAGCAGAAGGTCGTGCTCGCGCGCTGGCTGGCCACGCGGCCGCGCGTGCTGCTCCTGGACGAGCCCACGAAGGGCGTCGACGTCGGCGCCAAGTACGAGATCCACGGCATCGTGCGTCGCGTCGCCGCGGAGGGCGCGGCCTGCCTGGTCGTCTCCAGCGACCTGCCGGAGGTGCTGGCCCTGGCGGACCGCATCCTGGTGATGCGCGAGGGCCGCCTGCAGGGTGAGATCGCGGCCGCGGACGCGAGCGAGGAGCGCGTGATGCACCTGGCCACGGCCGAGGAGGGCCACGCCGCGTGAAATGGTTCTGGCGCGTGCGCGAGGCCCGCACCGTCATCATCCTGCTGGCGGAAATCGCGTTCTTCACCTGGTACCTGTGGCCGGAGGCCGGCCGCAGCCACCCGTTCCTCAACGGCGCCAACGGCCTCCTCATCCTCAAGTACTCGTCCGTGTACGGGATCGCCGCCGTCGGCGCCGCCATGGTCATCATCTCCGGCGGCGTGGACCTCTCGCCCGGCGCCGTGATCGCCCTGGCCGGCGTGGTCGCGGGCAAGCTCTTCGTCGAGAGCGGCTACGCGCTCGCGACCAGCCTGGCCGCCGGCATCGGAGTGGGCGTGCTGGCGGGGGTGGTCACCGCGGCCCTCGTCGTGCTCGTGGGTCTGCCGCCGTTCATCGCGACCCTGGGGCATCACGGAAGGCCGCTTCTTCGACGTCTCCGGCGCGCTGCCCCCGGGATGGCGGCCGCTGGGCCCCCCCATCGCCTGGCTGGCGCCCTCGGTGATGATCGCGCTCGGCCTCCTGTTCCAGGTCCTCATGAACGCCTTCCAGTGGGGACGCGCCGTGTACGCCGTGGGCGGCAACGAGACGGCCGCCCTCTATTCGGGAATCCCCGTGGCGGCGGTGAAGACGTCCGTCTACGTGCTGGCCGGGACCCTGGCCGCCATCGCGGGAGTCGTGCTCCTGGTCGTGCAGGGCCAGGGCAAGGCGGACCTCGCCACCGGCTACGAGCTCGACATCATCGCCTCCGCGGTGGTGGGCGGCGCCAGCCTCAGCGGCGGCCGCGGATCCGTGATGGGAGCGGTGCTGGGGACCCTGATCTTCGGCGTGCTGCGCAACGCCCTGCCGCAGATCCCGGGAGCCACGTTCTACGACCGCTTGATCGTGGGCCTGGTCGTCATCGTGATCGTCGTGATGGACCAGCTCATGGCCAGGCAGGGCAAATGAAAGGCGGACTCATGCGACCTCGCAGGATGGCGGCAACGCTCGCGCTCTTGATGGCCGCACTCGCGTGCACGGCCGGTGGTGTTGCCCCGGCGCCGTCGCCCGGCGCCAGCGCGGCTACCCACAAGTACCGCTTCGCCGTCATCCCGAAATCGCTCGACCTCCCCGTCTTCAACTACGCGCGCGTGGGGGCGGAGCGCAAGGCCAAGGAGCTCGGCAACGTGGAGATCCTGTGGCGCGGCTCGGAGACCGCCGACCAGCTCCGGCAGAAGGAGATCCTGGAATCGTTCATCACCCAGGGCGTGGACGGCATCGCGATCTCGTGCCTCAACGGCGACTTCCTCACCGAGACCATCGACCACGCCGTCGCCGCGGGAATTCCCGTCGTCACCTGGGACGCGGACGCGCCGAAGTCCAAACGGGTCGCCTTCTACGGCGTCGACGACGTGGCCGCGGGCCGCATCATGGGCGAGGAGGCGGCGCGCCTCCTGGGCGGGAAGGGCAAGGTCGCCATCATCCTGGCCCAGCATCCGGCCATGAAGATCGTCGAGGTCTACGACATCAAGGAAGACCCGGTGCGCTGCGCGGAGATCATTGCCTCCGGCGGCCGCCGCTATCCCGACCTCGGGACGTGGATCTCGGTCGGAGGCTGGCCCGTCTTCACGCGCAACGCGCTGGAGTCCGTGGACCCGGCGCGCACGAAGTTCATCTCCTTCGACACCATCCCGCCCGCGCCCGACCTGCTGCGCGAGGGCAAGGTCCAAGTGCTCCTCGGCCAGAAGTATTTCGCGTGGGGCGCGGAGCCGGTCCGGATCCTGGCCGAGCTGAAGGCGGGCAAGCAGCCGCCCTCGCCGATCATCGACTCCGGGGTGGACGTCGTCACCATGGCCAACGTCGACGAGTACGTGGCCGGCTGGAAGAAGCTGGAGGCGGGCCGGTAAAGCGGCCGGCCGCGGCCTACCAGTATCGAACGCTGCCCACGTCGACGTGCACGAAGGAGGGGCCGGAGTAGTAGCCGACGCCCCCGGCGCGACGGGCCACGGCCGCGCGGTGCAGGTCATCGAGAGTCACGCCTGGCACGCGGATGTCGGCCGCCTTGCCCTCCATGTGCAGGCTGTGCTCCGCCACCGCGCGCCCGGCGCGGCGCAGCGCCTCGTTGCTCTGCGGCGACCGGTAGCAGGAGATCACGTGGAAAGGCGCGCTCGTGCCAATGTCGTCGCGCAGCGCGTGCAGGACGTCGAGCAGCCGGCGGTCGATCGGCCGGACGGCGCCCGTGCGGTGGTCGCGCAGCACGCGATCGATCGCGGCCAGGCCTTCGCCGCGGTACTCGCCGTCCGCCCAATACACCGCGGATACGCTCTCGCCGGTGTGCGTGTTGAAGAAAGACAGCGAGCGACGGCCGCTCGCGGCGGGTGCATCCGCCCAGCCGACGGGGACACGACCAAGGACGAGGGCGGCGGCGCCGGTGGCCACGGTGAGGAACCGACGACGCCCCGGGGGCGGCTCGGGGGCGCGGTCACGGTCGGACATGGGCCGCGGAGTGTACCCTGGATTCCCACTGACCGTTTAGAGTAGCGAAGAGGAGGCCCTGGCGATGAGAAGAATCCTCCCCACGTCCCTGGCCCTGGTTCTCGCCTTCACTCTTGCCAATATGACGTTGCCCAGCCTGGCCGCCGCCCAGGCGCGACCAGCCCCGCCTCCTGACAAGGCGCCGCCCGCGAGCCCTCGCCCCAGTCCCGCCGCGGCGAAACCGGCACCGAAGCCAACGCCGTCTCCCGTCCTCACCGGCTCCGTGCGTGGGCCCGAGGGCAAGCCCGTCGAGGGCGCGCTCGTGCTCTATCGGCCGCTGGCCGCGGCCTCTCGCGAGATGGCGGCCACCACACGGACCGACGCCGAGGGCCGCTTCCGCGCGGAGCTCAAGACGGCGGGACTCGTGTACGTTCGCGTTTCGGCGAAGGGCCTGGCCGGCCGCAGCTTCGAGAAAGTCCAGCCGGGCGCGCCGCTCGCGGTGGTGCTCGACCGCGGACAGACCATCGACGGCACCGTGCGCGACGCCGCGGGGCAACCCCTCGCACGAGCGCGCGTCATTGCTTCTACCAACCTGGGTGTGTCCGTGTCGAGCTGGGAGGCGGACAAGCAGTCGATCGAAGCCATCACCGATGACCGGGGCCACTTCCGGCTCGAGGGCGTCGGCGCGGGTCTCTACTGGCTCAATGCCACCGCCCACGGCTTCGGTTCCGCGCGCAAGGGCAACGTCCGACCCGGAGCCACGGTCAACCTGATCGCGCGCTCCGGAGGGTGGGTGGCCGGACAGGTGAGCGATCCGCAAGGCCGGCCGCTCTCGGGGGCGCTCGTTCGGGCCGAGTTGGAGCCGCAGTTCTGGGTCGGCAGCACGGTCGAGACGACCGACGCCCAGGGCCGCTTCGAGATTCTCGGCCTCGACCCCGGCAACTACACGGTCGTGGCGCGGCACGCCGACTACGCGCCCGGTGTCGTCAGCGGAGTCGCGGTCGATGCCGAAGGCCGCGCCGACCTCACGATCCCGCTGGCCACGGGTGCCGCCGTCATCGGGCGCCTGGTCGATGCGGAAGAGCGACCGCTGGCCGGCCGTGTGGCCGCGCAGGAGCTTGCCGGTCAGCCGATGCCGCGCTCGCTCGTAGAGCTGCTGCGGGCCGACACCGGCGACGACGGCCGGTTCCGCATCGACAGAGTACCTCCGGGGAGTTATGCGCTGGGCGCGGTGTCCCCTCGCTACAGCGGACGCCGGGTGGAAGCCGAGGTGTCCGGTCGCGAAGCGGTGATCGACCTCGGCGACATCGCCCTCGAGCCGGGTCTCGCCATTCGGGGCCGCGTGCGTACGAGCTCGGGCGCACCCGTTCCCGACGCGCAGATCACGACCGGCGGCTTCGACATGATGAGGGGCGGCACCTTCAGCGAGGCGCGCTCCGAGGCGGACGGCTCGTTCGTGCTCGCGGGACTCATCGCGGGTCCCACTCGCATCAACGTCAGGGCCCTCGGCTTTGCCTCCGTCAACAACAAGATGATGATGCCGGGCGGAGACCCGGTGGACGTGATCCTGACCGCCGGCGGCTCGGTCGCCGGGGTCGTGGTCGAGGAGGGAGACCGCCCCGTCGATTCCTACCGCGTCGTCGCCAGCCCGGTGAAGTCGAGCGTCTGGGAAGGCAGGGCCGAGAAGTCGGTGGGCAGCACCGACGGTCGGTTCCTCCTCGAAGACCTGGCCGAGGAGACCTACGTGCTCCAGGTCCTGGTCCCCGATCGTGCGCCGGCCACCGTCTCGGGCGTGCGCGTGAGCGCCGGCCGGACCACGGACGCGGGCGTCATCCGGGTGCCGCGGGGTGGCATCGTGCGCGGTACGGTGGCCGACACGGGCGGCGATCCCGTCCTCGGGGCCACGGTCAAGGCTTACGGCGTCGCCCAGGACGCGATGGACTGGTCGGAACAGTTGCAGACGCTCAGCGAGCCCTCGGGCTCTTTCGAGATCCGAGGCGTGCCCGAAGGCAAGCGCCAGGTCGTGGCCACGCATCCCGACTATGCGCCCGCGGACGTCCTGGTCGACGTGGTGGCGGCCAAGGGCCCGGTGGAAGCGCGCCTCGTCCTGACTCAGGGCGGCCGCATCGAGGGCAGCGCGCGCAAGCGGGACGGTACGCCCCTGGCCGGTCTGACCATCATGGCCTACTCCCAATCCCGCCCCCGGAGCGGAGGCTCGCGACCCAACAACGTGACCCGTTCCGATGGAAGCTTCACGATCGAGCATCTCGCGCCGGGTCCGACGTTCGTGAACCTGATGGCCAACGTGGGATCGGGCCGGATGATGAGCATGATGTCGAAGCAGGTCGAGGTAGCCGAAGGGGAGACGACGGCGGTCGAATTCAGCAGCCGCGAGATCCTGGTCAGCGGCCACGTGACCAAATCCGGAACACCCCTGCCCGGGTTGCAACTCCGCTTCATGGGACAGGGAGGCATGAGCTTCATGACGGGTGCCGCGTTCGACGCCGTGGCGGGTGCACCGACCGGTCCGCAACGAAACGTCGGCATCACCGGCGAAGACGGCACATTCGCCCTCATCGTCATCCTCAGCGCGAAGTGCAGATTCCCGACGTCGAGGCCTACACCTTGGAGATCGCCTTCTCCGGCGCTGCCGTGACCGGCATCGTCGTGGACAAGGACACGGATCAGCCGGTGCCCCTGGCCTTCGTGAGCGCCGCGCCCAAGGACAAGGATGCCCCCCGCGCGGGCTCGGCGCAGACGGGTGTGGACGGTCGCTTCCAGCTCGACGCGGAGCCCGGCGAATACACCCTCTCGGCGCGGGCCGAAGGCTACGGCACCGCGAACCTCGCGGCCACGGTGGCCGCGTCCGGACTGTCCGACGCCAGGCTCGAGCTCGAGAAGGGCCTCGAGATCAAGGGGCGGGTGGTCGACGCGAGCGGTCAAGGGGTTTCGGGCGTGGCCGTGGCGGCGCGCGCCGGGGAATCGGAGTACGGCGGCACGCAGACGCTGCCGGATGGCAGCTTCCGCATCTCAGGGTTGGCCGCCAAGCCTTACAACCTCTGCGCGGGCGGCGAGCTCGCGGGCTACACCGTACGCATGGGCCTATCGCCCGGCGGTGCTGATCTCACCTTGACCCTGCGTCCCGCCTCGCGGGTCCGACTGCTCGTCAAGGGTCCGGACGGTCTGCCTCTGCCAAAGGCCTGGGCGTTCGTCACGAAACTGGCCGGTGCCTTCATCAGCGTTCCCTCCATGGGCGGTCGCGGCCCCACGGACGCGACGGGGGTCACGGAGATCTCGACCCCGGCGGGAGCGATCGAGATCGAGGTGCGGAACGAAACCTACAAGGGCACGGCCAAGGTCTCGGTCGGCGAGGGCGCGACGGCCACGACCGAGGTGACGCTGACCGAGCCCGTGGAGAAGCCGAAGTAAATCGGCGACGGCGCGACGGGGTATGATCGACGGTCCCGTGGCGGAGAAACCCCTCGACAACACGCCCCGGGGACGGCTGCGCGCCCTCTACGACTGGATGGTCACACGGGCAGCGCCGTCTCCACCCGCAGGCCCGAGTCTCGCCCTCACTCCCCCTCCGGAAGAGGCCGTGCCCACGCGCATCGGCCACTACGCGATCGCCCGCAAGCTGGGGCAGGGTGGGATGGGCGTCGTCTACGCGGCGCGGGACGAACGGCTGGAGCGCACCGTCGCCGTCAAGACCATGTCGTCCCTGGCCCACGACGAGACGGCGCGCAAGAGGTTCTGGCGCGAGGCCCGGGCCGCGGCCAGCGTCAACCATCCGAACGTCTGCCACATCTACGAGATCGGCGAGCACGGCGACGAGCTGTTCATCGCCATGGAGCTGCTGGAGGGCGAGTCGCTGGCCGAACGCCTGGGTGACGGACCGCTGAGCGTGACGGAGACGGTGCCCATCGGGCTGGGGATCCTGGCCGCGCTCGGCGCGCTCCATGCGCGCGGGATCGTCCACCGCGATCTCAAGCCCTCCAACGTGTTCCTCACTCCGCACGGGGTGAAGCTGCTCGACTTCGGCCTGGCCCGTCCGAGCGACCCGGCGCTTGCACGATCGCTCAGCTCGGCCGCCGAGCTGACGCGAACGGGGATGCTCGTGGGTACGCCGCGCTACATGGCGCCGGAGCAGGTCACGGGGGAGGACCTGGATGCGCGGACCGACCTGTTCGCGACGGGGGCCATCCTGTTCGAGATGCTCGCGGGCCGGCCGGCTTTCGCGGGCGCCAACGTCGTCGAGATCCTCCATGCCACGCTTCACGAGCAGCCTCCGGCGCTCGTCGGCTCCCCCGCCATCGCGGCCGCGGACCGCGTCATCCGCCGGGCCCTGGCCAAGCGTCCCGCGGAGCGGCTCGCCTCCGCGGAGGCGATGGCGGAGGAGCTGCGCGCGGCCGCCGGCATCGACGGCGGCGAGACGCCGGCCGTGGCCCGGGCGCTCACCCGCCTGGTCGTCCTTCCCTTCCGCGTGCTTCGCCCCGATCCCGAGACGGACTTCCTCGCCTACAGCCTCCCCGAGGCCATCGCGACGTCGATGGCGGGGATCGGCTCGCTGATCGTACGCTCCAGCGCGACCGCCGCCCGCTTCGGCGGAGAGACGCCGGACCTCAAGGCCCTGGCCGCGGAGGCGGACGTGGACCGGGTGGTCATGGGCACGCTGCTGCGCGCCGGCGACCAGCTCCGCGCCGCGGCCCAGCTCGTCGAGGCCCCGGGCGGCACCCTGCTCACGTCGCACACGGTGCAAGCGCCGCTGGGCGACCTCTTCCGCCTGCAGGACGACATCGCGCGGCGGGTGGTGGAGGCGCTCTCCCTTCCCCTCGGAGCAAGCGGCGTCTCGCCCTTCCCGGACACGCCCCACAACGCGCGCGCCTACGAGCTCTACCTCCGGGGCAACGAGATGGCGCGGACGTACGACGGCCTCTCGCGAGCGCGCGACCTCTACGAGCGGTGCCTGGAGCTGGATCCGAGCTTCGCTCCCGCCTGGGCCTACCTCGGCCGGTGCCATCGCGTGATCGGCAAGTACGTCGAGCCTTCGCCGGACAGCGAGGTCCGCGCGGAACAGGCCTTCCGTCGCGCCCTCGAGATCAACCCCCGCCTGTCCGTGGCGCACAAGCTCTACGCGCACCTGGAGTCGGACATGGGCCAGGCGGAGCGGGCGATCGTGCGGCTGCTGAGCCAGGCCAACCGCCACGGCAACGACCCCGAGCTGTTCGCGGGGCTCGTCCACGCCTGTCGCTACTGCGGGCTCTTCGAGCAGTCGATCGCCTCGCACCGGGAAGCGCGCCGGCTCGACCCCAACGTCCCCACCAGCGTCGAGCAGACCACGATGATGACGGGGGACCTGGAGCGGCTCATGGCCATCGAGCCTTCGCTCGTCGTGGCGGGGGCGGACGACGGGATTCGCGTCATCGGCCTCGGCCTGGCCGGGCGGCGGGAGGAAGCGCGCCGCGCCCTGGAGGGGATGCGACGGACGACGCGCATCGCGACCTTCAACTCCTGGGCCGAATACCTCCTGGCCTGGCTCGACAAGCGCGCCGCCGACATGTGGTCCAACAACCTGTCCGCGCTGGAAGGGCTCAAGATCCGGGACGACCCCGAGGCCATCTTCCAGGAGGGGTGGCTGCTCTGCGACGTGGGGGAGCATCAACGCGGGCTCGGATTCCTGCGGCGCGCGGTCGAGAAGGGCTACTTCGTGGCCCCGACGCTGACGGGCAGCCGCCACTTCGACGCCCTGCGCGGCGATCCCGGGTTCGAGGAGGTCCTGTCCCTCGCGGAAGCGGGCCGCGATCGCGCGCGGGCCGCGTTCCGCGAGGCCGGCGGCGAGAGGCTTCTCGGACGGTGAGGGATCCCGCGCCGTGAAGACCCTGTCGCGGCCGAGCGACAAGGCCGAGGTCCTGCGGCGCCTGAAGGACGTGAGCTCGGAGAGCGCGCGCCGCTGGGGCCGCATGTCGGCGCCCCAGATGGTGTGCCACCTCGCGGACGCCTTTCGCGTGGCCCTCGGTGAGAAGGCGGTGAGCCACGTTCCCGGGATCCTCAATCACACGATCGTGAAGTGGGTCGCCCTCTACGCTCCCCTGCGCTGGCCGCCGGGAATCCTCACGCGACCCGAGCTCGATCAGGAGCTCGCGGCCTGCACGAGGCCGGGCGACTTCGCGACGGACGTGGCGCAGGTCGAGGCCCTCGTCGAGATCCTCACCTCGCCCAAGGTGGGTTTCGCCTGGCCGTCGCACCCGATCTTCGGCAAGATGTCTCATGACGATTGGCTGCGGTGGGGCTACCTCCACACCGACCATCACCTTCGCCAGTTCGGTGCGTAGGCCTGCCTTCATCGGCGTCTTCACGCTCGGTCTCGGCCTCGCCGGCTGCGCCCAGCCGACGGAGCCTCGCGTCTGCACCGCCATCGCGGTGGACGCGCTGGTCGTCACCGTCGTCGACAGCGCGTCCGGCCAGCGCCTCTGCGACGCCACCGTCACCGTGATCGACGGGGCCTTCACGCAAGAGCTGCGGCCGTTCCCGGCCGTCACCGAGTGCACCTATTCGGGACCCACCGAGCGCGCGGGCCAGTACGAGGTCCGAGTTTCGCGGTCGGGCTACGTCCCCGCCACCATGACGAACGTGCGCGTCACCGCCGATGAGTGCCATGTCATCCCGGTGAAGCTGACCGTGTCGTTGCGGCGGGTCGAGTAGCCCGGGGCGGATCGGACACCCGGCAGCATGGCGATCCCGTCCGGCCTCCCGCTCTCCGCGCTGACCGCGCTCGTGGAGCGGGTGCGCGCGACGTCCAAGAAGAACGAGAAGGTCGGCCTCATCGCGGACGTGCTCAGGCAGGCGCGCGGACGCGAGGCGGAGCTGCTCGCGATGTACCTGACGGGCACGCTCCCGCAAGGCCGCATCGGCCTGGGCTGGGCCGCGATCCACGCCGCCCTCGAGGGCGCGCCGCCGCCGCAGGGTGACCCGCTCGCCCTTGTCGATGTGGACCGCGCCTTCGAGGGGCTGGCCGCCGAAGGGGGCGCCGGCTCCGCCGAGCGCCGGACCCGGGCCCTGCGTGCGCTGCTGGCGCGCGCGCGTGAGGACGAGCGCCGGTTCCTGGCCGCGCTGGTGCTGGGCGAGGTCCGGCAGGGCGCGCTCGACGGCCTCGTGCAGGACGCCATCGCGCGCGCGGCCGGCCTTCCTCCGGCCGACGTGCGCCAGGCCGCGATGTTCGCGCCCAGCCTGGGCGAGGTGGCCCGCGCGGCGCTGGAGGACGGAGCGAGCGGCCTCACCCGCTTCTCGCTGCGCCTCCTGGCCCCGATCGCCCCCATGCTCGCCAGCACGGCGGAGGACACCTCCGAGGCGCTCGAGCGCCTGGGCGAGGCCGCCTTCGAGTACAAGCTCGACGGCGCGCGCATCCAGCTCCACAAGGCCGGTGACGAGGTGCGGGTCTTCACGCGCGAGCTCCGGGACGCGACCGCACGCCTTCCGGAGCTGGTGGAATGGGCGCGCGCATTGGAGCCGCGCGAGCTCGTGCTGGAGGGGGAAACCATCGCCCTGCGCGCCGACGGCCGGCCGCATCCCTTCCAGGTGACGATGCGGCGTTTCGGGCGCTCGAAGGACGTGGAGGCGGCACGGCACGAGCTGCCTCTCTCGTCGTTCTTCTTCGACTGCCTCTACCGCGAAGGCGAGGGGGCCCTGATCGGCCTCCCCTACGCGCAGCGCGCGGAGCAATTGGCCGGCATCGTCCCCGAGCGGCACCGCTTGCCGCGCCTGATCACGCGCGACCCGGAGGACGCGGACCGGTTTCTCCGCCAGGCGCTGGCCGCGGGCCACGAAGGCCTGATGGCCAAATCGCTGGAGGCGCCCTACATGGCCGGCCACCGCGGCTTCCACTGGCTGAAGCTCAAGGCGGCGGAGACCCTCGACCTCGTGATCCTGGCCGTGGAATGGGGCAGCGGCCGCCGCCAGGGGTGGCTCTCCAACCTGCACCTGGGCGCGCGCGACCCGGAGAGCGGCCGCTTCGTGATGCTGGGCAAGACATTCAAGGGCCTCACCGACGAGATGCTGCGCTGGCAGACGGAGACACTGCTGTCCTTGGAGACCGGCCGTGACGGCCACATCGTGCACGTGCGGCCGGAGCTGGTGGTCGAGATCGCGTTCAGCGACCTGCAGGAGTCGCCGCGCTATCCGGCGGGTCTGGCCCTGCGCTTCGCGCGCGTGAAGCGCCACCGGCCGGACAAGCGGGCCGCCGAGGCCGACACGCTGGGGACGGTCATGGAGATCTTCCGGCGCCAGCGGGCATAGACTTCGCTCGGAGGGATCACGATGAAGGCGCCGCTTCTCTTGCGAATCGCTTCGATCATCAGCGGCCTGACCGCGGCCGGCCATACCCTGGGCGGACGGCAATCCTGGTCGCCGGCCGGGGAAACGGAAGTCCTGAGGGCCATGAAGACCGTGAGCTACCACGTCATGGGTGTGGACCGGACCTTCTGGAACTTCTATGCGGGTTTCGGCCTCACGATCAGCGTCTATCAGCTGCTGCAGGCGGTGCTGCTCTGGCAGCTGGCGACGATCGCGAAGGACCAGCCGCGTCGCGTTCGTCCCCTGATCGCATCCTTCTTCCTGGCCACGATCGCCTGCGGTCTCATCGCGTGGAAGCTGATCTTCGTGGTGCCCGTGGTGTTCTCGGGCGTGCTGGCGGCGTGCCTGGGGCTGGCCTACATCGCTGCCGGCGCCCAGACCTCGTGATCATGCGCCCCCCCGTGCTCGCCCTGGCGACGCTCGCGCTCCTGGCCCCGCCGCGGCTGACGATCGTCTCGGTGACCCCTGCCTCCGCCGTCGGCGCGACGGTCGCGGCGACCATCGAGGGGACCGGCTTCGATGCGACCTCCAGCACGGTCGAGGTCCTCCAGCCGGACGGACGGCTTCTGGCCACGGGCACGATCATGCAGCGGACGCCCACGCGCCTGGTGGCCACCCTGGCCCTCGCCGGCGTCAGCCCCGGGCGCTACGAGGTGCGGGTGTCGAACCCGGACGGCACGCGATCCAACACCGCGACCTTGACCTTGACCGGCGAAGTCTCCGTCTCCCCCGCGCGCGGGCGCCCCGGCCAGCCCTTCACCTACACGGGGCGCGGGTTCACCGGGAACTCCGGCGTCACCTCGCACCTGCAGGGACCGGACGGCCTGGAATGGCAGGCCAAGCGCTACGGCACCAGCGCCGAAGGCACCTTCGAGCGGGAGATCAGCAGCGGCGAGTTCGTGCCCGGCACCTACGCCGTGTGGGCGATGGACGACCGCACGAAGACCACCAGCCCGAAGGCCACGTTCGAGGTCGTCCCCGCCGCGCCGCCTTCCCCCTAGCTCGGGATCCGAAGGACCTGGCCGGGCTGGATCTTGTCCGGGTCCTTGAGCTGGTCCCGGTTGGCGTCGAAGATCTTCTTGTAGGCGTTGGCATCGCCGTAGAACTGCTTGCTGATCTTCGACAGGGTGTCGCCCTTCTGCACGGTGTAGCTCCCCGCGGGCGCGGAGACGCCCCCGGCGGGACCGCCCTGGCCGGCGGCCGCTCCCGCGCTGACGCTGATGTCCGCGGCGAGGTCCGCGTAGGTGGGATCGACTTTCTTGATCTCGTCCCAGACCGCGTTCTTGACCTCCGCGGAGGGCGCCTCCGCCCTCAGCAGGAGCTTCGCGCCCTGCATCTCGATCGTGCGGATGGCCACGCCTCGAGCGTGCATCAAGCGGACGACGGGATCGTACTTGTGGCGAAGGACGGCGAGTTGATCCGTTGGGGCAGCCATGGGATGACTCCTTTTCTTTCAGCAGCGCGGAGGACACGCCATCCGCGCCACGGTTGCGACGATGCGCTCGTGGACCGGCTTGGGCAGGTATTCGTCGAAGCCTTCGGCGAGCGCGTAGCGCCGCTGCTCCGCGTTGCCGAAGCCGGATATGGCCAGGGCGGGCAAGTCGCCGCCCTCCCGCTTTTCCAGGCGGCGGACGCGGCGGATCAGAGTGAACCCGTCGTGGCCGGGGATGACGAGGTCGCTCACCAGCACGCGCGGGGGCGCGCTGAGCAGCGCGCGCAGCGCGTCCTCGACCCTGGCCACGGCGGTCACATCCGCCCCTTCGCTTCGCAGGAGGGTCCCGACGACCGCGAGCTCCTCGGGATCGTCGTCGACGAGAAGGACCGTGATTCCCTCGAGAGTACGCGACCGGACCATGGTGGGACCCCCGGTGTAGCGAGGGAGAAGCGGGAGCGCCACCGCCCCACGGGCGTGGCCAGGACGGCCGGCGAACGGGCCAATCCCCACCCTAGCATCGACCGGCCCCGAGCGGAAGGCCTCCCGTCTTTTCATCTCGGACTCAGGGTTGGTCCTAGCCGAAGATCTTCCGCAGGATCCCGCGCAGCTTCTCCGTGTCCTGGACTCGGTAGATGGCGGAGACCTTGATGCGCCACTCGTGGCTCACGCCGCGTCCGATGGCATCGCGGGCGAGGAACCCCTCCGCCATTTCGGTCAGGCCGATGTTGAGGCGCGTGCGGGCCGTGGCCCGGCGATACTGCACGGCCGCGTCGAGCTTGAACCGGTTGTTGTTGTAGCCGCTGCCCCACGAGACCAGGAGGTAGTCCACCGGGTCGCGCGTGACCGGATCCATGGCGCCCTGGGGCTCCCAGCCCAGGCCCAGCCGCAACGGGACGACCGCGCCCTCGTACACGAAGAGATGCTCGGCGCCGACGTTGAGGGAAACCGTGTCGCGGGTGGAGGACAGCGCGGGGGGCGTTTCGTCGAAGAAGTTGACGGGCCCGGGCTCTCCCGGAACGTGGTCCACCAGCGCGTCCGTCCACTGGTCGTGGGTCAGGGCCGCGGCCGCGGTCCAGCGCGGGGCGGGCCGCCAGGCCAGACCCGCCGCAATCGATCGCGGGAGCCGGAACCGGCCCGCCGGCAGCGCGAACGTCGTCGGAGGTCCCGCCGTCGAGTGCAGCGCGCTGTGCGCGCGGTACGACGACCAGAAGGGCGCGTGATAGACGAGGCCCGCGTTCCACGCCGGATAGGTGAGGAGCAGGCCCACGCTGACGTTGTGCCCGCGCATGCGGGCGCTGCTCTGGCCGTCGACGAACGTGGTGGCCGCGGGCGGGCCGGAGTCTTCGAACAGGGAGGTGCGAGACCTCCAGTCGCCGCGCCAGAAATCGAGGCCGGCGCCCAGGGCGGTGCGGCTCGTCAATTTCACCGCGCCCGCCACGGAGAGGACGTCGATGGCGCCGGTGAGCCGGTCTTCGAGGAACGTGGATCCCACGGGGACGGTGGGCTGGTTGGTGAGGAAACGGTCGATGTCGCCGCCGAACACGTTGCTGAGCTGGTAGAGCCGCCGCCAGCTGAACTGGACCGTGGCGGGCCGGCGCACGAGCGAGAAGGGCAAGGCGGCGCTCGCGAAATCGACGGACGATCCCGTGAAGTCCAGCGGGTTCCGGAGGGCGAACGCCATGCTCTCGTCGGGGGAGCGCAGACCGCTCAAGCTCAGCCCGCGCTGGGTCACTCCGTAGACGAGCGAGAATTCGGGCTGGCGGAGCTGGGCCAGGCCCGCGGGGTTCCAGGAGGCGGCCGTCCCGTCGTCCGACACCGCGACGAACGCATCCCCCATGCCGGCGGCGCGCGCACCGGAGCCGGCCCGGCTGAGGGACACGCCCTGCGCACGTGCCTCCAGGCCGCCGGCCAGGATCAGGGCCAGCGCGGCGCCGAGGACGGACGAAGGCCTGGGATGCATGGCGTAGTATAGGTGGCGCCCCAGATGGAATCCGCGACCAGATCCTCCAGCCAGCGCAGGGCGGTCGTGGCGGCCATGGTGGCCGCGGGCGCGCTCATCGCCCAGCAGGTCGCGGGACGGGCCACCCGCGACGCGCTCTTCCTGTCCACGTTCCACGTCTCCTCCCTGCCCCTCGTGATGATCGCGGCGGCGGTGCTCTCCGCCCTGGCCGTGCTCGCGTTCTCCGCCGCCCTCTCCCGCCGCCCGCCCGCGCAGGTGGTGCCGGTCACGATCGCGGCGGGCACGGTGCTGCTGCTGGCGGAATGGGGGCTCAGCCTCGCGCAGCCGCGTCTGGCCGCGATCGCCGTCTACCTCCACATGGCCGTCTTCGGGGCCACCGTCGTCTCCGGCTTCTGGTCGCTCATGAACGAGCGCTTCGATCCCCACACCGCGCGCCGCGTGATGGGCGACATCGCGCTCGGCGCCTCGCTCGGCGGCGTCGCGGGCGGAATGCTGGCCTGGGTCACCGCCCGTCTGGTGGCGGTGCCGACCATGCTGGCGATGATGGCGGCCTTCAACGTCGTGTGCCTGCTCGCCCTCTCGCGCCTGGGGCCGGGAGAGGCGCCGGGCCGCGGCACGGGCGAGCGCCGCGCCTCGCGCCGCGAGGCCACCGGCCCCCTCTCGGGCCTGCGGGTGATGAAGGAAGTGCCGTACCTGCGCGACCTCGCCCTCGTGGTCGCGCTGGGCGCGGCCACCGAGACGCTCCTCGACTTCATCCTGAGCTCGCGGGCCGCGGCCACCTTCGCGTCCGGCGCGCCCCTGATGTCGTTCTTCGCGCTGTTCCACACCGGCGTGGGCTGGCTGGCCCTGGCCGTGCAGATGACCCTGGCCCGGCCCGCCCTGCGCCGCCTCGGCCTGGCCGGCACCGTCGCCCTGCGGCCGGCCGCGGTGGCCGTGGGCGCGCTCGCGGGTCTGGCCTCTCCGGGCCTCGGGAGCGTCCTTCTCGCCCGTGGCGCGCACGGCGTGCTGAACAACTCGCTGTTCCGATCGGGTTACGAGCTGCTGTTCACGCCCGTGGCCGAGCGCCGCAAGCGGCCCACCAAGGCCATCGTGGACGTCGGCTTCGACAAGCTCGGTACGGTCGTGGGCGGCCTGGTGATCCTGGGCCTGGCCGCCGGACTCGGCGGCTCCAGCGTGCGCGCGCTCTTCGCGCTGGCCGCCGTCCTCTGCCTGGCCGCGGTGGCCGTCTCCCGGCGGCTGCACAACGGCTACGTCGCCGCCCTCGAGGACAGCCTGCGCTCCGGCGTGGTGCGCCTGGACCTGGCGGACGTCGTGGACTCGACGACCTCGATGACGCTGAGCCGCACCGGCCTCGTCGGCGATCGCGAGGCCATCCTGCGCGAGATCGCGGCGCGGCGCGGCGAGACACGGCCTTTGGCCACCCCGCCGCCGGACACCGACTCCGTCACGGAGACGGTGGCCGAGTTGCGCTCTCCGGAGCCCGACGTGGTGCGCCGCGGCCTGCACCGCGCGCAGGCCGCGGATTCGGCGCTGGCCGGACACGTCATCCCGCTCCTCGCCCGCAACGACCTCTTCCTGGACGCGCTGCGCGCGCTGCGACGGTCCGCGGCCCAGACCACCGGACAGCTCCTGGACGCGCTCCTCGATCCGGCCCAGGACGTCGCCGTCCGGCGCCGCATCCCGCGCGTCTTGCGCCGCACGACCACCCAGCGGGCCGCGGACGGCCTGCTCCTCGGGCTCGCGGACCCCCATTTCGGCGTGCGCCGCCAGTGCGCGCTCACCCTGGCCCGCATCACCGAGCGCGAGTCCTCGGTCGTGGTCCCCCGCGCCGCCGTGTTCGCGGCGACCTTGCGCGAGCTGGAGGGGGCGCCGGGCTGGGCCGCGGAAGCGGAGCCCGTATCGTCCGAGGAATCCAATCCCGACGGCGTCCCCCAGACACCCGCCGAGCGCGGGCTGGCCCACGTCTTCACCCTGCTCTCGCTGGCCGTCGAGCGCGAGCCGCTCCAGATCGCGTACTGGGCCGTGCTCGGCGCGGATCCCGGCCTGCGCGGCACCGCTCTCGAATACCTCGAGAACGTGCTCCCCGACGACGTGCGCCGCGGCCTCTGGCCCCACATCGGAGCGCGCGCGCGTCCGTCCCGCCCGAGCCGGCCACGGCAGCTCCTCGAGCAGGACCTGCTGCGCTCCGGCGAGACGCTCGGCCTCAACCGCCAGGCCTTGAAGCGGATCGTGCCGCCCCGCTGATCAGGCCGCGCGGTTGAGGAAGTCGCGGAGGTCCAGCACCAGCTCCTCCGCCGCCGCGTAGCGCAGCGCGGGCGCCTTGCTCAAGAGGCGCAGGACGATGCGGTCCAGCTCCGCGGGCACGCCGGGACGCGCGGCCGACGGCGGCGCCGGCACTTCGGTGAGGTGCTTCTGGAGGATCGCGAACGGCGAGTCGGCCAGGAAGGGGCGCGTGCCCGCCAGCGTCTCGTAGAAGATCACGCCGAGGGAGTACAGGTCGCTGCGCGCGTCGGCGCCCTTGGCCTCGATGGTCTCGGGCGCGACGTATTCGGGGCTGCCCAGGAACGCGCCCGTGACCGTCAGCCCGTCGAAGCGCCGCGCGCGCGCGATGCCGTAGTCCATCACCTTCACCGTGCCGTCGGCGAGGGCCATCACGTTCGAGGGCTTGAGGTCGCGGTGCACGACGCCCTTGAGGTGGGCGTAGTCGAGGGCCTCCGCGATCTGCACGATGGTCTGGGTGGCGAGGCGCGGGGTCAATGCCCCCCCGCGCTGGAGCAGCGCCTGCAGGGTCTCGCCCGGCACCAGCTCCATGGTGAAGAAGGGGACGCCTTCCACCGCGCCGCGCTCCAGGATGCGCACGATGTTCGGGTGGTGAAGGGTGCGGCCGATCTCCGCCTCGCGCAGGAAGCGCTCCAGGAACTCCGGCTCCTCCAGGAACGCGGGCAGCGGCCGCTTGAGCGCGTAGACCTCGCCTCCCCGCGAAGCCCGGTACACCGAAGCCATGCCCCCGCGGCCCAGCGGTTCGATCAGGTGGAAGTCGCCGAAGTATTCGAGGCCGTCCGGGCCACGATGGACACCCGGGCTGCCCATTCCGGTCGGGGTCGGCCGCGGCGGCGTCGGCGCGGAATGGTCGAAGGCGCGGCCCCGTCCCGGCGTCGGGGCGGGGCGGCGCAGCGCCCACGCGGTCAGGGCGAGGAGGAGGACGGCCACGCCGCCGAAGACGAGGCGACGGCGGTCCACCGGCGAGGCGATAGCGGGCACGAGCCGCCGGCGCAGCTCGCCGCGGCCGGCCACCGCGAGGTCGACCTCCTCCGTCAGGTCGGCGTAGCCGGCGAGCGAGAGGCGCACGCGGTGTCGTCCGGCCGCGAGCCCGCTGCGAACGAGGCGTCCCCATTCCGGATCGGTGGCGCCGATCAGCTCGTCGTCGACATACACGCTCGCGCCCGGCGGTTGGGACACGATCTCGAGCACGGCCGTGGAGGGCGACCCCGTCGCCGGGGCGGCTCCCGGTACCGGCGCCGTCGCGTTCGCTGCCGCTCCCTCCCGGCGCGGCCCGCTGGGGGCCGGACGCGGCTCCGACGGATGCTCCGCCCGGACGCCGGCTGTCGCGGGCGGCGTCTCCGGCTTGACGGCGAAGACGGGCAGGGGGGAAGGCGGCGGTTCCACGCCGGCCGCGGCGGGCGGCGCCGTCGCCGCCGGACTCGGCACCGCCGGGGCGGGCGTGGCCGCCGCGGCGACGAGCGCGTCGAGCTGGGCCGCGAGCCGCCGCCGCTCCTCCGCCGGCTCGCGGGCCCAGGTCTCGGACCGCTTGAGCGCGGAGCGCACGCCCGCGAGGTCGTGCAAACGGAGATACGCCTCCGCCAGCTTCAAGTACGGGTAGTACTGGCGCTCGACGTTCGTCCCGTAGGTCACGACGTCGCGTCCGGGCTGGGGACGCTGGCTGACCGCGTACTCGAGGAGGCCCACGGCCCGCGCGGGCTGGTTCTGGGCGAGGGCCTTGAGACCGTCCCGATAGGCCTCGTGCCACTCCTGGGCTCCCGCGGAAGGAGCGCTGGCCACGAAGAGAAAGGAGGGCAGGAGGACGGCGAGGGCACCGCGCGCGGTCATGGGAAGAGGCGCTCGAGCTTCCAGGCGTCTCCCTCGCGCGTGTAGAGGGTGCGATCGTGGAGACGGTGCTCTCCGGAGTGCCAGAACTCGATGCGCGCGGGCAGGACGCGGTAGCCGCCCCAGACGGACGGACGCGGGACCGGCTGTCCGGCAAACCGCGCGCTCGTCCGCTCGAACTCCTCGCGCAGCGCGGCGGGCGAGGCGAGGGGCCGGCTCTGCCGCGAGGCCCAGGCCCCGAGCTGGCTCTCGCGCGGCCGCGTCGCGAAGTACTCCTCCGACTCGGCCGGGGTGACGCGTTCGACTGCCCCTTCCACCCGGACCTGCGCGGCCACGGTCGGCCAGTAGAAGCAGAGCGCCGCACGCGGGTTGAGGGAGAGCTCGCCGGCCTTCCGGCTCTCGTAGTTCGTGAAGAACACGAAGCCCGCCGCGTCCACGGCCTTGAGCAGGACCATCCGGACCGAGGGCGCGCCGGAGGCGTCGGCGGTGGCGAGGGCGACCGCGGTCGCGTCCGGCTCGCTGGCCGCGGCGCGGACGAAGAGCTGCTGGAAGCGCGTGATGGGGTCGAGGTCGGGATCGGGGGGCAGGGTGGTCACCGCGGAGGATCTTGGGGGGCGCGGGCGGGGGTGTCAACGCGTCTCCCATCGCGTCGCCTCCGGCCAGGGATCCGGGAAATGGCCTTGACAACATTTTAGTTTTTGCTAAATTGTGCTCATGGCCTCGGTGATCCAGACCCTGGGAACGCCCCGGCGGCGCGAGATCCTCCGCCTGGTGTGGGAGGGCGAGCGCAGCGCGGGCGAGATCCACCGCGCCCTGGGCGACGTGACTTTCGGGGCGGTGTCGCAGCACCTCCGGCGGCTCGAGGACGCTGCCCTCCTGCGCAGCCGGCGCCAGGGCCGCCAGCGCTTCTACGCCGCGCGGAAGGACGATCTGGGTCCGCTGGCGCAGTGGCTCGAATCGATGTGGGACGACGCGCTCTACCGGCTGAAGCTGCGCGCGGAGCTGGAGGAGAGCCGCCGGGGACCGAGACCGGGACACCGGCGCCGGCCGGCACGAAGGAGGAGAAGATGATCGCACTCGAGCACGTCCTGGAGCGTACCGTCCTCATCCGCGCCCCGCGCGACACGGTGTTCCGCTATTTCACCGACAGCGAGCGGTTCGCGGCCTGGTGGGGCGCCGGATCCACCATCGACGCCCGGCCTGGCGGCCCCCTGCGCATCCGTTATCCCAACGGAGTGCTCGCGTCGGGAGAAGTGGTCGAAGTCGCGCCCCCCGAGCGCATCGTGTTCACCTACGGCTACGAGGACCCGGCCAAGCCCGTGCGGCCGGGCGGCTCGCGCGTCGTCGTCACCCTCCAGGAACGAAAGGGCGGGACGTTCCTTCACCTGCGCCACGAGCTGCCAGATGCGGCCGCGCGCGACCACCATGTCCAGGGCTGGAGGTATCAGCTCGCCGTCTTCGCGAACGTCGTGACCGGCGCGCTCAGCGCCGGCCTCGCCCAGGCCGTGGACGCGTTCTTCGCCGCCTGGTCGGAGAAGGACGAGGCCCGCCGTCGGACCGCCCTCGCGACGATCGCCACCGACGACGTGACCTTTGCGGACGCGTTCTCCTGCACGGCGGGGATCGAGGATCTCGTGGCCCATCTCTCCGCAGCGCAGATGCACATGCCCGGTGTCGTTCTCGAGCGCATCGGCGACGTGCGGCAGTGCCAGGGCACCGCGATCGTGGAGTGGGCGGCCAAGGGGCCCGATGGCGCGCCGCGCGGCCGGGGCACGAACGTGTTCGATCTCGCGCCGGATGGGCGTATCGCGCGCGCAGTCGGGTTCTGGGGCTAAGGCCCGACCTGGCGTCCGTTCCTGATGGCCGTTCCTGATGGCAGCCGACCTGGCCACAACCTCAAATCTGTTAACCGTGTCGATCGATATCTTTCGGTTCCCTTCCGCCCGAGATTGACATCACGCCGAGCCCCCTCGTTTCACGTGCCTCGGCATATCCCGCGAAGGAACAATGGGCGTTCGAAGCTCCCATCCGTCCCGGGACGGATAGAGCGAGGCGGCCGCGGCTTCGCTACCACCCCAAGCTTGGTCCTCTCGACCTTCTCGAGGAGCAGGGTGAGGGCCCGATCGACGATCGCGCCCGCCGCCATCGGTCGACTCGGTTAACAGATAGAGGCCTGCCACCACGGTCGGCCGTCGAGCTCTTGCCGGCTTTACTCCGCCGCGGTGACTTCCCTGAGTCGCCTCTGCAAGTACCTTCGCTCGGGCTCCTGCGTTACGAGCTCCAGGGCGCGCTCATACTCCACCGCCGCTTCGGAGAACCGGCCCAGCCGCCTCAGGATGTCCGCCTTCGCCGCCGGCAGCAGGTGATAGGACTCCAGCTCGCCCGTGGCCTCGAGCTGCTCGATGAGGCGCAGCCCACGGTCGAGCCTCTCCCCCATCGCCACCGCCGCCGCGTGGTTGAGGGCGACCACCGGCGACGGATGCAGGCGCAGCAGCAGCGCGTACAGCGCCGCGATCTGGGGCCAGTCCGTCTCCTGCGCGCGCGCCGCGTGCGCATGGAGCGCCGCGATCGCGGCCTGCAGAGCGTAGAAGCCCGCGCCGCCGCGGCGCACCGCCTCCTCCGCGAGCGACTCCCCTTCAAGAATCTGACCGCGGTCCCATAGGGAACGGTCCTGCTCTTCCAGGGTGACGAGCTCGCCGTGTGCGTCGACGCGCGTGGCACGGCGCGAGTCCTGCAGCAGCATGAGGGCCACCAGCCCGGCCACCTCGCTCGTCCGAGGCAGGAGCGAGCGCAGAAACCGGCCCAGGCGGATCGCCTCCGCGCACAGCTCGCGGCGCACGAGCGCGTCACCGGACGTCGCCGCGTAGCCCTCGTTGAACACCAGGTACACGACGCGCAGCACGCCCTCGAGCCGCTCGCCCAGGCGCTCGCTGTCCGGCACCTCGTACGGAATGCCGGCGCCGCGGATCTTGCCCTTGGCTCGGACCAGCCGCTGGGCCATGGTCGGAGCGGGCACCAGGAACGCGCGCGCGATCTCCTCCACCGAGAGCCCGCACAGCGTCTTGAGGGTGAGCGCGACCTGGGCCTCCAGGGCCAGGGCCGGGTGGCAGCAGGTGAAGATCAGCCGCAGCAGGTCGTCGGGGAAGGTCTCGTCCACGGGATCGGGAGAAGACGCGGTTTCGCTCGAGTACGCGATCTCGGCCTGCTTGGCCGCGAAGGTCTTCGCGCGCCGCAAGCGGTCGATCGCTTTGTGGCGGGCGGTGGAGACCAGCCAGGCGCAGGGGTTGCCGGGCACTCCTTCGCGCGGCCACCTCTCGACCGCCACCGCGAAGGCCTCCTGCAACACGTCCTCGGCGAGGTCGAAGTCGCGGAGGAGCCGGATCAGGGTGGCGAGGGCGCGCGGGCGCTCTTCGCGGTACAGCGTCTCGAAATCCATGGGCGCCGCCCGGCAGTCTAAACCGCCGGGCGGCGTATGGCGCCGTCTACTCGATGGGCGGCGTGGGCATGATCGGACGCACTTCGATCGAGCCCGTGCGCGAGGCCGGGATGCCGGCGGCGAGCTTGATCGCCTCGTCGAGGTCCTTGGCCTCGACGAGGTAGAAGCCGCCGAGCTGCTCGCGCGTCTCCGCGAAGGGGCCGTCGGTGGTGATCGTCTTGCCGTTCTTGACGCGCACGGTGGTCGCGGTCGAGATCGCCTGCAGCGCCTCCCCGCCGATGTAGTTCCCGCTCTTGCGGATGCCCTTCGTGTAGTCCATGTACTCCTCGAAGATCCTGGCCTGCTCGGCCCCGGACATGCCGGCGAAGCCGGCCTCGCTCTCGTAGATCAGCAGCAGGTATTTCATGGTCGTGTCCTTTCAGCGTGTCTTGCGCACGAGGTGCATCCGCGCGACGAACACGGGCTTGCCCTCGGCGAGCTCGCTCCACTCGCTGCGGATCTCGTCCGCGCCGACGAGATCGAAGCTGGCGGAGTGCATGTGGCGGTCGCGCTTGGGATCGATGTTGGTGCCGCCGTCGTACGCGAAGTCGAAGCGGGGCCCCTGGGCGCCCCGTGCGCGCATGCGCGGCTGGTTGCCTTCCGTGCAGTAATGCGTGAGCACGAGGTCCGGACCATCGGCATGGTACACCGTCACCATCTCGTGCTCGCTTCCGGGGAAGACGGTCTCCACCACCGCGCTCCCGGACGCGGTGACGGCGTAGCGGGCCACGAGATCGCCCTTCTTGACCATGTCGCCGTCCTCGGCGGCGACCCAGTCTCCGGCCAGGGTCTTGAACCGCTCGAGCGCGGCCGAGGTGGGCTTGCCGGGGGCCGTGGGCGTCGTCGCGGCCAGGGCGGCGCCGGCGGAAAGGACGAGGGCGCCGACGATTGCGAATCGCGGTGCGTTCATGGGCATTTCCAGCTCTCCTGATCCCAGGCGCCCCATTGCGCCTGTCATCCCCTAGTCGAACGGCGGCGAGGGAAATCGACAGCGCGCGCGGAGAAATCCGGATTCGCCGCGGGGTGCGGAAGGGACTGCGCCACGGGCACTACCATCGAGACATGAGCATCGAGACCCCAGCCACACCGCCCAAGGACGTTCCCGGCCCGATCAAGGAGATGCCCAACCCACCGGTGGTGCCGCCCGACCAGGACCAGGAGCCACCCGTCCGCGAGCCTCCGGGACAACCGGGCGCGCCACCCACGGACCCGACCGCCCCGCCGGAGGGCGATCCGCCGAAGCCCTACGAGCCGACGCGGCTCGTCTCCTCCCCGCCACGTTGGACCGCGGACCTGGGCGCGCCGGGGCGGACCCTATAATCGCGACGCGCGCCGCGGGGCGGCGTCGCGGGAGGTGGGGATGCCGCAGCGGCCGCCGGACGTCGTGCCGGAGATCGTCCAGCGCGACCTCACCGAGGACCAGCTCCAGGCCTATCTCACCTCGCCCCAGCTCTCGATCGACACGGAGACGCTGGGCCTGCAGCAGCTCCGCGACCGGCTTTGCCTGGTCCAGCTCTGCGACCGAGCGGGGCGGGCCACCATCGTCCAGATCCCCCGCGACCAGGTCATCGCCTCCACGCCTCCCGACTCGCGCGCCCCGCGCCTCAAGCGCGTCCTCGAGGAGCCGCGCGTCCTCAAGGTCCTCCATTTCGCCCGCTTCGACGTGGCCGTGCTCCGGCATTACCTGGGGATCCGGTTGTGGCCGCTCTACTGCACGCGCACCGCGAGCAAGCTCGTGCGCACGTACACGGACCGGCACGGCCTCAAGGACGTCGCCCTGGAGATGCTCGACGTCGAGATGGACAAGGTGACCCGCCATTCCGACTGGGCCAGCGCGCAGCTGAGCCCGGAGCAGGTGCGCTACGCGATCTCGGACGTCACCATGCTGATCCCGATCATGGAGCGCCTGGACGCGATGGTGGTGCGCGAGGGCCGGAAGGAGCTCGCGCAGGAGTGCTTCCGCGTGATCCCGGTGATGGCGGAGCTGGATCTACGGGGGTATGACTTGCTGTTCGAGCATTGACAACAACGACAAACGGAGATCGATCGGCCTGGGTTAGCAGACTTGACGCTGTGGCCAGGTCGGTCGGCCCTCTACGAACGCCGTTAGAACAACAACGGCATGAGCGTGGCTAGATTGCGCCGCCAAACCATCCAGGTATGCGCTCCTGGTGTTTCGACCATGGTGTGCTTCACGCCCTTGGCGTCGAGCCAGGTGTGGAACTTGCGGTTCAGGTCGATGAGCCGATCGTCCGTTCCGCACGCGATCCATAGGAGCCGGAGCCTTGCGTTCGCGCTCGCATCCAGCTGCGCGAAGGTCGCGTCGAAGTCCTCGGGGAGTCCGCCGCTGCTGAAGGCTCCAATCTGCGCGAAACGGTCCAGCGCGTTGAGCCCGACGAATAGCGATTCCGCCCCGCCCATCGAGAGGCCGGCGATCGCACGCGACTCGCGGTCCGCGGTCACGCGATAGGTGGTCTCCACGAAGGGCATGACCTCCGTGAACAGCGCGTCGCGGTAGCGCTCGTAGTTGCGCTGGCGCAGGGCCACGTCGCGGAAGACGCCGAAGCCCCGGGTGACGAACTCCGGCGCGCCATAGCCGAGGGTCATGACCACCAGCATCGGCTTGGCTTTGCCGGCCGCGATCAGGTTGTCGAGGATGACGTGCGCGCGGCCCACCGCCGTCCAGGCGCTGGCGTCGTCGCTGAAGCCGTGGAGGAGGTACAGCACGGGATAGCGCTTCGACTCGTGCGGATCGTACGCGGGCGGTGTGTAGACGTAGAAGTCCCGATCGTCGCCCACCACGCGCGAGCGGTAGAAGTGATGGTGGAGGGTGCCGTGCGGCACGTCGCCCACTTCCCAGGGCAGGGAGGCCGGGCCGGGCACGTGCAGCGCGCTCGACTTGTTGAGCAGGTTCGGGATGATCACGGAGTTGGACGGATCGACGAGGCGGACGCCGTCGGCCACGAACCCATAGCCGTAGATGTCGGGAGGGAGCGGATCCGTCGTCACCGACCAGACCCCCTGCGCGTCCTTCTCCATGGCCAGCTTCGGCGCGCTCTCGCGGTCGACCGCGACCTCTTTCGCGTTGGGGGCGCGGAAGCGGAAGGTCACGCGCTTGTCGGCCAGGACCTCCGGCGAGACCAGCGGAGGCGGGGGCGCGGGGGCGGGCGACGGGGCCGGCTGCGCACGCAGCGCCGGCGCCGTGGCGCCGAGAAGAGTGATCAGGCCCGCGGCGATCATCGCGAGCCGGCCGTCCCGTCGTCCGTGGTCGTTCATGCCTCTCCTTGTTTCAGAGGAGCCCCTGGATTTCCTCGGGGCGCGTGAACTTGATGTCCTCCAGCGCGGCCACGATGGCGCGGGCACAGGCCCGGCAGTGCTCGAGGATGGGATCCCCGTCCGGCGACATGCCGCGGCCGCCGAGCCCCCACAGGCGCTCCTGCGACTGGCTGTGCGGCACGAACGCGCCGCCCTCGACGCGGTGCGGCGGCCGCCGCTCGTGCTTGAAGCCGGACGCCCCCGGGAACGCGTACTCGAGCAGGTGGTCGATGATGTCCACGATCCGCTCGCGGGCCTCGCCCAGCAGCTTGCTGTCCGCGCGCACGGAGACCTCGGTGCCGCGTTCGGTGACCGCGATGGCGATCCCGATCGAGGTCCCCTCGATGCGGAGCAGCTCGCTGGCGATCTCCGCGATGACGTCGCGATGGTCGTCGCGCACGTAGCCCACGGGCGCGATGCGCACGCCGCCCTTGGTCTCCAGGTTCTGGAAGGCGGCCGTGCGGTACTCGAACCATTCCGGCGGCACGCGGTAGTCGCGCAGGTCGTCGAGCACCTCTTCCGTTTCCTGGTCGCGCGTGAGCTCCTCGAACATCCGGAAGTCGAGCGGGGTCGAGCCGTGGAGGAGCGCGCTGGTGTCGGTGTAGATGCCGAGGGCGGCCGCGGCCCGGCCCTTGGGACCGAGCTCGCCCAGCAGGCCGAAGGCGGCGGCCACCACCGCCATGAACGACGAGGTCGATCCCACGGGCAGGCCCACGAACGCGAGCTTCACGCCGCGCACGCCCTGCGCGCGGCAGTTGGCCTCCACCTCCTCGGGGTCGGCGTGATGGTCGGCCACGAAGAAGTACGCCTTCACCGGGTCCACCTGCGCCGTGTTCGACATGCCCAGGGGGGGCGAGGTGTCGACCATGCAGTGCAGGCCGCGCGGGAGGCGATCGCGGTTGGGATCGCGCAGCACGATGCCGCACGTCTCCACCAGGACGCGGTTCTGGGGATGGCCCAGGCTGCCGGTCAGGATCCTCACGTCGGTGGCGCCGAGGTGGCGGAGGATGGCCTCGAGCAGGACCGCGCTGCCCAGCGCGTCGGGGTCGCCCGTCCACTGGGTGAAGATGTTCGCGCCGCGACCGCGGATGGTCGTGGCCCAACGCCGCAGCCCGCTGTAGGCGGCGTGGGCCTGTCCGAGCAAGGGCAGGTTCGCGCTGGCGAAGCGCTTGCCGAGGATGGGCCCGAACTTGGCGGTCACCGCGGAGGCGCTGGGGCGCCGGGGCGAGCCCACCAGCACTGACGGTGCCCGATTCACGCTTCGAGTGACTCCAGCGTGCTGAGGTCCCCGCTGCGGATGACGTCGCCCTGCATGCGCACGAGCGGCAGGGCGCGCGCGACGAAACGCTCGGCCAGGCGGCGGTGTCGCGCGGAGGCGGGCGCCTGCGCGGCCAGGGCCTCCGCCGCGCGCGTGTAGGCGAGCATGGCGGTGAGGCGCTCGGCATGAAGGCGCGCGAAGGCGAGCTCCGGCCCGCGCCGGCGCAGGACGTAACGCAGGGCGCGGTTGTACTCGGCGGCCAGGTCGCGCACGCCGTCGCCGAGCACGTCCGCGGCCGCCTCCACCGACACCGCGCCCGTGAAGAGCCGCCAGGGCCGCTCCATGGCCCAGCGCGCCTGGTCCTTCAGGGACATCAGGGCCTGGATCTGGCTGGTGCCCTCGTAGATGGGCAGGATGAGCGCGTCGCGATAGTGGCGCTCCACGTCGTAGTCCTGGACCACGCCGTACCCGCCGTGGACCTGCACCGCAGTGCGCGTGACCCAGAGGGTGCGCTCGGAGCCGAACCACTTCAGGAGCGGCGTGCGATCGCGCAGCGCGCGCTTGAGGGCGGCCAGCTCGCGCGGGTCGCCCTTCCCGCGCTCCAGGCCGAGGATGCGGTCCTGGAGCTGCACGCACCGGTACACGAGGGCGCGCAGGGCCGCGACCTCCGTCTCCATGTCCAGCAGCATGTCCGCGACCATCTCGTGGCGGGCGATGGGCTTGCCCATCTGCACGCGCCGCTCCGCGTAGGTCCTGGCCGCGCGCCAGGCCGCCTCCGCGATGCCCAGGCCCTGGATGGCCACCGCCATCCGCGCCTCGTTCATGAAGGTCAGGATCTCGGAGAAGCCCGCGCCCCGCGGGCCCAGCAGCTCCGCGCAGCTCCCCTCGAAGCTCAGCTCGCAGGTCGCGGAGCCGCGGATGACCATCTTCTTCTCGGGCTTGGCCACGCGGAAGTTGTCGCGTCCGTTCTCCATGCGCGGGGCGACGAGCAGGGAGAGGCCCTCCAGGCCCTTGGATCCCGGCTCCGTGCGCGCCAGCACCACGGAGACGTCGCCGCATCCGTTGGTGATGAACTGCTTGCGTCCGGTGATGCGCCAGTGGCCGTCCTCGGGCACGGCCGTGGTCGAGACGTTGCCGACGTCCGAGCCCGCGTCGGGCTCGGTCATGGCCACGGAGCCGGAGATCTCGCCCGAGGCCAGGCGCGGCACCCAGCGCTCGGCTTGCTCACGTGTTCCAAAGCGTGCGATGGGCACCGCGGGGGCCTGGTGGAACACGTGAAGGAGGAAGGTGTTGGTGCAGGCGCGGGAGAGGACCTCGGCCATGAAAGTGCCCGCGGTCATCGGGAAGTTGGAGCCGCCGAGGTCGCGCGGGAGGTTCACTCCCATCACGCCCAGCTTCTTCAACCCCTCGATGTTGCGGAGCAGCGCGGGGGGATGGATGACCTGGCCGTCCGCGAAGCCGACGCCCTGCTCGTCGATCTCGTGCGCGTGGGGCGCGATCTCGCGCGCCGCGTACTGGCCGACCTCACGCAGCGTCTCGTCGTAGATCTCGCGCGCTTCGCCCAGGGCGCGCGGGCCGTCCTCGAACCGGAAGCCCTCTTCCCAGAGCGGCACGAAGCTCTCCCAGGCCACGCCCTCGCGGAAGTGGAACTGGAGGTCGTCGTTGTCGGTGAAGAAGTTCAAGTTAGTAGAACGTCTTGCCCTCCCGGGCACGATCGACGAGCAGGGGCGCGGGCGTGAAACGATCGCCGTGCTTCGCGCGCAGCCGCTCGAGCACTTCCACCGCGAAGCGCGCGCCCAGGTGATCCAGATACCGGAAGGGGCCACCCAGGAACGGCGGGAAGCCGAGGCCGAAGATGGCGCCGACGTCCCCGTCGCGCGGCGAGCGCAGGATCCCTTCGTGCAGGCAGAGGATCGCTTCGTTCAGGAACGCGAAGACGAGGCGCTCCTGGATCTCCCGCGGCTCCACGGGCTTGCGCTCGCCTCCCCCGGGGAGCAGCGCGTAGACGGTCGCGTCCACGCCCTTCTTCTTGCCGCTTTCGTCGTACAGGTAGAACCCGCGCTTGTTCTTGCGCCCGAGCCGGCCGTCCTCGATCACGCGCGTCATCGACTCCGGCGCGGCCATGCGCTCGCCGAAGGCGTGATGGAGGATCTTGGCGACCTTCGCGCCCACGTCGATGCCGACCTCGTCGAGCAGCGTGATGGGCCCGACGGGGAAGCCGAAGTCCACCATGGCGCGATCGATGTCCTCGATGGGCGCGCCCTCCTGCACCAGCCGCGCGGCCTCGTTCATGTAGGGCGCGAGGGCGCGCGAGGTGTAGAAGCCGGGACCGTCCCGCACCACGATCACGTGCTTGCCCATCCGCCGCCCGAACTGGACGGCGGTGGCGGTGGCCCAGGCGTCCGTCTGCGGGGTGACGATCACCTCCAGCAGCGGCATCTTCTGGACGGGCGAGAAGAAGTGCATGCCCAGGACACGGGAGGGCCGCCAGGAATCGCGCGCGATGTCGCCGATGGGCAGCGACGAGGTGTTGCTGGCGAACACGCAGTCCTTGCCCGTGGCCGCCTCCACCTCCGCCAGCACCTTGCGCTTGAGATCGAGGTCCTCGAACACGGCCTCGATGACGAGATCGACGTGCCGGAAGCCCGAGTAGTCGAGGCTGGCGGCGAGACGGTTCACGCGGTCCGCGAACTCGTACCTGGTGAGGCTGCGCCGCTTGAGCCGCTCGTCGAAGACCTCGCGCACGTAGCGCAAGCCGCGGCCCAGGGCCTCCAGCGTGGTGTCCTTGAGACGGACGGGGACGCCGGCTTCCGCGCCTCCGGCGGCGATGCCCGCGCCCATGAGCCCCGCGCCGACCACGCCCAGCTTGTGGACCTCGCGCGCGTCCGTGCCTTCCGGGTAGCCCGCGTCCTTCTTGATCTCCTGGGTGGCGAAGAAGATCGACACCAGCGCGCGCGAGACCTCGGACACGGACAGCTCGCCGAAGCGCTTGGCCTCCAGCTTCAGGCCTTCCTCGAGCGTGGTGGCGGTGCCCTTCTCCACCACGTCGATGGCGGCCGGGGGCGCCGGATAGTGGCCGTGCGTCTTCTCGCGCACGCTGGCGCGCGCCTTTGAAAAGATGATCGGGCGCATCAGCTTCTCGACCAGCGTGATCCCCGGGCGGCGCGGGACCAGCGACCCGTCCGCCAGCTTCGCGGCCGCACGCCGAGCCACGTCCACCAGGACGGGCGCCGGCACGACCTCGTCCACGACCCCCGCACGCAGCGCGCGCGAGGCCTTCAGGGCGCGGCCGGTGAGGATGAGGTCGAGCGCGGTGCGCAATCCCACCAGGCGGGGCAGGCGCTGCGTCCCACCCATCCCCGGGATGATGCCGAGGTTCACCTCGGGCAGGCCGAGCGATGTCTTGGGGTGATCGGAAGCCACGCGATAGCGGCAGGCCAGCGCGGTCTCCAGGCCACCGCCCATGCAGGAGCCGTGGATCGCGGCCACCACCGGCACCTTCAGCGCGGCCAGACGGTCCAGGACGGCCTGGCCCTGGCGGGAGAGGGTCTCGCCTTCGAGCGAGCTGCGGATGGTCGTGAAGTCCTTGATGTCCGCGCCCGCGATGAAGTTGTCCGCCTTGGCGCTGCGCAGGACGATCGCGCGCACGTCCGTGCGCGCCTCGATCTCGCCGAGCAGGCTGAGCAGCTCCTGCATCATCCCCTTGCCCAGGGTGTTGACCTTCTCGCCGGGCACGTCGAGGGTGAGGACGAGGACGCCGTCCGGCGCGAGCTCCTGGGAGAAGGCGCGTGCGGCGGACGCGACGGGCGCGCTGGCCACGCTCATGCGAGGACTCCGGCGCCGCGCATCCTGTCGATGTCGGCGCGGGTGAAGCCGGCCTCGCCCAGCACGGCGTCTGTGTGCTCGCCCAGCGCAGGCGCGGGGCGCGGCGGACGCGAGGGAGAGTCGGAGAGCTTGACCGGCGGCGCGACCGTGCGCAGCCGCGCCTTGCCCACCGGCTGGTCGATGAGCTCGGCCGAGACCGTCGGATGCGCGCTCATCTCGTCATAGGCGAGCACGGGCTCGACGCACACGTCGTGATCGGCGAGGACGCGCACCCACTCGTCGCGGTCGCGCGAGGCGAAGAGCGCAGCCACCGCCGCCCGCGCGTGCACGCGCGCCTCGCCCTGCTCCCACTGGCGCCCGGCCAGCTCCGGCCGGCCCAGCGCGGCGCAGAGGCCCTCCCAGAACTTCGGCTCCAGGGCCCCGACCGCGAGCCACTTGCCGTCGCGGCAGCGGTAGACCGTATAAGAAGGATAGACGCCGGTCAGCTCGTCGCCGGGCTCGGGGCCGGCCAGCGCTCGCGTCATGGGTACCGTCGTCAGGGCCAGCGACGCGCGCAGCAGCGAGACGTCCACGTGCTGGCCGCGGCCCGTGCGCTCCCGCGCCTGAAGCGCGGCCAGGATCCCGATCACGGTCAGGAACCCGGCGGTCATGTCGATGACCTGGGCCCCGGGCACGACCGGACGGCCGTCCGCATCCCGGTTGGCCCCGAGGAAACCGCCGAGCGCGCCGTACCCGATGTCGTGGCCCGCCCGCGCGGCGTGCGGCCCGTCCTGCCCGTACCCGGTGACCGAGCAATACACGAGACGGGGATGCGCCTCGAGGAGCTGCGCGGGACCGAGCCCGCGCCGCGCCAGCACGCCGGGCCGGAAGCCCTCGACGAAGACGTCCGCCTGCCCGGCCAGCTTGCGCACCACGGACGCGCCCTCTTCCGTGCGCAGATCGACGGCCACCGAGCGCTTGCCGCGATTGAGGCCCGCATGCGCCGCGGATTCCTCGCCCACCGCGGGCGGAAAGGCGCGAATGGGATCGCCCTCGCGCGGCTCGATCTTCACCACGTCCGCGCCGAGGTCCGCGAGAGTCATGGTCGCGTACGGTCCGGGAATGTAGCGCGTCAGGTCGACGACACGTACGCCGGCTAGGGCGCCCGCGTTCATCGCTCGAGGACCATCGCGAAGCCGATGCCCCCGGCCGCGCAGATCGAGATCAGCCCCAGGTGCGCGTCGCGCCGCTTCATCTCGTTGGCGAGGGTCGTGGTCAGGCGCGCGCCGGTGGCGCCGAAGGGATGGCCAATGGCGATCGACCCGCCGTTGACGTTGAGGCGCGAGCGGTCGATCTTCCCCACCGCCTCCGTGCGTCCGAGCTTGTCCTTCGCCCAGGTCTCCGACTCCAGGGCCTGGATGTTCGAGGCGACTTGAGAAGCGAAGGCCTCGTGCATCTCGACGAGATCGATGTCGGCCAGCGTCACCCTCGCGCGCTGCAGGGCCTTGGGTACGGCCAGCGCGGGGCCCATGAGGAGCTGCCCGCCCGGATCGACCGCGGCCACTGCCCACGAGCGGATGAAGGCGAGCGGCTCGTAGCCCTCCGCGCGCGCCCGCGTCTCGGACATCAAGAGCACGGCCGCCGCCCCATCCGTCAGCGGCGACGAGTTCCCCGCCGTGACCGTGCCGTACTTGCGATCGAACACCGGGGGCAGCGCGGCCAGCGCCTCCACGGAGGTGTCGCGGCGGATCAGGTTGTCCTGCGTGACCGCGGGCTCGTATTTCGGCGGCGGCAGCACGGCGCAGATCTCGGGAGCCAGGCGGCCCTCTTCCGTCGCGGCGGAGGCGTTGCGATGGCTGAGGTACGCGATCTGGTCTTGTTCTTCGCGCGAGATGTGGTTCTCCTTCGCCATCTTCTCCGCGGACTGGCCCATGGTGAGGCCGGTGGAGGGCTCGGCGATCGCGGGCACTTCCGGCGTCAGGTCGCGCGGGCGCACCTTCGCGAACGCGCTCAGCCGTCCGCCCAGGCCGCGCGCGCGCGAGGCCTCCATGAGGATGCGGGTCATGCGCTTGCTGTGCAGGATCGGGATGTCGGAGAGGCTCTCCGCGCCGCCCCCGATCCCCACTTCCGCGTAGCCCTGCAGGATCGCGCTCGCCACCTCGGCGATGGCCTCGCTGGCGGAGGCGCACGCGCGATTCACGGTGTGGGCGGGAATGCCCGGCGGCATGGCCGTGCCCAGGACGACCTCGCGCGCCAGGTTGGGCGCGCGCACGGAAGGAATGACCTGCCCCATGACGACGGTGTCCACCCAGGCCGGCTCCGCCTCCGCGCGCTCGATCAACTCGCGCACGCAGATGCGGGCCAGGTCCACCGCGGAGAGGTCGCGGTACACGGTGGAGGCCTTGGCGAAGGGGGTCCGGCAGCCCGCGATCACCGCCACGCGCGTGCCGTTGGAGGTCACGCGGTTAGCTTATCGCCAAACGCGCGCCCTTGACACGCCGCCGCGACGAGGCCTACGCTTGGGTCGTGATGATGGTCCACGCCGTTTCGCCCTGTCTGTGCGCGTGTTGTTGTCGCGCCAGGGGCCGCGGTGTGGCCGGACCGGGCTAGAGACGGACCCAGCCCGGATCCGCAACCAAGGCCCTTCGAGACTCTCGAAGGGCCTTTTGCTTTTCATGGCCCAGTCGGGCCGAAGGAGGTGCGCCGAGGATCGACGCAAGAATTGACTGGAGCTTCGGGAGGCCGTCCGTGCGGCGGACGGCCTCCTCTTTGCCTTCGCCTTGCGCCTCGAGCACCGCCTACCGTTGTGCCTTATCCCCGCCTCGCGACTGCCGGCCTGCGGCCGGATGTCCTTGTCGCCTACGTGCCCAAAATGGGATTCCAACGACGACACTCACTGCCGCGGCCAGAGCTGCACTCATCGGAAGTGCGATGGCGAAGAACGGGTCGAGGTATCCCTCCTTAGCGAATAGGACACCCTGGAACACTAACGGTGACAATACAGATGAGAGGACGACTGAAAGAAGGTATCTGCGTAGCGCGACGTGACAGACTACGGCAATCACGAGACTCATGGCACAGAGGACTACGAGACCCATCTGAGCTTCATTCACGATTCAGCGCGCTCTCTAAACTCAATCCGCTCGGGTCGACAATCGAAGTGCGCGGATGTGACGACGCAACGACAATCAGTGAATCCGTCGCTTGCTATTCGCCCCGGGCCGAGCCCATTTTCACCAACTGCGTCAGCACTTCGTCATACAGCCGGACCTGCGACGCCCGGGTGGCGGGTGTCAGGCCGTGCAGGCGCAGCGCGCCTGCGTCCATCGCGAGAACGAAATCGCGGAGCGCCGTGATCTGGGTGGCCAGGTCCTTGGGCGCGCCGTGGAACAGCTCGCGCGGGTAGGCGGGCTCGAATCCGTCCGCGAACACCAGCACGGCTTCCCCGGACGCGAGCACGTAGAAGCCGTCGCCCTCGGGCGCGGGCAGGCGGCTGTCGAACCGCACCGCGGCCTCAGCGGGCCGAGCCCCACCGGCGGGTGCGCGCAGCACCTTCGCGACCTTGACCGCGGCCTCCATGCGTCCCTGCGTGTCTGCGGTCAGGCCGTCCAGCGCGCCCAGGCGCCGGATGGACGTCACCGTGCCCACGAACACCGCCCGAGAACCCAGGCGCCAGCTCTCGAGACGCGGCGAGGGCGGGTCGGTGGCCGCGACCACCCCCAGCGCGACCGAGACCAGGCCCGCCACGACCGAGGCACGTCCCGACCAGCCGATTGCCATGTCCTTATTTAATACGCGAGAGGGGGACTTGACGCACACCGCCGGCCTGGCCCCTACTGGGTGATGCTCATGCGCCGGGCGATCCGCCTCGTCCTTCTTCTTCCCCTGCTTCCCCTGGCCGGGTGCGGAGGCGGCGGCGGAAGCACTGCCCCTTCCGCCTCGGTTTCGGTGGTCGACGGCGTCACCGGCGCCGCCCCCGCGGGCACGAGCGTGGCCGGGCGTCCGGGGGACTCGGTCACTATCGAGCGCGCAGGCTATCTCCGTCGCGACACCGTCGTTCCTCGCGACGGCGTGGTCTCGCTCTGGCCGATCACGGTCGATGAGAGCTACGTCCGCACCCTCGTCTACTCGGAGTCGGCCCTCCGCAACCGTCTGGTCCGGTGGCCGGGGACGACCATCACCGTCCCTCGCGACTTCCCTTCCGACATCACGGATGCCCTTCGGCCCTGGGTCACCCTGGTGCCGTCCGATGCGCCCGCGGTGACCATCGTGATCGACCCTGCGAATCCGGCCTTCGCCCCCCTCCCGCCCGAGGTCATCGGCGTGACCCTGAGCCAGGTGGCCGACGCCGACGCGCATTTCATCTCCTCGCAGATCGTCTTCAAGTCGGAGGCGGACCGCCGGTTGCCCGGCTCCCTGGCCCACGAGTTCGGACACGCCCTCGGCCTGAACCACAGCGCACGGCCGCAGGACCTCATGTTCCCGAACACCGCCCGGACGACTCTGAGCTTCAGCATGGATGAACGTGTTCTGCTTACGATGATGTACACACATCGACGACCTGGACAGGTCGCACCGGACAACGACCAGGCGCTCGGGCAGGCGGGAACCGGAGTCATCCGCCTCATCGCGAACTAAGACGACGCCGACGTTTTTCCTTGACAAAAGGGGCGCCGCCCAACCCATACTACGAGCCGGCGAGCGTCTCCCCTTATTAACGATCACCTGGCCAGTGGGGCGCGGCTCCGGTTGCGGGGATGAAGAATACACGCGTGAAATTCAAGCGTGACATCCTCGAAGCCGGGTTCTCGACCGCACGCGCCGCCCGCCTCACCCGCCTTTCTCCGCGCCAGCTCGACTACTGGGATCGCCGCGGCTTCCTGAGCCCGTCGCTCGCGCGCGCCGAGGGTTACGGCTCGGCCCGGAAGTACTCGTTCGTCGACCTCGTGCGCCTCCGCGTGGCCGCGCGGCTGCGCGCGGCCGGGCTCGGGCTCGCGCGCATCCAGCAGGCGGTGCAGACCCTGCGCCGCCTGGATCCCGCTCGCGGGAACGCGCTGTCCGCCCATCTCCTCATCGCGGGCTCGCGCGTCCTGTGGGTGCGCTCGGAGCGCGAGATCGTGGACGTGCTGCACGAAGGCCAGCTCATGCTCGTGTTCTCGGTCGGGCGGGAGGTGGAGGCGATGGCGACGGCGGTCGAGCAGTTGTCGCGCGAGCAGAAGGAAGACGCCGTGGTGCGGCCGGCCCGCGCGGGCGCGGGCCACGGGCGTTGACCACCACCCGGGAAGCGGCCACGCCGCTGGCGCGCCTCGTCCGCCTGGGCCGGGAGCGGCAGTTCTCCCTCGAGGCCTTCGAGACGGCGCTGGCGGCCGCGGCCAAGGGCTCGACGCGCGCGGTGCTGCTGCGCGAGCTCCTCCTGGAATGGACGGGCCTGTCCGTGGACGACGCCCAGGCCGTCGAGCTGTGGGAGGCCATCACGGCCACCCTCCGCGCGCTGGAGAAGGCGCTGGGCTCGCCGGTGTCCCTCCAGACCGTGCTCATGCACGAGCTGCACACCCAGCGCGGCCTGGTGCGCGAGCCGCGGCTCCTTTCCGGGCGCGAGCTCTCGGCCCTGCGCGTCAATGCCATCACCGACCCGCTCACCGGCCTCTACAACCGGCGCTTCCTCTACGACCACCTCCAGCGCGAGATGTCGCGGGCCGAGCGCACGGGCGGCGTCGTCTCCCTGATGATGATGGACCTCCAGGGGTTCAAGAGCATCAACGACCGCCTCGGCCATCCCGTGGGCGACGCCGTGCTCGTGAAGACGGCGAAGGTCATCCGCGATTCGCTGCGCGCGGTGGACGCGGGCTGCCGCTACGGCGGTGACGAGTTCGTGGCCGTCCTGCCCAACACCACGCTGATGGGAAGCCTGGCCGTCGCCGAGCGCGTCCGCCAGCGCGTGGCCAAGATCCAGCTTCCCCGGCGCCTCGGCCTGCAGCTGGGCCTGCACTACGGGCTCGCGACCTTCCCGTCCGACGGCCGCACCTCCGACTTCCTGATCCGCACCTGCGACCAGCGTCTCTACGACTGCCGCCGCTACAACTCGGATCCGCGCACGCGGCGCCATCCGCGCTTCGCGGTGCAGGGCCTGGGCCTGCGCCTGGCCCGCGGAGGGGTGGCGCGCCAGCGCGAGTTCGAGGTGAAGGACATCGGCTACGGCGGCCTGGCCTTCATCTATCCGAGCTCCCGCGCGCCCAGCCACCTGGAGGGAGAGATCATCCAGGAGTTCGCCTCGGACACCCATCACGTGACGATGAAGCCGGTCAGCGTGAAGCCGCTCAGCGACGGGCGCTCGCGCGTGGGCTGCGCCTACGTCCATTAGGAATGGCGGACACTCCTAGCGAGGCGATGCGGCCCTGGGTCGGCACCGGCGTCCTCGTGGCCTCGGTGCTGGTCTTCATCGCCGCCAGCCCGCTCGACCGCGGCGTGAGCGCGGGGCTGGCCCTGGTGGCGGTGGCGGCCCTGGCCGTGCGCTGCGTCCTCAGCCTGGCCGACGTGCGGACGGCGCTGGGAGTGCGCAGTCCCCTGCTGGTGGTCCCGGCGGCCCATCTCGTCCTCGCGCGGCGCTTCCACGGCGCCGCCGCCTCGCGCTTCCTCGCCCTCGCCGCCGTGCTCGGCCTGCTCGTGCTGGCCGCGGCCTCGCCGGGAATCATCGACGTCCCGGTCGCGGCCCTCGCGCGCGTGCTGTGGCCGGTGGGAGTGCTGGCCGGGCTGGAGCTGGCCCTGCCCGTGCGAGGCCTCGCCGTGGTGGCGACACCCGTGCGCGCGCCCGCGCCCGCCTCTCCCGCGCCGATGGCCCGGGAGGTTCCGGTCGCGCCGCCGCACGAGCGCGATCTCCGCGCGGAGATCCTCCACGACCTGCGCTCGCCCATCAGCGTGATCAAGGTCTACGCGGACCTCATCACCGAGCGCGCGCGGCGGGGCGAGCCGCCCGTGGACGAGCA
>WNFM01203596.1_pt1 | contig 49343 bp, 49 predicted proteins | sample 5400271 | NCBI WGS metagenome assembly WNFM01 (sample SAMN13153352, study PRJNA577476) | soil metagenome | isolation source: 60 cm saprolite on Douglas fir-dominated hillslope | place: USA:California | collected 2013-09-17
ATTTATGCGATGGTTTGTCTCCTTCTACAACCAGGAGAAACTATCCCAGAAGAAGACGAAAGAGGACTAAAAAAACAACACTAAAGCCTAATTAGGCCATAATTCCTAATTTTTCTAGTATTTCTTTTCCGTCAGGATACCCATTGATAAAATCTTTATAGCTTACTGGGTTTTTCCCCTCAACCTGAAATAATATGTCATTCCCCTGAAAAGGGGAATCTATTTGTGTAGATCCCGGGTCGGAGCCCGGGATGACAGATGATGAGCTCGGGATGACAGATGAAGAGCCCGGGATGACAGAAGAAGAGCTCGGGATGACAGAAGATGCAGGTAAAAGTTTTATCCTTAATCCTTTATTCTTTATCATTACTTTGGTCCACACTCCAGGCCAAGGATAGAGAGCACGTACAGCGCGGTCAATTTGAAATAATGTCATCCCGGGCTTGACCCGGGATCTATCTTTATAGATTCCCGCTCCTCGAGTCTGATCGACCTCGGAGTCGATGACCTGCGCGGGAATGACACTTATATCAATAAATCCACTCTCCCGAGTAAGTGGTTGGGTATACGTGGCTTTGGAATGGTCTTGTGCTATTGGTTGTAGTATTCCATTGCAATAGTCAGGAAGGATTTTGACAAGCATACGTGCGCCTTTTTCAAACGCTTTTCTGTACATGCTGTCTGACGTGTCGTCTGGCGCAATAGAGAGTGTTTCTTGAGCGAGAAGTGGTCCATGGTCTACTTCTTGGTCTAGCAGCATAATACTTACCCCGGTCTTGTCTTTCCCGTCCAAAATCGCTGTCTGAATGGGAGTAGTTCCTCGATATTCAGGAAGCATGGATGGATGAATATTGATAATCCCTTTAGGAAAAATATCGATAACAGACTGGGGAATTATCAGACCGAAAGAGGCCAAAATGGCCACAGGTGATTTTGTATCTAGTATTTTGTATTTCGTATTTAGTATTTCTTTGGTGGAGAAAATTGAAAGATACGCAATGTGATGTAAGACGCAGTAATTTGGGACTGGGTCTGTCGGATTTTGCTCGGTCGTGACAACAAGTTTGAGATCGAAATTCTTATGCAAGCTTTCAATAATAGGAAGTACATAAGATGAGGAACCAAAAAAAACAGTTGAGATTTTTTGCATGTTATATTTTCCTTCTTGCATTTCTTTTCCGCTTTTTTTTCTCTTCCCGACGCCAAAAGTGTGATACGTCGTTATAGTGTTTGTCCCGAAAGGATGATGAATCTGATTGAGTTGTATCTGGAGATGGCGATTCTGGATAGGTGAGACGAAACACAAGATTACTAAGCGTTTTTGTTGCTCCGACAGCTCGCTCGGGTAAAGGAAGAAGTCCTTGTCGATGTAACAATTTTAGCTGTATCGCTGCCTGAATTTTCGCTTTGTGTTCTTCCTTTGTCATATTTCTAGTGGTTCGAATTCGTCGTGTCCTTCGCGGTCTTTGTGGGATTTATATAATGTACCTTGTTGCTCCAGGACCCGTCTAGGAAATAAAATTCCGTCTAAATGGTCTTGCTCGTGTTGAATAATTCTCGCAGGCCATCCGGAGAATACTTGTGTTTTGGTAACACCTTTTTCATCCATGTACGTCACGCGCACTCGTGGATAGCGCTGTACTGTTCCCCAAATATCTTTAATAGACAGGCATCCTTCAAGAGTTGCTCCGCCTTTTTTTGATTTATGCTGCAAAGGTTTTCCCAAAAGCGTGACTTTCGCGTTCATCAGTATAGAAATTGGAGAATCATTTTCCGGCTTCATAAGAAATAATTGAATAGATTTTCCAACTTGCGGTGCAGCAAGTCCCACGCCCACAGGGTCAGATGCGGTGAGCAGCGCTTGCTTCATATCTGCTATTAACTGCAAGAGTGCTTTGTCTACTTTGTCGATTTTTTGAGCCTTGCTGGACAAAACAGCATCTGGTGCTTGTACAATTTGCATGTGGCTATTATAACACGGAAAAGATGTGATATCATTTTTTTATGGGAGAAATAGAGAATATAATTGTTTTGGATAGACCGAGTGGTGTAACTTCTGAAATTCCAACCCCCGAACAATTGCAAAAAAATCATAAGGTTGCATTTGTTTCAGCAACTCATTTTCCAGGATATGCAGCGGATATGACCCAGCACCAGGAAGATAAGACTATCTCAGACAACGAGCGAGGAATAGCTGCACTTGAGAATTTAGAAGAGCTACTCAAACAAGGATTTCGCATGATCATTGTAAACAATAGTACCCAAGATGAATTTTATCAAAAATTATTATTATTATTACAACAGCATCACCCTCTTTTAGAGCTCAAAATTGAAGATGAAAAAGGAAAATACTCCGGTCTTACAGGAGCAAAAAGACGTGGACTTGAATTCGCTGCGCAGAGCAAAGGAGTGAAGATTATTGTTGAATTTGAATTAGAAAAAAAGTTATCGCAAGAAGATATGGACAATTGTCTCAGGCTTCTTCGAGAAGGAAAAGCAAAACTTGTTATTCCCAACAGAGGTGATTTGGAAGGATATCCACTAACACAACGTGCGCTTGAGCAAAGGACCAACCAAGAATTAAATGATGCTGCAAAAAAAGCTGGATTTTTGAGAGACCCAGAATTACCCAACCAAAATCAAAATGTGCCTGAAGAATTGGATTGGTGTGGGGGTTTTCGTTTTTTTGTGAACGATGAAGACACTGTAAGATTGTTTAAAACGCAATATGCATTGCAGGGTGAATTGGCAACAAGAAAAGTGTTGAATGAGCAGGGAGTCGAAGAGTCTATTAACCCGAAGAAATGGTATGACACGTTATATGGGCCAGTTGTGGAAATGCTTTATAAATGGAAAGTATATCGAAGAAGTCCATTACGTCTCTTGGGAAAAGAACCAGTTGTCATGAGTGTTCCTATACATTATGAGCATCATCAATCAAGCGTTGAAGAAGGGAGTGACTTTTTCAATAAGAAAAGAGAACGTCAATTTGGACAAATTGTGGAAATTGTCAAACGACATATCAATCAACTGAATATTCAGGACAATGTCAGACGTATTATGCCATTGGTTAGTGTTCTGGCTGCTATAACTATTTTCTCTGCTGGTGGGATTCCGCCGGAAATTCCTGTCCCTCCAGAACCTGAAGTTGTTGCAATAGGGTAAGGCTTATTTTTCACCCCAGGATTTGAGTGCATCTAGTGCAGGCTTCACCTTATCAGATGTTGAAAGCTGAGTGATAATATAGTGCATCGTATCAACAGCTTGTTGTTCTGCTTGTATATCAATAACCTTTTTCCCATCTTTTCCCACTGCTTTTTGTCTATAAAATGTTCCAAGGGCAAAATATGCATCTGAATAATCAGGCTTAAGGAAAACGGTTGTTTTTAGTGTTGCTATTGCTTGGTCAAGGCTTCCCATCTGGCCATACATAAGTCCTAAATTATAGGAAACTTTTGCATCTGTTGGTGCCAAGCTTTGGGCTTTTTGAATTGCAAGAAGTGCATTGGGCAGATATTGGGGATTAAATTGCGCCAAGGTATACATGACCCGTACACGAGTCTTCCAAAAAACAACATTATTCGGGTGGTTGGTGGTCACATCGTCACTTGCAGCAATTGCTTCTTGAGCTAATTTTCCTGCATTCGCACTATCATTTTGTGTCGCAAGCGCTGCGGCAAGGACTGCATCATTGAGAGATAATTCGTCTTTAAAAACAGGTTCGTCCGGTCGTGCCTGCACTGCTTGGTGCAAAAGAGGATACCCTTGTTGGTATTGTCCGACATGGTCAAGATTTTGCCCCAATGCATACGCGACGTCAGCATTTCTGTATTGAATAAGTACAATAATAAGGTAACACGCAACAAGCGTAATAATGGTTATACCAAGCCACCCAAGGCTTGTAGGAGAGGTTTTATGGGTATCATGGGTTGATGAGTAGGGAAAGGAAAATACGTGGTCGCTTGGCGCCAAGCCGAGAAGGAAAAAAACAAAAATTGGAATAAGAAAAAGATAGGTATTGGTACTGACAACGGAAAAACCAAAGAAATTTGTGATTAAAATACTGATAAATCCTGCCAAAAGCGCAGGGACCAAAAGGCCACTCAATCGTTTTATTGCAATAAAAAGAAACATTCCGATAAAAAGAAGATAACTCCCTAGACCAAATGCGCCTGTTGTTGCCAGGTAATTAAGATACTCATTATGCGCTTTATTATATAAATAGTCCCATTCAGATGTAAGATTGTGTCCAGAAGGTCGGTATTGGTAATAGGCATATGCAAATGTCTCAACTCCGCTCCCAAAAATCGGGTGCGCTTTAAAAATGGCTATTGCTCCTTGCCAGACAAAAAGACGGATTTTTCCGGAATCACTGCCACCAAGCTCCCCAACCGGAGCAGGAGGGGTAGTAGGAGCAGCTGAAGGAGTAGTTGTTGACCCAGAATTCGGGGTTGGTGCAGGAGTAGTCTGGCTCTTTGAGGTCAAGAAATGTTGAAGGCCGGCGAAGGTAAATCTGTCAATTTGAGGAATTGATGTGTTAATAAAAAATGTGGCAAGGAAAATAAGGACAAGGGTCAAAACACTCAGCGTGTGGCTTTTAAAAAAGGCAGAGAGTTTGGCTGGGCGTAAAAAAGAGCGTTCTGACCAAAGGTACCATGCAATGATAAGCGTCATGGCAACAGTGATTCCAATAAATCCGGATTTTGCTTGGGTATACAAATTATCTACGTAAAAAAGAAATGTTATTGCAAAAAAGAGAATACTGATGGCTGTTTTTTTCGCTTTTGCAAACTGAAGTCCAAAAGCAAATGCAAGCGGAGTAAGTAATACAAGGTATGCTGAAAGCCAATCTGGCTGGCCAAGTGTTGAGAAAATACGGATTTTTGGCTGGAATGCAACCGTCCAGCAAGAAACATCCAAACTCCCCCGGAAAAGAAGACACGTTGGGTCATATCCAAAATGAGAGGGAAGTCCCCAAAGTGCTACTAAGACTCCGGCAATAATACTTGCGTAGAGATATCGAATAACTTGTTTGAGAGACGCATTAGAGACTAAGCAGTAGTACAGAAAGACATAGGTAATTATAGACAATAACCCGCCATTAAAACGTGAATAGTAACCCCAGAAAGAGACATACGGGTCCAAAGACCAAATGGAGGAAATAATTTGACTGGCCAAAAATAGCCCAAGAGGAATATCCAGTGGAGTACGCGCAATAACAATACGCTTTTCCAGAATCATTTTTCCTGTCCATGCAACAAAAAGTACCAATGCAAGTCCATACGTAAGCCACATTTTATTAAATTCAAAAAGCTCAGAAGTATCTCCGGCAAAGGTAAGTGGGACAACAAGAAAAATAGCGTAGAAAGTAAGGGAAATAATACGATTAAAAAAATTCAACATACGTTGTATTGTGCAAGATACTTCTATTGTAAATTGTAAATAGCAAATTGTAAATTAGCATATTGTATTGCTGCAGCCTGAACCTCATGATAGAATGAGACTATGTTTGACAAGCTTTTTAGTTGGTTTAGTCATGATATTGGTATCGACCTTGGGACCGCGAATACACTTGTCTGGGTAAAGGGAAAGGGAATTGTTATTCGAGAGCCATCCATGGTTGCCATACACAGAAAAACCAAGCAAGTGATAGCAATTGGTACGGAAGCCAAAAAAATGCTTGGGAAAACGCCTGCCTCAATTAGCACGATACGACCACTTCGAGGTGGTGTTATTGCAGATTTTGATGCAACCTCGGCAATGATAGCCCACTATATCAAACAAGTCCATGAAGTAGATCGAAAATTACCTTTTTCTTTTATTCATCCGAAAGTGGCGATTGGTATCCCCTCAGCAGTGACAGAGGTAGAACGTCGTGCCGTGTGGGAAGCAACACTTTCTGCAGGTGCGCGGGAAGCATATTTGGTTGAAGAACCTATGGCAGCAGCAATTGGCGCCGGGCTTTCGGTATTTCAGCCAACAGGTATGATGATCGTCGATATTGGCGGGGGGACAACAGAAATTGCGGTTATTTCTTTAGGTGGTATTGTCGTGAATAGGTCGCTCAAAGTTGCAGGAGATGATATGGACGAGGCGGTTTTGCATTATGTGCGGCTTAGACACGGACTTTTGCTGGGAGAAAAAACAGCAGAAGATATAAAAATAAAAATAGGCAGTGCATACCACACAACATCAAAGAGTAAAGGGCTCGCCTCGCAGCAAGGCGGGCGAAGCGGGCAAAGGGTAAAGGGTGATATGCAAGAAAAGGGAATGGAAGCAACGGACGAAGAAGAGAAAATGATGATTGTCCGGGGTAGGGATTTAGAAACAGGACTTCCACGAAGCCTCAGGTTGCCCCAAGAGGAAGTGAGAGAAGCGCTTTCTCCTGTGCTTTCTCAAATAGTTGAAGCTGTTGCAGATGTATTGGAAGAATCTCCACCCGAGTTGACTGCAGATATTTTAGAGCGTGGTATTCTTATCACCGGTGGTGGAGCAATGCTGCCCGGATTTGATAATTTACTTATTGAAAGGACGCATATACCGGTCTTTATTGCAGAAGATCCCCTTACTACAGTCGTAAGAGGATGTGGGGCGGTTTTGGAAGATCCGGAGCTTTTGTCACGGGTTAAAGTAACAGGAGGACTCAAGTAATTTCATGCAGGAGAAACGAAATATCTTTGCGGTTTTTACGCTTTTTTTTATTCTTTCCCTTTGTCTTTTCTTCCTTTCAACGCGTAACATTTTTGGTAGCTTTAGGGTTGTCGGTACAGTCCTATTTCCGCTAGAACAGGTACTATTTCGTAGCATACGATTGCCTGGACAGCTTTTTGGCGCAACGTCAAAAAATACGACCCAAGATACGCGTATTGTACAGGCTCAACAAAGTGTTGAGACTGCAACGCTCAAAGCCGATAATGCTGCACTTCGTGACCAATTTGAAACAGAAGCAACCCATAGCCTTTCTCTCTTGCCTGCACGAATTATTGGAGCACCCGCTTTTCTACCAGGAATAAGCCTTCCGGAGACGCTAACGATTGATGAAGGACAACAAAAAGGAGTCAAAGTAGGACAGGCGGTTGTGTATAAAAATAACCTTCTTGGCACAATTACCCAAGTGAATGCTTCGGCAGCGTTGGTAAAGCTTGTATATAGTAGTGGGACTTCTTTTACTGCCAAGACCACTACGCAAGCACTTGGAGTGGTGATCGGGCAGGGAAATGGGACTATGGTGCTGGATAATGTTGTGTTATCAGACCAGCTGAATTTGCATGATGAGGTCATAACAAGTATGGGTGAGGATATTTCCACAAAAGGATATCCGCCAGGACTTATTGTTGGGAAAATTGTTTCTATCGAGAAAAATCCAAGCAATCTTTTTCAGCGTGCCCGTGTGCAAAGTTTGGTTGATGTGTCAAGACTGGATATAATTTTTATAGTAAAGGGGACAAAGTGAAGTATTTTTATCTTGCACTTGTACTCTTTTTGCTTATTCTTCTCCAAAGTGCTTTTCTGTCCCTGCCACTTGTCCTGGCAGCACTTATTATACTTTGTGCATACAAAAGGGAAAGTTGGATTTTTTTGGTGGCATTTTGTAGCGGGACAGTGCTTGACGCATTAGCATTTCGTACAGTTGGGGTAAGTAGCCTTTTTTTTGTTGGTATGCTTGGCGCAATTTTTTTATACCAGAAAAAATATGAAATACAGAGCCCTTTTTTTATTTTTGTGAGTTGTTTTCTTTTTTCTCTTTTATATGCAGCACTCTTTATCCATAACTGGGTTGTACTGAGTGCCATAGTGAGTGCAATGGTGGCTGTAGGAAGTTATGTGGTTTGTGTTCGGTCTGGTTTGTTATCCTCTTAGTCTTCTCAAGATATGAGGCCTTCGTAATTTTTCAAGCGCTCTCAGTTCAATTTGTCTAATACTCTCTCGCGTCAGATTGAATTCTTTCCCCACCTCCACATTTGATTTTGTCTGGTCAGTGCCAGTGCGATATTTAAAGTATAGTACTTTTTTCTCACGTTCAGTAAGTTGTTTCATTCCCGCGATTACTTTCCAAAGGTTACCTGTTGCAATAGAGTCAGAAGCAGCTTGCATGTTTACATCCGGAGCTTGGATAAGATTTTCAAGTGTAATTTCTTCACCATCGTCTTCACCAAGCGGTTGAGTAAGACTAAGAGGAGGCACTGAAGCTATTTGTATTTCTCTTAGTCTTTCAATATCCATACCTAACTCGTCTGCAATCTGTTCATCTTTGGGAGTATCTCCTAATTCTTGGGTAAGTTGGTTCGTTACTTTGCGTATCCGACTGAGAGTTGATGTAATATGTGCAGGAAGACGAATTGCTCTTGAGTAATCGGCAATAGCTCGAGTGATTCCTTGTCGTATCCACCAAGTAGCAATTGTTGAAAATTGTGCTCTTTTCCAATTATATTTTTTTGCTGCACGCATAAGTCCGATATTGCCTTCTTGAATCAAATCCAAAAAATCCAACCCCTTCCCACGATATTTTTTTGCTACAGAAACAACAAGACGTAAATTCGCCTCAACAAGTTGGCCTAATGCATTTCTATCTCCGTCGTCTTTTTTTTGTGCCAATTCTCTTTCTTCTTCGCGACTGAGTAACGGAATTTTCCCCACCTCATTAAAATATAGTGTTGTTGAGGCACCTTCTACTTGAATGTCTTCATCAAGATAAACACCTAAATCATTTTTTCTACGAGTTGCTTGAGCACTAAATAGCGTGGTGATTGTATCAGGATCCTGTTCATCAAAGAGTAGTTGCATAGTAGACTCATGAGTGTCGTACAAATACACAAAAATATCATTCATTGCTTCTTCTAGTTGTAGCGTATGAGTATCTGGAGAAGTGTTATTTTTTGCAGCATTTTGCATTGTTGACTCTTTGCTATTTGCTAGCATTACCAATCTATTCCATACATTATCAGAAACAACTGGAAAAGGTTGGCCAAATTGATTTTCCAAGACAGGCATCTGGCCGTTGTTGTCTTGAATGTCATGAGCCATAAGGGTAAGCAGAGTATGTGCAGATGGATTAATAACCGGACGTACATCTTTACGTATGATAAGATTGAGTCGGGGTGTCATTTCCAGACTTGTTATATCGGGGTTTTTCATAGGGGCTATTATACACTTATCTTCGTAATTTATCCAAGACATCAGGCCTTTGCAATTTTGCAAGCGCACCTGCCTCAATTTGCCGAATACGTTCTTTGGTAAGTCCAAGCTTTTTGCCAGCTTCCTCCAGCGTGTGTGTTGGGTTGTCGTCGAGTCCAAATCGAAGTTGCAAAACAAGATTTTCACGAGCTGTTAATGTTTCTGATCGAATTTCCTGCACTTCTGCTTTTAGAATATTTTCAAGTGCCAAGTCTTCTGTACCGGGAATATCTGGATTTGAGACCAAATCGAGTAGAGTGTAGTCTTCTTCATCTTCAAGTGGGGCGTCCAGACTAAGTGGAGCAGTGCGAACAGCACGAAGCCCGCGGAGTCTTTCTTCGTCTGTTCCAAAAGCAGCTGCTATTTCTTCATCAGTTGGATTGCGTTGTAATTCTTGAATAAGAGAGTCTATGGTAAAGTGGAGTCGATTTATTGCCTCTGAGGTGTGTATAGGAATTCGAATAGTACGCCCTTGCTCGGCAAAGGCTCTAGTAATTTTTTGTCGTATCCACCACGTCGCCATACTTCCAAATCTGACGCCACGCTTCCAATTAAATTTTTTTACTGCACGCATAAGTCCAAGATTTCCTTCTTGTATCATGTCTAAGAACTTTAGGGTTGAGTCCCTCTTTTTATATATCCTGGCAATTGCGACCACTAAGCGCAAATTTGCATTAGTCATATCCATCGCGGCCTGCTTGTCTCCCGCATCTTTTCTTTTTGCCAATGCAATTATTTCATCATTACTGCGTCTTGGTATTTTGCCTATATCAGTTAAATATTGAGTGACAGATGAGGCTTCTTCTTGAGTTTTGTCATCTGGATACGCTTTTGCTGGAGATTGATTCTGTTTTTGCGTCGTTGTGTTGGGAGTATAGTAATCAGGATTTTTAGGTAATGCAAAGGAGCTTTGTTGAAATCGAAATGCTGAAGGGGTAAATAATTTCGTAATTGATGGAAATTTTTCAGGATTATCGATATTATCTCCAAAAAGCTCTTGCAGGCCTTGGGTATCTGTTTCGTACAAATACGCAAAAATATCATTCATTGCTCTTCGCAATGAAGCGGCAGTCGATTTTGGAGTAGCCGAGTCTTGGGTAACACTTCTCATTGTTGCTTTTTCGTCATTCATAAGCATAGTAAGTCGTTCCCAATTATCCTGAGTTACCAGTAAGGAAGATTCGTCTTGTCTATTTGGGACCATAGGCATATGTCCGTTTTCGCGTAAAACAACCTGAGAAGCGAAAAATGTAAGCAGTGTATGCGCTGCTGGGTTAATAATGTCCCGAGGCTCTTTCCGAATAGTGAAATCGAATTCTAAAGGCATCACGGATTGAGGTTCTTTTTCGTCATGCATTATGGGGTATTATACTAAGGATTATCGAAGAGGTCAAAGCATAGTATGCTATACTCAGTATTCACTTCTCTATGAAATTAGGCGCTTCATTTTCAGATTCAATTCATACAGAAAAAATTTCCCGCCGACCTTACACGTCTCGTAGTAACAATGAATTTTCAATGCGGGCGTTTCTTTTTCCTTTGCTTCTTGGTCTTTTTTCCCTCTTGCTTTTAGGGAGACTTTTTATTATTCAAGTTGTAGCGGGTAGTTACTACCGCAATCTTTCAGATTATAATAGGTTGCGAGTTGCAACTATTCATGCGCCACGGGGAATTATTTTTGACACGACCGGGAAGCCACTTGTCTACAATGCTCCAGGATATAGGGAAATTGTAGGGGGGAAGATAACGCTTCTTTCGTCGTCTGATGGTTTGGCAAAAATTGCCGCTGGAGACAAACATCTGGAAATAGATAGTTTGAGAAATTATCCTTTTAAAGATGCTCTCGCACATGTTGTTGGATACATAGGCCAGATTTCGCCTGAAGATCTTGCTTTATCCCAATTTGGCGGATACCGTGCGAATGATTTGATTGGAAAAATGGGAATAGAGCAAGCATACGAGCCACTTCTCAAGGGACTGGATGGGCAGGTACTCGTCGAGGTAGATGCAACGGGCAAGCCAGTCAGAATCCTTGGAGAAACAGACCCAATTCCAGGACAAAATATTACACTTACCATAGATGCAAAGTTTCAGCAAGATGTTTATGCTGCCATGAAGACTGTTGCAAAAGGTGCTGCGATTGTCAGTACTCCAACTGGAGAAATTTTAGCAATGGTGAGTAAGCCATCTTTTGACTCCAACCTTTTTACCATGGGGGAAGGATACGAGTCTTCCGGGGATGCAATCTATCAAGGCATACAGCAAGTTTTGACAGATGGCGATGGACAACCGCTTCTCAATCGTGTCATTAATGGGGCCTATCCTCCTGGGTCTACTTTCAAATTAGTCACAGCAGCAGCAGGACTCGAGACACATACAATCGATGAAAATTATACAGTGAATGACCAAGGTATTTTGCGGGTTGGGGATTTTTCTTTTGCCAATTGGTATTTTACACAGTATGGCGGCACAGAAGGACAAGTGAATGTTGTCAAAGCAATCAAGCGGTCTAATGATATTTTTTTCTATACACTTGGACAACTTTTAGGAGTAGACACGCTGTCTAGGGAAGCAGCACAATTTGGCGTAGGAAGTACAACAGGAATCGATTTGCTTGGAGAGGGAAAAGGATTATTGCCAACAAAAGAGTGGAAGCAAAAAGTAATTGGAGATAAATGGTATTTGGGAGACGATTACCATTATGGTATTGGTCAGGGATATTTACTCACGACTCCTTTACAAGTGAATGTATGGACACAGGTTATTGCAAATGGAGGAGCACTATACCAACCGCATTTGCTCAAATCCCAGGTCTCAACTCTCAAATCCCAAAATATTATTTCTACAAAAACGCAAGATTTGATTCGTGAAGGAATGGTAAAGGCATGTGCGACAGGAGGCGTTGCATGGCCACTGTTTGATTTTAAAGTGAAAAATGCAAAATTAAAAGTTGACAATCAAGATTTTTTAGGAGTTGACCAAGCGTCGGGCTCAGCAGATATGCGAAAAGTAACCGTTGCCTGCAAGACAGGTACTGCCCAACACGGAGACGAAAATACCATGCCTCATGCATGGATTACGCTTTTTGCCCCGGCATATCACCCGCAAATTGTGGTGACAATTCTTTCAGAAAGTAGCGGAGAAGGAAGCAATGTTGCAGGTCCAATTGCCAAAGAAATCCTCACGAAATATTTTGAAAAATAAGCTATATTGTTTAAATATAGTTGTTTGGTTACGTTATCTCCAGGTACTATACTATGGTATGAGCAACTATTATTTAGGATTTTCTGCTTTCTCCGGGATTGGACCAAAAAGATTTGCACGGTTAGTAGCAGAATTTGGAAGTGCAAAAAATGCTTGGAAAGTCGAAACTTCAGCTTTGGAAAAGGTAATAGGAAAAAATTTGACTGCAAAATTTGTTGATTTTCAAAAACACTTTTCTTTGGAAGGATACGAAGAAGAATTATATAATAAGCACATTAAGTATTTGACACTCGAGGATGAAAAGTACCCAAAGATATTAAAAAATATGGGTAGTTATCCGCCTTTCGTTTTATATTACAAAGGGGATGTTTCTGTTTTTACTAAGCCACGAGCAATAGGTATTGTCGGGACCAGAAATATTTCAGAGTATGGCCAACAGGTAACACAACTTCTTGCGTCCCAATTAGTCAATGCGGGATTTGTCATTGTGTCGGGTCTTGCATTTGGGGTAGACGCAGCAGCTCATACAACAACCATCGAAGAAAAAGGGAAGACAATTGCAGTGCTTGGATGTGGTGTAGATTGTTGTACTCCTCGTACAAATCAAAAAATATATGATGCAATAATACACAGTGGTGGACTTATTGTCTCAACGCAGCCGCCAGGGGAAAAAGCCAATAAAGGGTCATTTCCCGCTCGAAATAAAATTATTGCAGGACTTTCCCAAGGAATTGTTGTGACAGAAGGGACTGCAGACAGCGGTGCACTTATTACTGCAAAGTGGGCTCACGAAATGGGCAGACCTGTTTTTGCCGTGCCAGGACCAATAACCTCCAGGCTCTCTGAGGCAACGAGTCAGCTGCTTAAAAATGGCGCAGTGCCTCTTACTTGCGCAAATGACATACTTGACACGCTTGGTATAATAGGTGTTCGGAAAACTGGGAAGCCCCAGAGAGTTCGTGCTTCAGATATTTCTGATAATCCGATCGAACAGAGTATTCTGAATCTTCTAGACAATGAGTCATTGCATTTTAATGAGATAGTAAGGAGAATAGGAAAAGACTCAAAAAATATTGGGAGCATTTTAAGTCTTATGGAATTGAAGGGGTTGGTAAAAAGCAATGGAGAGATTTATTCTATGTAATAACGCTGAGTTTGGAATGAATATATGTATCCAGTCCTAAAAAAGTACCAAAAGAGCTCTTCAGGTGAAAAACATACTCTATCACTCTTTTGACAATTGATTAAAAATTAAGAATTAAAAATATGAAATTAGTAATTGTAGAATCACCTACAAAAGCAAAAACAATCGGCCGTTTTTTAGGCAGCGATTTTATTATCAAAGCCTCAATGGGCCATATTATGGACTTGCCAAAGTCTACGCTGGGCGTAGATATAGAGCATAATTTTACTCCGTTATACGAAGTATCCACAGACAAAAAAAAGACGATTGCCGAGCTAAAAAAGCTTTCAAAAACAGCAAGTGAAATAATTCTCGCAACAGACCCTGATAGAGAAGGAGAAGCAATTGCCGCACATATTAAAGAGTTATTAGATGTAAATCTCAAAAAAGTGAGCGGGCAAAAAACAAAAGACAAATTTGTGAGAATTGCTTTTCATGAAATTACCAAGGAGGCAATTGAAGATGCACTAACCCATCCTGGTGAGGTAAATACCGCGCTCGTTGATGCACAGACTGCACGGCGGGTTTTGGATAGGTTGGTAGGATATAAATTGTCACCTGTTTTGTGGCAAAAAATACGACGAGGGCTTTCTGCAGGACGAGTCCAATCTGTTGCACTGCGTCTTATTGTTGAAAGAGAAAGAGAAATAGAAAAATTTGCAAAAGAGCCATATTGGAGTATTTCAGCTGTGCTTTCTCGGGATCCTGCCGTAGGTTCTCCAACAGAATTTGATCTGATTGAAATAAGTGGGGACTTGCCTGGGAGCGAGGCAAGAAAAGTAGATGTAGAAAATACATTTCATCTTTATGACGGAGAATATACCAGTACGAAGACCATCGTAGATACACAAGAAAAAGCAGATGCTATCGCCCGAGATTTACAGAGCAAAACATTTATCGTGCAGGATATTGTGCAAAAGCAAAGTAAAAGAAGTCCACAACCACCATTTACCACATCCACGCTTCAGCAACAAGCCGCACTTCGTTTTGGATATTCTGGTAAGCGTACAATGAGCTTGGCGCAAAAACTCTATGAAGAGGGATATATTACGTATCATCGTACTGATTCGCTCAATCTTGCGGGGTCAGCAGTTATAAGTATGCGTGAGTATGCAAAAGAAATGTATGGTGAAAAGTATATTCCTGAAAAACCACGATTTTTTGCAGGCCGTCAAAAAAATGCACAAGAAGCACACGAAGCTATTCGGCCGACCAAAATTACAACAACTGCGCAAAAAGTTGGGATAGAATTAGGAGCTGATTATACCAAGCTTTACGAGCTTATTTGGAGACGGGCACTTGCCAGCCAAATGAGTGATGCACTCATTGAATCTACGACTGTTTATGTAGCAACGCGTAACAAGAATCAAGGGGTGACGCAAGCGGAGGGTCCCGTTGACGCGCAGCAAAACAAAGTTGAGCGAGCATCTGCGGGAGGAGCCGCGTGGCAGGACTCCGATGGGAATAATGAAGACGTTAGATATCTATTTAAAACAACTGGTTCTATCCTCATCTTTGAAGGATTTCTTGCAGTAAATCCCTATGGTCTTGAAGACAAAAAATTGCCGCAATTTAGCGCACAGGAAATACTATCTTTGGTTGAAGTACTCGCGCTATCTCATGAGACAACGCCTCCGCCTCGCTATAATGATGCGTCTCTTATTAAATCATTGGAAGAAGAGGGAATTGGTAGGCCATCAACCTATGCAAGTATTATTGGGACAATAGAAGCTCGGCAATACATTGAAAGACAGCAAAAGAAATTCATTCCGACCTCTATTGGTATTGCAGTGACAGACTTTCTGGTAAAAAATTTTGCAACCATCGATGACATTCCTTTTACCGCACGAATGGAAGATGAGTTGGATGAAATTGCCAGTGGCGAGAAAAAGTGGGTGCCGGTGCTTCAAGAGTTTTATACTCCATTTGAAGAAAAACTCAAAGAGGTAGGCAAAGCCGAGCGTGTCAAAATTGCAGTCGAAGAGACAGGGGAAATGTGTCCCAAAGATGGTGCTCCACTGGTAATTCGTATGGGGAAATTTGGGAAATTTATTTCCTGCCAGAATTTTCCAACCTGTGATTTTAAAAAAAGATTTATCGAGGAAACAAATTTTGCCTGTCCCAAAGATGGTGCAGACAAAGGAGGGAAGATTATTATCAAAAAAACCAAAAAAGGCAGGACATTTTATGGGTGTAGCAATTATCCTGCCTGCGATTTTGCAGTATGGAAACTAACAGATTTGAAAAAGGCATCAGAGACTCCGGCAAAATAGGAAAATTGTTACAAAAGTCTCTATTTTTAAGCAATCATAAGCGAACTTGACATGTCCTATAGGATAGTATATACTCTGCGCTACATATGCCCAACAACCCAGAAGACAGAAGTCAATCAGAATTACCAAATCAGGATCCACTACGTGTAAATGTTTCACTTGAAAATATACTGCTTGGCTTGAGAATAACTCCTAAAGATTTATGCTTAAGCAACACTTTCTTTAAAAGTAATTCTTTACTATCGCAAGAATCTTCTAGTTTATCAGAGCAGCCGTTATCCTCCGCTGTTACAGGTATTGAGATTTCAACAACATTTCGTTTGTCTCATCAACAATCTGTTAAAAATATATTTTCGCAAAACACTATGGCATCATTCGAAAAAGCATGTAATCAAAGAAATTTACAAGTAAATGCGTCTTATTCTGACGAAGGTACATTGCAGTCGCTCATTTTAACAGACGAAAATGGCTTCGCAATTTTCTTAAAAACGGATAGTATATATAATATATTTAGCATTGGAACTTATTCTGATGAGAATAATAACCTGTTAGCTATCAGGCATCACATCGCTTTCGACAAAACCCCTGAGGGACTAAATCAAATTCTAGGAAAGTATGCTCATGCATATGAAAGTACAATAAATGCGCTTTTTCAAGCACAAGGCGTTGTGTTACAGCCACAAACAGTAGAATTAGCATCTGTCTTACCAGCATTAACAGATAAAAGAGCGGTGTCTATAGGTGGCGGTAGAGATACTTTTGTAGAAAATAGCTTAAGCAATGTAGGTCAACCTGAAAGAACCAGAGAACCTTCTGTTGAAGAAGCAGAAAAGATACTTTCTGCGTATAAGGTACTGAGTGATAAGAAATTTACAGAATATGTTGGTGAGGAATCTGTAACAGATTTATTATGGATGCTTATTGATTCTTTTAAAAATCCCGCTTTTTACAGACAACGGCATATTGTACCGAAAAACGTTATGACTCTCTCAGGAATACCAGGAGTAGGGAAAACGTTATTTGCTGAAGTACTTGCTCACGAAATTGACACAGCGATGTATGTTATTACATATTCACAGGTTGCTTCAAAATGGCAAGCAGAGTCGGGTAATGTCATGAAAGATATTTTAAAGGCGTTAAAAGTTTTAGCAAAAACAAAAAGAACGGTTGTATTATTTGATGAGATACACCATCTTACTTTTGATGACAAAAATGAACCTCAAAGAAATGAAGCAAATCAAGGCATTAGGAATGCACTACAAACAGAAATGAATACAGGGACAATTTCTCCTAATCTTATTTTTATCGGTGCAACAAATTATCCAGAACAAATACCACCGGAGCTGCTTCGAGGTGGTAGATTTGGTCAACCGATAGAAATTTTACCATTTCAAACAGATAAGATAAAATTGCGAGCATTACGTCTTTTTATACAAACATCCATTCGTAAATTGAATGAGAAAGAGCACGATCTTATTATGCAAGATTCCCCGGAAGGAGAAACTTACCCTGCGGCACAATTTGCTGACATTTTTGATCAAAGCCTTCAGGATGATGAAGTACTTTATGCAATTGTAAAACAGCTTCCCGAGAAAATTCCAGGGGCTGATTTAGAAGAAATTATAATAAAAGCAGTTGCAAGAAGGGATACAAGAATTACACAAGCTCATAAAGAAGATCATGATCCGGTTGATACCGTGGTAACACAAGATGATATTCTGGACGAAATAAGATTACGCTATCCTCAAAGAGAAATTGCAGTAGTAGGTTTTAGAAGAAATGAGAAGTAAAGAAAACAAAGCATAACCTTATCAGGCAAAGATTGCAACCCTTCTTTTGTAATTTGCAGTCAATTTTGATAAAATATACGAATGAGTTTTGAGGCATTTATACGAGGATTTACTCCAACAGGCCGGTTAAAAAATCAAGCTTTGGCTCAGGCAGATACGTGGTTAAAGTTGGAATCTCAAAGAAAAATTGTTGAAGACCTAAGTGACTATCCTGAAATACAGTTTTTGGTAACAGGTATTTTAGAAACAGGTACGCCTTCATGGTTACTTACATATATTACGGGAATTCATAAAGAAGAAAGAGAAGGGGCGCTTTTGGCTGCAGAAAAAGCAAGGATAATTCTGGGTAAAGGAGGGGCGCTTACATTACCCCATGGTACTAATGGGCAAGATCATTCTGTGGACTATTCAGAAGATTTGTCTTCTATTCCGTCTGTCAATTCTCCTCAAGCTATTTTTTTACAAGGCAACACGATGGTTTTCAAGCCATATTTAGAAGAATCGCTTATACATGACGGGCAAGGAGTCAGGTTTGGAAATGCACCAGAAGATTTCTTATTTCTTTTCGCAGAAGGATTAGGTTTTTACGTAGGTAATATGCCTATAGCAATGGGTTTACTTACCGATATTGGAGTTTGGAATAAAATCCAATCTGAAAAAGAGTCACACTTAGAATAGATGATATAATATCTTCATGTTAAAATTAGGCGCAAAATCTCTGCGTATCACCAAGGCAACGGATAAAGAACGCTCTGCGGTGCCGAGAAATCCTATCTATATTATTTGTGATAATGTGATAGATACATACAATATTGGCTCGATTTTTCGCCTCGCAGATGCGGTCGCGGCCGCGAAAGTGTATTTATGTGGGGTATCGGAGACTCCGCCCAATACTCGTATTAAAAAAGCATCCATCAATACCACTGAATGGGTAGAATGGGAATACACTTCAAGTACGCTTGAAGCAATTAAAAATTTAAAATCTCAAATCTCAAACATCAAAATTGTTGCTATCGAGCAAAATGCAAAGTCTATTCCATTTGATACAGCTGAATATCAATTTCCTATTGCCTTTATTGTGAGTAATGAGACAACAGGAGCAACCCAAGAAGTCTTAGATACGGCAGACATGATAGTCGAAATTCCCATGTGGGGCATTAACAAATCATTGAATGTTATGGTCTCACTTGGTATTGTGCTATTTCAAGCCACGCAATTTTTGCACTAATTTAGAATTTTGTCATATTTACATTAGATTTTGGAAAGAGTATTGTAAGAATATCGTCAGGTTTTTGTCACGCAACAACATCAAATTAGATATATCATGATCGAATATATCTTATAGTTAGACGAATTTATTTTGTATGTCACTCGAATCACCGGAGATTTCAGGGCAATATAGTCTACATGCTCCCACTGGACGAAGAAATGTCGGGATAATACCTCTTGGACTGGAAGGACAAAATTCTCCCGATGCTATCGCAGAAGCTGTTGAGAACAGATCAGCTATCCGTATTCAATTAGAGCTTGAATCAGTTTGGAATGTTACTGAATTACACCTCGGGCCAGATACGTATTATCTCGGCCGCCAATCAGACGCAAATCCCGAAGGCGTTGAGGAAAAGGCTGACCCCACCAGACTCGTTGTGCTCAATCGCGATAGAAAAATAATGAATGCTGATTTTCAAGTGCCAAGGCTAAAAGACAAAGGCATACGACAGCTAGAAGATCCAAGAGCATCTGATGTGACGCTTTCCAATGAGCAACTTGCACTATTTGGTCTGGAAGGACCTATCGCTGCTGTTGGCGTCACGACTGTTGCTGAAAAAAAAGACGAGCATGGTGAGACTGTTGATGACATAGAATGGAACAATGGTGTTTTACTCGTTGGGAAAGATAATGATAAGAATTTGACTGTGCAGCGTTTTATAAATTTACCACGTACAGAGCATTGTAAAAATACCGTTATTCGAAGTGTCGCTGTGAGAGAAGAGGACATAGATGGGAGCGGAAATGTGCAAAAAGTATTGGCAATTCGCATGGAATCCCGCAACCATTTGCCTCATACATTTTTTGAGTCGGAAGTACTCCTGACGGTAGATGGAGAGGAAATCTACAAAGAATTGGGTATCACAGAACATCCTGAAGTTCCTTGGAATAAAGTAATTTCAGGTCTTGGTGGAGGATCTGTCATTAAGAATGATTCAACAGGTCGTGCACTGGAAGTTGTGCATGGTCAACAAGAAGATTTTGGTAACCTGACGGCAAGTGGGGACCCGGGAAGATTATATAGTATTGATATGGGAATGGTAGAGATAGTGAGAAATGATGAGACTGGAGAGCTTAAAAAAATTGTGCACCTTGCTGATACGCCACGTATTACTCCATTCATATTTCCTGATATGGTAAAAGGGAAGCAAATGGGTGATCATAGAAAAGGCATTCGTTCTGTCTACCCATGTCATAAAGGATATATCGTAATAAACCCTGATGGAAACTTAGCATGGGAAGGACTCATAAGTCGTGGGGATCTGGCAACATATCGGCTTCAGATGGAATTGTCAGCTAAGGAAATAGAATGGGTAGGGGAAAAAGAACTTCGTGAAGCTGTTCGTCCATCTCAAATGAGAGAAGAGTCTTCATTGCGCCCACTTCGTCTGCAAGAACCTGCTTTGATGGCAGTTTAATTATCTCTTCTGCGTGCTATACTATCCAATATGAAGTATCGGGTTATTGCTCTTGTTGGTCCGCTTGCTTCAGGAAAAGGTACGCTTATCGAGCTTTTGCAAGAAAAAGGATATGAAAGCGTTTCTCTATCAGATGAGGTACGAGAAAAGGCTAGTATTTGGGGACTTACACCAACCCGCGAGAATCTACAAAACGTTGGAGACAAGCTGAGGAAGTCATTTGGTTTGTCTATCCTGGCCGAACTTGTTGGACAGAAAATAGCCAAAAATCCAAAGGTAAATTTTGTCATCGACGGCGTTCGTAACCCTGGGGAGTTGCAGTATCTAAAAAAAGAATTTGATGCGTATAGTATTGGCATAACAGCAAGTCCACAAAAACGCTTTGCGCTCATTAAAAAAAGAAAAAGACAGGGAGATCCGCTCACATGGGAAGAATTTAAAAAAGCAGAAGAAAGGGATAGAGGAGTGGGACAAGAGTCCTATGGTCAGCAGGTACAAGCATGCTTAGATGCTTCAGATGTTGTTATAGATAATAACGGGACACTCAGACAGCTCCAGACAAATAGTAGCTACTTTCTCACAAAAATACTCTAGCAAATAATCCTCGTTCAAAAAAACTTCAATACTACGTAGTATTGAATAAAAATGAAAAAAAAGAAATCTAAAATAATGTAGGGTGGAGAAATCGTGTCATGGCAGCAATGACTGCATCCGTATATTCTTTTTCCCGGGTGAGTACCCCACGGGTCATCAATCCAAAATACCCAATATCATGCTTGCTATTTTTCGTATCAAAAAGCAAATCTGTCACATGGCCTAATTCTTTTCCACGATGTATATGCTGCATAAATTTTTTAGGGACAAGCATCCGAACGCTAGACGCAATTCCTTCAATGCCATTTCTATCCCTCACAACAATCCATCCGCAGTCAAACCACTTTCCGCTTATTTCTTGCATACCTCCTTCAAGTCCGACACCAAAATCAGCATCTAATTGCGTAAGAGCTTTGACTGCACGGTTATGAGCACCGGTAATTGTTTGCTTTTCTGTGAGTGGTTGATGGGAAACCCCAGAAGATACGTCGACTCCCTCAAATTCCCAAGAATCCTCTGGGAAAAGCTGAATAAACGCATTTTTTACCGCTGCTATTTTAATAGGGTTTCTGGATCCCACGGCAACCTTTTTCATAGTGATAGTATCTGCGATCGAGCAGTATTCGTCAAGTTGCTTTAGCGGTTGACATTAAGCGAAATTCCTATATAATGATTGGTGGTATGTAAAAGCCTCAGCCAAAGCAAACGGAATTATCCCCGCTTCTGGCGGGTTTTTATGTCCCTAAATTACCTTAACCCTCCTACGCGTAAAGCTACGGAAGGGGAAGTACAAAAATCATAAGTTAGAGTTAAAAGGGCTTGCCCCTCGAAGCTTTAGCGGAGTGGGGCTCTTTAACAAGTGAAGAAGACAGCGTAACACAATTATATACACTTTTTGCATTATTCTGCTTTGCAGAACTTAAAAAGCGAAAAGTGGTAGGAATTTTTTTTGACAGAGATCAAGTTTATCTTTATTGATACATTTGACTCCGTCGAATTTTTTTGAGAATTTGATCCTGGTTCAGGATGAACGCTGGCGGCGTGCCTTAAGCATGCAAGTCGAACGGTTGTGTAGCAATACATAGCAGTGGCAGACGGGTGAGTAACGCGTAGGAATCTACCCCTGGGTGGAGCATAGCCGGCCGAAAGGTCGGATAATTCTCCATAGTCTCGTAAGAGTAAAGACCTTTATTGGTCGCCGAGGGAGGAGCCTGCGTCCTATCAGCTAGTTGGCGGGGTAAATGCCCACCAAGGCAATGACGGGTAGCTGGACTGAGAGGTTGATCAGCCACAACTGCACTGAGACACGGGCAGTACATCTACGGATGGCAGCAACTGGGAATATTGGGCAATGGACGAAAGTCTGACCCAGCGACGCCGCGTGGAGGAAGACAGCCCTCGGGTTGTAAACTCCTTTTGATAGTCCTTTCACGGACTATAGAATAAGCCCTTACTAACTACGTGCCAGAAGTCTCGGTAATACGTAGGGGGCAAGCGTTATCCGGATTCATTGGGCGTAAAGTGTGCGCAGGCGGAATGAATAGTCGTATTTTAAAGCCTAAGGCTTACCCTTAGCATTGGATACGATACTTTCATCCTTGAGGTTTGATAGGGGTGCTAGAACAGCTAGTGTAGCAGTGAAATGCGTTGATATTAGCTGGAATACCAAAGGCGAAGGCAGGCACCTAGATTTTACCTGACGCTCATGCACGAAAGCCAGGGGAGCGAAACAGATTAGATACCTGTGTAGTCCTGGCCGTAAACGATGTCCGCTAGCTCTCAAGTAATTGGGGGTGTAAGCTAACGCGTTAAGCGGACCGCCTGGGGAGTACGGCCGCAAGGCTAAAACTCAAAGGAATTGACGGGGACCCGCACAACCTGTGGAGCGTGTGGTTTAATTCGATACTAAACGAAAGACCTCACCAAGGCTTGACATGCTACCGTACATTTCTCTAGAAATAGAGAGAAATCCGCAAGGATGGTAGCACAGGTGCTGCATGGCTGTCGTCAGCTCGTGCCGTGAACAAAAATGTCTCGCGGCCTCTTATGGTAACATAAGGGTGAATAACTGACTCATATCGGTGAAGCCCTGATCATATCGGGGTAATACCGAGGGAAGTCGAAATTTTATGCAAGAGCTGCGTAGAAGAAAGAATCAAAAACTTGTTGTAACAGATCGTCAAGAAGAGATTTTAATAGGATCACTTCTGGGAGATGCATATATTACGGCAAGAGGACAGATTCAATTTGAACAGAGTGATAAGCAAAAAGGATATCTTTTTTGGAAACAAAAAGAATTGTTCTCGATTTCATATAAAAATATATCTATAGTAAAGCGTTTTGATAAACGTTTTCAACGAGAATATATTTCTTACAGATTTTGGACAAGACAATATTTTCAAATATGGAGGCAAAGATTTTACGTTAATAGTAAGAAAATTGTTCCCCGAGATATTCAATTAACACCAATAACTCTCGCGATATGGTATATGGATGATGGCTGTTTGAGCGATCATAAATGTATTATTTCTACAGATAATTTTTCTTTAGAAGATATTCGTTTTTTACAATATCTTTTAGAAGAAACATTTGGTATACAATCTACTCTTAAAAATAAATCTAAAATAATGATAAGAAAAGAGAGCTTTGAAATTTTCTTTTCCCTCATTAGTCCATACATTATTTCATCTATGCACTATAAAATTTTTGACCCTGTAACGACTTCTAGGGATTTTAAAAAACCTAGAGATACCGTATCTGCGGTATAACACGTCAGTATCCTACTTGAAAAAGAGGATAAAGGTATAGTCTAAGGTTTGTTCGTCAACTGGCGAATAATCGGAGGTGTTCCCTTAAGTGGGGAAACGAGCGCAACCCCCATCTAATGTTACATTATTCATTAGAAACGGTCCCATTTTTAATGGGAAGGAAGGAGGGGTAGACGTCAAGTCAGCACGGCCCTTATGCCTTGGGCCACACACACACTACAATGGCGAAGAACAATGAGTTGCAAGTACGCAAGTGCAAGCTAATCTCTTAAATTTCGCCTCAGTTCAGATCGGAGTCTGAAACTCGACTCCGTGAAGCCGGAATAGGTAGTAATCGCAGATCAGCGTGCTGCGGTGAATACGTTCTCGGGTCTTGTACACACCGCCCGTCAAGGCAGCAAAGTCGGGGGTGGCCGAACATTGTCTTTACTGATGATGGAGGCCAAATTCGGCGATGAAGCTTAAGTCGTAACAAGGTATCCCTACCCGAAGGTGGGGATGGATCACCTCCTTTCTAAAAAAAAGAGAGAAGGTACGGCAAACCTCTCATCATTCGTGATGAAGAGGCTAAAAGTACAAACACCTAGGTGCTGGTGGGCACCTATACTTGGCTCAACCAAGTAGAATCAAGCCACTTTTATTTCTACCACTTTTCGCAGTTTAAGTCCTCCTTCGCCAAGGCTACGGAGGATTAGTATTGTGTTACGCATTTTCTGTCATCCTGAGGCTTTACGCCAAGGATCCCCTCCAAAGCTTTTAGCGTAGGAGGGCTTTTTTGTGTCCGTCTAAGTGTTATGAAGCATTCCGGGTAGAGGAAATTACATTTCTGCAGCAGCACTGGCAAGGCGTTTGATAAGTCGTTTGGTACGAGGAAAAACGTTTCTAGCAAAATTACGGGATTTGGAAAGCATAAGATTGTGATGTTGGACGGTTCTCAGAAAGCGATACGGATATTCAACATACGGAAGCAGTTTTTTCCACCGTCTGGGTGACGAGACAACGACAAGCTTTTCATCAAAAAGAATTTTTCCATATTTGGCAATATGAAGTGCCAAATCCATATCTTCATGTACTTTTTTATCATCCATACATACCTCTAGTTTTGCCTTTTCCCAGATAGATTTTCGAATGGACATATTTGGGCCAAAAAGCACATCATGATGTACTGCCTGTCGAAACGTTGCGTTAAATCCAATAACAGTCATCCAATTATTTGGTTGGACTGCCTTTGGAATTCCTTCAAAACGTGCAGGCCCGGACAAGGCAATTAATTCCGGGTCACTTTCAAATCTTTTTTTGATTTTTTTAAGCCAGCTTTTTGGAACTTTCGTATCAGCATCTGTACGAGCAATAATGTCTCCTTGCGCAGCGTTAAAGCCTAAATTGCGCGTTGGAGTAATGCCTTGTTTGTTTTCACTCATGATCGTAACCTGCGGAAAACTTTTGGCTATTTGCAGGGTTTTGTCTGTTGAATTATTGTTGACAACAATAATTTCTAATGGTTTTTCAGATTGAGCAACAACGCTTTTAAGACAGGCAAATAAAAATTTTTCCTCATTAAAGGCTGGAATAACAACAGAGATTTTCATACAGAATAGAATCAATTATAGTGAGAATATGCGTATGTTGCAACCTGGAGTTAGCGTACGGGGAGAAGGCGTCCAGCAGGAGGCCTCACGAGCCAAATAGCATAGATGTAGGCAATAAAGTATCGATAGAAATCTTTTCCAAAGCTAAAAATATCTGTTTTAAATCTTCGGGAAGATGTGGTTGCTTGTATTTCTTTGACAAATCGCACTTTTCCTATTTTTCCAAGTCTCATGCCTATTTCTACATCTCCACTTATCTTATATCGTGTATCAACTGCTTTTAGCTTTTTAAATGCCGAACCCCGCATGGCCATATTTGGCCCTGCAAAATGTGGCTTACCAAGAGCAAAATTTATATCCAGAAAAAGATGATAGAGCTTCTTAAAAATAAATTTCCGTAGTGGTGCGTTAATATTAAGGCTTACAGATCCGGTGATACCAACCAAAGAAGGGTCTTCAAAGCTTTTTGCAATTTCCCAAAGCCAATTGGGCGCAACAACTGTGTCAGCATCGGTGACTGCGTAAATATCTCCTGTTGCATTCTGCAGACCAGCATTCAAGCTGTACACATGTCCTTGTTGGAGTTCTGATATTACTTCTGCTCCAAATTTTCTCGCAAGAGAGGCAGTATTGTCTGTTGAGTTATTGTCCACAACAAGTATCTTATATTTATCTTGCGGATACTTTTGATCACGCAGTGCACGAAGACACAATGGAAGGTACTCCTGCTCATTGTATGCGGGGATAACAACCGAGATAAAAGGTACATTTTGCTGCATATCTCTATCTAATCAACATTTTGTTCACTCGTCAATTGCGTAAATAAGTCCAGTGCGTTTTTAAAAGCCTGGTCCATATTAAAATATTTATAATTTGCAAGTCTACCGACAAAATGAATTCCTTTTTCTTCCAATGCGAGAGCTTTCTGGCGATATATTTCAAAAATCGCGTGATTTTTTGGATTTGGGACCGGGTAATAGGGGTCTCCAACTGCACTGGAGTATTCTTTAACAATTGAGGTTTTTGGATGCTTCTGGCCGGTCATATGCTTGTACTCGACAATACGTGTATAGTCAAAGTCATTTGGATAATTAATCACACTATTGGATTGGTAATATTCTTTATCATACGTTTCCTCAACAAAACGAATCGAGCGATATTCTAATTTTTCATTATTTTCACCATCATCAGCAAAAAATTGATCGATAGGTCCTGTATAAAACAATTTTTCAAAGTCTCCCAGTGCGTCTTTTACTAAAAAATAGTCTGTATTGAGTTGTATGGTAATATTGGGGTGGGCAAGCATAGATTCAAAAATTTTTGTATATCCGAAAGAAGGTAAATATTGATAGGTGTCGGAGAAATATCTATCATCGAAATTTGTCCTCACAGGAATGCGCTGGAGTACTTCGGGGGCAAGCTCGGACGCATCTTTATTCCACTGCTTTTTCGTATAATTCTTAAAAAGCTTTTCATATAAAAGAGGGCCAACACGAGCAAGCGCAGCCTCTTCACTATTTTGTGGATGGTCATTGGGAATTTGTTGGGTGGCAAGCCACGTCTTCATGTCTTCCTCTGTTGTTATATTGAGTCCAAAAAGCTGATTGACGGTAGTAATATTGACCGGAATAGGGACAAGTTTGCCTTCTAGGCTTGCTAAGACATGATGTTCGTAAAATCGCCAAGATGAAAATTGGTTGACATACTTCCATACGTCTTCATAATTGGTATGGAAAAGATGGGCACCGTACTTGGAGACAAGGATTCCTGCATCATTATAGTAATCATAGCAATTGCCACCGATATGGTTACGTTTTTCAATAATAAGTACTTTTTTATTCATGACAGACGCATATCTTTCTGCAATCGTTGCGCCTGATATGCCTGCACCCACAATAAGTATGTCGTGTTTCATAAAGGATGATTTATTATACCAGGAAATAGGTTGGTTTTTGAGGCTTTTTATGCTAAACTTTCCCTATTGGGGGCCAGGTGCAATACTATACTGGCTACTTATACCATTCAACATCAGGCAAAGCCAGGTGCCGAATGGTACCTGGCGCGTTGGCGAAGTGGTAACGCAGGGGTCTGCAAAACCTCCATGCAGCGGTTCGAATCCGCTACGCGCCTCCAATCATTTGTCATTCCGGACCCGCTTCGACTCAGCGCCTAGCGTCGACTCTGGCGCGAGGCGAGCAAGTTTAGGATGACAATTTATAATATGGAAAATCAACCACTGCTCATACCAACACACGAACATATGCCAAGTGATAGTGGCTATTCTGAGACCGAGCAAGTAAAAATAATAGAGGGGTCAACAGTAGACATAAAAATAGCAAAAAAAAGAAAGCCACTCATTATAGTTAGTAGGCAGGAAAAAATTTTTGCAGAATATCAAAAAACACACGATACAATACTGCTTTTATTAAAAAGCTTGGAAGATTTACAAGACAATCCGCGTCATCAGGAAAAAGCATTGGAAGAAATAAAATCTTTACGGGTTTTTCAGGATGAATTGCTCCACAGCCTTCTTTTGGAACAAAGGGGAGAGCTTACCCAACAAACAGCTTCCCAAGCAGTATGGAATTTGATAAAATGACGATATGTCATCCCGATCGTGACTCGGGATCTATGAGAAAGATGCTGAATCTATTCGGCATGACAATTTAGGGCAGCTAATTCATCGGTAGAATGCTTCACTGATAATGAAGTTGTGCATGGTTCGACTCCATGGCTGCCCACACTTCAAAAAATCCGACTCCACAATAATTTAACTATGGTATTGACAACTTAAAATGACCATGGTATCATGACCATGATATGCAAGTAGTTTCAAAATCTCAATTTAAAGCGCAAGTTTTAGAATACTTACGAACCATAGAAAAGGATAAAAAGCCCTTAATTGTTACCCATGTAGGTAAGCCAGTCATAAAAATATTTCCCTACAAAGACGAACCTGATAAAATTCTCAAACTCCTACGAGGTTCTGTAATTACTTACAAAAATCCATTTGATTCAGTGGGTGAAAATGATTGGGAAGGACTACAATGATTGTCATTGACACACATGTTTTAATTTGGTGGGTAAGTGACCCGGACAAACTTTCAGAAAAAGCAAGAAAAACAATCGAAGCAGAAAAGAAATCAGGTTCTATTCTCGTATCCTCTATTAGCGTTTGGGAGATATACCTTTTAATTGCGAAAGATAGACTAAAGCTTACCATGGATACTGATAGTTGGTTGGAGAATATTGAAAACTTACCTTTTATACAGTTTGTTTCTGTGGACAATAGGATTGCTGCCAGGTCGGTACTATTACCGGGAGAATTTCATAACGATTCAGCAGATAGGATTATTGTAGCTACGGCTCGCGAGAAAGGAATACCTCTTATAACAAATGATGAGAGAATTAAGCAATATGCTCATGTACAAACAGTGTGGTAGCCTTGCTAAGTGGTATTTTATGTAATTTCCTCGAAGTGCCCGTCTAAGTGGAGATAGTAGAGTTGTACTAAAAGACTTGGATATTTTGCTGCAATTGTTTCCTTGGCTTTTTGTAAGTCTCTTGCATGATTTTCTGGAGTAGATTCTGCACCGTATGCACCGCATTCTTCATGATTCATAAGTACAACTTCTGAAATTTCATGAAGCCTTACGGAGATGGCAAGTTGCTCCATAATGGTGTCTAAATTTTTTACTCCACCGGCAAATCCAACATAATCATATGTTTTCTCGGACATATGTGTATCCAACCAATTACGGATATACTTCTGAAATCTAAAATCAATGCAGCTTACGATGAGTGCGTCACAACGGTGTGCCATAGAAATAGAAAAAACGCGTATGCGTTCATACAAAGTATATACCAAATTCTTACACTGTGCAACACTATTGTGTGTGATACTGTTAGCATCTTGTCTGAGTAAAATCAAGCAGTCCTGGAAAGAGCCTTGTATGATATATAAGAAAAGAAAAACCATGACAACTTTTTTGCAAGATATTTACGAGCATGATACACAACTTTTACGAGATTTAGTCGTAAATTTAGATAGCTCGTTGCAACAAAGAAAAAAACGCCTATCGCATGTGCGATTTGCAAGACCAACCCTACGAGGTTGGTCTTTTTTTACTAAAAAGGTAGTATCGTGGGATATTGTTGAAGAAATTACTAAGAATACTGCGAAAAAACATGCACATTGCCATCTGAATCGCATTGTTGATGCTGTTTCTCATGTTATTAACCTCTCAGATAAAGATTTTCATACACTTCACACAATTCTCCTCTAAGAAGAATTGTAAATACTCTCTTTTGTCGTTATAATGGCAGAGTGAAAGTAACTCCAATTAAGACACATATTATTACTCCTGGTGAAAACCTTTTGGAGATTTTGGATAGATATATTACAACACTTTCGGAAAAAAGTATTGTTGCAGTAACATCAAAAATTGTTGCCGTGTGCGAGAGAAGTATTGTAAAGCAAGAAGAAGCAGATAAAGATGAGCTCATAGAAAAGGAGTCTCAATATTTTTTACCACGAAAGGAAAATCCATACAATGTAAGTTTTGCAATCAAAAATAATATTCTTGCAGTATCAGCTGGGATAGATGAATCCAATGGAAATGGGTACTTTATTTTATGGCCTAAAGACCCTCAGGAATCTGCAAATACCATTCGGGAGTTTCTTTGTCGGAAATTCAATCTAAAATATGTTGGTGTAATTTTGACTGATAGCAAAACAACTTCCATGAGGTGGGGGGTAACAGCAATTGCAATTGGATATAGCGGGTTTGCTCCACTCAAAAGTTATATCAACCAACCAGACCTTTTTCATAGACCATTTGCTTTTGAGCAAATGAGCATAATAGATAATGTTGCGTGCTCTGCTGCATTGGTAATGGGAGAGGGAAATGAGCAAATGCCTCTTGCAGTGGTTAGCGATGTACCAATGGTTGAATTTGTCAACCACAATCCAACGACAGAGGAGCTAAGGAGTATTCAGATAACTTTGGAAGAAGATTTATATGGAAGTTTCCTCAAAAATGCTCCGTGGAAAAAAGGTCAACAGAAATAAAGTAACCGATTTATTTTGCCGAGGTTGAGCTGGAAGGTGTAGCTGGGATAGAGGTGGCAGTTGGAAGAGTCAGGTCGATTGCTTTCTCCAAAACAGAGCCCAGGATTCCTTCTTGCACTGCTTGAGTTTTTGGAAGAAAGGTGAGCTTAGTCTGAGCAGGTGTTGCAGTAGGCAAGAGCGTATAGGAAATAATTGCGACGGTATCAGCGCCGCTTATACCGTTTGCCGTAGCCTGCGTCCCAATTGCATAATTGATTTTTCCATTTTTTGTATCAACAAGGTTAAGGAGTATAAGCGGATTTTGGAAAAATGTTCCAGGTATTATTGTGACATGGGATAGTACTGTTGGGTCATAAGAAATTTCAAATTGCACACCGCTCACCTTATTGGAGGATGTAGCAATATTTACCAGTACTGACTGACTCGATACAGGGGATGAAGCAGTGGTTGCGCTTTGACTTGCAATCATAGAGAGTATTGTATGAGCCTGAGAAGGCTTTGTGGTTGGTACAGGATGCATGGCAGTCGGTGGTTTTTTAATTGGATTTATTGCTACAAAAAGCAAGACACCTGCTAAAATAGCCAAAAGAAGAATCAAAAGAATTGTCCGAATTGGCATATGTTTTTTCTCTTCCTCAGAAGGTGGGAGCGTGTTCGATGGCGCCTGAGTTGAGACTGGTGGTATCTCAGGCGTGGCAGATGGTGCAGCAGTTGGGTCTGGTTGTGTCTGTGTCGTTGGAATAGGTGCATTTTCCGATACGCTTTGCACAGGAGTAGGGGGTGGAGTTTCTTGTGGTGTTGGTGGTAATTTTTGTTCGTCCATATATCTATCGTAAAGTGAGAAACACGTTTTGTAAAGAGTTATTCTCCGGTTACTCCGTCTCCAACGACTCCTGGGTTATTTGCCTGGAGAAGAATATTCATATTGATAAGCCAATAATTAAGATCGATTCCATCAACAACACCATCATCATTTAAATCTGCCATTTGCAGTGGAACAGCACACGTACTCGTTGTCGCTTTATTGCCATAGCACCCGGCGATGGCATAGAAATCTCCTACATCCATCACATTCTGAATTGGTGCAACGTCACCCAAAATTAATTTTGTTGCAGGGAGTTGAGTTGTTTGGCCTTCTGTCAAAGAAAATGTTTTTGTGTTTTGATTGGCATCGGTTAATTCTTTTCGAAGATACTTTGGGACTTTTACCAAAATTTGATATGACCCGCTTGGAAGTACCCCGGCATCAATTGTAGCATTAAGAAAATATCCAGTGGTTGCATTGTAGGAGAAAGTAACATTTGGCAAATTAACAAGCGGGGGGATATTTGGTTGGGATGGGTCATCGGTTGCTTTATATATTTGTATATGTCCGGTAACTATTGTGTGTATAGGATGTAAATTGCCTCCAATTCCTATTCCTGGTAATTGCAAAGCCATATTTAATACGGTGTGAGACGGTGGAGGTGGGGTATCCGTAGGTATAGGGGTATTTGTTGGTGCTGGAGGTATAGGGGTATTTGTTGGTGCTGGAGGTATAGGAGTATTGGTTGGTGCTTGAGCAATAACAGTTGCGACAAAAGTGCAATCGCCATGTGTATTTGTGCCACCATTTGCATACGTTGTTCCACAGCTCCAACTTGTATTTACTGTTCCAGTAATACTTTGTTGATTAAATGTATAACGAGGATCATTAGGAAGAATCGTAAAAGGATCATCAGAGTAGCTCGATGTATTTGTATATAATCCATTCCCATCGGTTGTGGCATGCGTGTCAAAACCCTCTTCCTGATAACGAAGCGCAACGCCACTTATTCTATTGCCTTGTGGATCGACAACTCTTACGTTCACAGAGAGTGGTGTGGGACACGCAACTTGTTGTGAAACAGTAGGGTCATACTTGCAGCCATTATTATATCCTGCAGGCCCTACGCCACTTTCGCAATGCCCAACTGCACTGTAGATACAGGTAATTGCCCGTGGCTCGTTGCTACAAGCATTTCCCGATATTTTGTATTGATATTGCAGTCCATTTACATCAATTCCCAAAGCCCCAGTATTTACCCCACATGCTGCATTACAACCATTATCATCATACGCGCCAACGATATCGCAAGCAGATGCTTTTTGAGAAAAGAAAAGTCCGCCAAGATAAAAAAGAAGAAGAAAAGCAAGAATTGAGAATTTTTTCATAGTCTCTTTTTATACTACTCAGATACAATAATATTGTCAACAAAAAGAAAGCAAGTAATATTAGTGGGTCATGAAAAGCACAAGTGCGACAAGTGCCAATACCAAGACACTTGCGCCAAAAAATGGCTGTTCATAAAATGTAGGGAAATGGCGGCGTAACAAATGATGCGTGCGCACTGCTTTTGCTTGTTTTGAATTTTTTGCAGAATGAGTATGGGATTTTTTCTTTACCATATATCTATCGTAATAAGAGAAAATGACGTTGTCAATATCCCAGAATAATTCCCAACTTGCTCCTTTGACAAAGAGACGGGGTATGCTATATTTTAACAATATGATTCTCTCAGACCGTGATATTAAAAAATCATTGCAAAGCGGACGAATTACGATTACTCCTGTACCCGATTTCACAACACAGCTAGGAAGTTGCTCGATAGACCTTCGATTGGGGGACGCATTTAGGGTTTTTGACCACTCCAGATTTCCATTTATCGATCCAAATAAAAAAGATTTTTCCAATGAAATTACCAAAGAAGTGGTCGTCAAAAAAGGTGACAATTTTATTATGCAGCCGGGAGATTTTGTTTTAGCTGTGACACTGGAAAATGTGAAAATTCCAGACGATTTAATGGGTAGGCTAGAGGGACGTAGCTCGCTTGGCAGATTGGGGCTTGTTGTGCACTCAACAGCATCCACTTTTGATGCAGGGTGGGATGGGAAAGCTGTTTTGGAATTAGGCAATTTGGGACGAATGGCAATTTCACTTACTCCAGGAATGCGAATTTGTGCAATGACGTTTGAAGAATTAAGTAGTCCGGCCGAGACACCCTATGTCAGCAAAAAATTTGCAAAGTATAAATTCCAACAAGCACCAGAAGAAAGTAGAATACACGAGGAGAAATAGCTGAGGCTACAGTATAAAGTATTAGGTATTACGTATTAAGTATAAATAAGAAAAATTCCTTGTTCATAATACATACTACTTGATACATAATACTATGGTTTATCATCTTAAATTTGATCTGTCTTTTACCCGAAATACCTATTCTGGAAAATATTATGCCTTTGAAGGCATAGATGGTTCTGGGAAAAGTACTCAGGCAGCTCTTTTGACAGAATATTTTGAAAAAATGGGCAAAACAGTCCTGCGGACGAAAGAACCAACAGATGGTGCAATTGGAGTTCTTATTCGAAAGATTTTAAATAAAGAATTAGTGGTTCCGGCAATTTCCCTTCAATATCTTTTTTGTGCAGATAGAGCGGTGCATTTGGAAGAGGTAGTAATACCGGCTTTGAAAAAAGGGAGCATAGTTATTTCAGATAGAAGTCTTTGGTCGGCAATTACCTATGGATTAGTCGATCAAGGTGTGCCTGAAGCAGAAAAAGAACACTTACTTGTGGCGCAAAATGTCATGAGTATGTATGGAGGATTTCTCATTCCAGACAGAACATTTTTATTAGATATGCCATATGAAGAAGCATTGCAAAGAGTTGAAGGAAGACAGCAGCAGCATAATATTTATGACAAATCAGAAAAACTAAAAAAAATCCGTCAAGAATATATTTGGCTTACCCGGAAATTTTCAGAAGCTTTCATTGTTATTGAAGGAGACGGTCATCATACTCCAGAGCAAGTACACCAATTAGTAGTATCTAGTATTACATAGTATACAGTACTGTCATCTCGAAGGAGTATGCGACTGAGAGATCTTAGTGTATTTTTATTTCCTCAAACTTGGGATTATCCTTTTTTATTAGTTCAAACTTCTTTGCTCTTCGGTAGTCTTTAACTTGTTTCTCTCGTTCTAATGCCAAACGAATATCTGAATATTCTTCAAAGTAAATTAATTTCCAAATATTATATTTTTTTGTAAAACCTTCAACAAGCTTATCTTTGTGTTCAAATACGCGTCGGGTAAGGTCATTAGTTACGCCAGTATAAAAAACTGTGTTATGTTTATTTGTCATTATATAAACATAGTAAGTTTTATTATACATGTCATTTCGACTTGTCTTTGTCATTTCGACTGAAAGGAGAAATCAAATTTAGTATAACAAAAGCTATGAGATCTCTCGCCATGCTCGAGATGACAAATAAGTATTGTAAGAGACATTATTATGATATATTTTCAAACTATTCATTAGCTGTTACAATCTACTTTATATGATTTTAGGACCTAAAAAATTATTAGAGCTTGTCCATTCCATCAAGCTTGTGGAGGGCTTATCAGAGCGTGAATTGACCAACCCGGAAGGTGCAGGATTTGATTTGCGACTTGGAGAAGTCTACAAAATTTCAGGGGAAGCTTTTTTGGGTGAGACGCATAGAAAGACTGCAGATATAGAGCTTGTGCAATCCTTTAAAGAAGGAGAGACACGGTCAATAGTTATCAAACCCGGTGATTACTTTTTGGTAGCAACTATTGAGAAAGTAAATATTCCTTTAAATCTAACAGCAAATTTCAAGCCGCGCACAACTACTTTTAGGTCAGGACTTTTTCTTCGCACAGGCAATGTTGCTCCAGGATACTCTGGCAAGCTTACATTTGGCCTGAAAAATGAAGGACCTATTGAAGTAACCATAGAGATGGGCGCACGCTTTGTCCATATGCAGGTAGAAGAAGTATTAGGAGATGGAGCTCAGTACAGGGGACAATGGCAAGGTGGCCGCGTCGCTGCAACAAAAAAAGAAAAACAAGTATGAAATTTTCAAAAAGATATCTGTCAGAGATTCCTATAGAAGAAGCACATGGAGGCAGTGGAAGCAGGCAAATGCTATTCGATCCTCAAGCGGCAGAAAGTACTAAATGGGAAGCTGTGACAAAGGGATTTCTGCCACAAGGAGCAATGTTTGATTGGCATGAGCATAGAGACACAGATGAGATGTTTGTTGTACTACGCGGAGCAGGAAAGTTTTTTTGTGAGAAAGAGATAACAGACTACAAGGCAGGAGATGTCATTTTAGTCAGAGCAAACACCATCCATAAAATTGAAAATACCGGAAATATTACAACAGAGGGATTTTTTATACGGGTGAAAGTCTAGCTTCTTTTGACTTTAGCTTCAATACAAGAGATAATAGCTTCATGACTCTTCGATAGACTCAGAGTCATACTGAGCAGAGTCGAATGTATGGTAACAGTCACAAATATCAAATTTGCGTATTCTGGTATACCTTTATACCAAAATGTTAGTTTCCGTATCGGGAAAGGGCAAAAAGTAGGACTTGTCGGGCCAAATGGAGCAGGCAAAACAACACTTTTCAAACTTCTTTTAGGAGAAGAATCGCCAAGTGAAGGAGAAGTTACCATTCAGGGGACAATTGCTCACGTGCCCCAAGAGGTAAGCAACGATCCTATTTTGGAAAAAGCGATGACTATCCGAAATTATATCGACCCCAACGATGCAAAAGAAGACTCGGAGCTTTTGGAAATGCTTGCAGGATTTGAAATGTCATACATTAACATGTATGAAAAACCTAAGCTTTTGAGTGGCGGTCAAAAAACCAAATTAGCACTGCTTCGAGCGCTTATTGCAGAGCCGGACGCACTTATTTTGGACGAGCCAACAAATTTTATGGATACACAAGGTAAAGAGTGGGTAATGCATTTCTTAAGCACCTATCCAAAAACCCTTCTTTTGGTCTCTCATGATTTGGAGCTTATTGATAATGCAATAGACAAGGTATTGGCAATTGACACCTTCAAACACACGATAGAAGAATACAAAGGAAATTTTACGCTATACAAAAAAATGAAAAAAGAAAAAGATGCATTTCTTACGCGTCAAATTCTCAAAGAGCAAAAGCATATCGCACATATGGAAGAAGCCGTCTTAAAAATGGCTGGGAATAAATCCAAAAAAGGAGTACGACAAAAAATTACTCTCAAGCATAGGGTAGAGCGCTTGAAAGAGAATTTGCCTGAAATGCCCAAAGAGCTGAGAGCAATAAAAATCACACTACCCATACCTTCGTGGGTCGGGGAAATTCCCATCAAAGCAAAAGATATTGTCAAAAGCTATGGTGGAGAAATTGTTTTGCCGGGAGTTACACTTGTTCTACGACGAGGCGAGAGAGTTGCGCTGATTGGCCATAATGGAGCCGGAAAAAGTACGTTTCTAAAAATTCTCATGGGAATAGTAAAGCCGGATAGTGGAGAAGTGATACGTGATGAAAGAGTATCGGTGGGATATTATTCGCAAGAATTTGAAACATTCGACCTTGGGAAAAACGTACTACAGACTGTATGGGATAGCGTGGGAATGCCTGAGGGGAAAGTACGTGGATTTTTAGCAAAATTTCTTTTTGACAATGTAAAAGTACACCAGCCTATTGCAACGCTTTCCGGAGGAGAAAAAACCCGATTGGCGATAGCACTTCTTATGTTGCATGAGCATAACGTGCTTATTCTGGACGAGCCAACGACATATTTAGATGCACTTTCTCAAAGGATTATTTTAGAAGTGCTCAAAGGCTATACGGGAAGTATGGTGGTGGTAAGTCACACGCAAGAATTTATCCAGGAGCTTCGTCCCAAAAGAGCACTCCTTTTGCCAGAAAACGACATTGTGGAATGGGATGATAGCCTGCTTGGAAAAGTCGAATTTGTGTAAGAAAATGGATTATTGCTGCATTTGTGGGGTCAAGGTTGCTAATTTTCCCTTGCAATGTTGTTTGAGAGTATAGACTCCTACGTGTGATGATGTTTCATACGGGTTGTTAAATATATGCTCTTTTTGTAAAAATCTTTCAAGCCCTGCGGTATCGGTCTCCCGACTCACAAAATAAAAAGGTTGCCCAAAAGAAAGACAGTCATATCCAGCAAGCTGTGTTGTAAAAGCCGAACCTCCAATGTAGGTAGAAATTACCTGTGGATTATTTTGGAAATACGCCATAACCGCGCTTTCCGGATTTCCGGTATTTAGCGCCATTCCTATTGCAGCATTGTTGTCTTGAATGCGCGCCTGAAGATATGAAATAGCTTGAATAACTCCATACCCAGATGTGACTCCTTGGACATATGCATTTTCTGAATAAAAAGTAATTATAGACATATCCAAAATATATGAAGAAGGAGAAATAAGCTGCAAGATAGTCAAATATGCTGGGGCAAGAAATACGAGAAAAAGAATGGGGATAGTGAGTCTTTGAAATTTCTGTATACAAAAGACTATTGCATACCCTGCAATGAGACAAAATAAAGGAAGAAAAGACACAAGGTATCTTTGGGATGGAAAACGAATAAGAAGTGTTTGGAAAAGAATTGGAATTACAACCCACAAGCAGAGAAGTGTTGTTTCTATTTTTCGTTGTCTAAGAAGTAAAATGATTCCAAAAAGAGCAAAAAAGAGTACCATCGGCGTGAGAAAGAAAAAAGCAATTTGGCTATTTGCCAAAGTAGTATTCAGTATATGCAGAAAAGGAAAATGTAGGAGCTCAGAAAATGTGAGCGAGTATCTGCTATTGGACTCGAGTGTACTCCAAAATTCGGGTTGGAGGAAAAGCAAAAAAGTAATACCAAAAAAGCCAAGGACACTCCAAAGCAAAGTTTTTCCTATTGGCAACAATTTTTTCTGCAAATACAAATAGAGAGTGCATGCAAAAATTGCAGGAAAAAATAAAAGCGTTGTTGACTTGGTAAAAAATCCAAGTCCCAAAACTACCCCAAGGAGTATCGCGAATTTTCGGCTATTCGTGAGGTAAAGCTGAATAAATAGATAACACGACCATATTCCGATAGCACCGATTGTACTTTCCATAAGCGCTTGCCTGTCATAAAATGAAAAAATTGGGATAACAATATACAAAAAAGAGGCAACAAGGGCAATTTTTATGCTAAAAAGCTTTTTGGTTAAAAAATATATACCAAAAAGACTTATCAAACCCATACAGGCACTTACCGTTCTTCCACTCAAAAGAGGATCTTGGAAAAAATTTTCAACAATGCCAAATAGCCACATGAGAAGCGGTTGCTTTGCGTCATAGAGTGAATAAAATAAATACCCTGCATTGTGTGTCTCACGCCAGCCCCAATCTAAATAAATTGCCTCGTCATTAAAAATAGGGAGACGTAAAAGAAAGCTCAAACGGAAAAGAAGGTATAGTATTACGAGAAAAATGATTCGATGATGCCAAAGAAACGTTTTCAAACGCATATGCTTACTATAGCAAGAGTGATTTGTGCGCGCAATGTAGATGATTCGTTGTGATAGTGTTATGTCTCTTGTTGAGAGAAGAAAAGTTTGCTAAAGTTTGGTCATCCTAAAAATAATTGTCATTCCCGCGATCTTTTGTCATTCCTGGCTGCGACCAGGAATCTATGCAAATGAAAAATAAAACTATTCATCTCAAAGATACTGAGCAAAGTCGAAGTACAGAGTATCAGTATCTCAATCTTCTGAAGGAAGTTTTGGATACTGGCATAAAAAATATCGACAGAGGGACAGGTGCGGTAAGTTATAGTGTCTTTGGCCGACAGACTCGCTATGATTTGTCAAAAGGATTCCCGCTTCTTACGACAAAAAAAGTGTATTGGAAAGGTGTGCTTCATGAGCTCTATTGGTTTCTTTCTGGCCAATCAAATATAAAATATTTAGTTAATAATAATGTACACATCTGGGATGACTATCCATACAAAATTTACTTAAGCAAATTTAAATCCCAAACAAAACCCTCTGTCATTGCGAGGAGCAAAGCGACGCGGCAATCTCATCCAGATAAAGAGATCGCCACAAGTTCTTCGAACTTTCGCGATGACCCGCTATCAAAGGAAGAGTTTATTCAGAAAATAAAAGACGACAGTGCATTTGCTAAGAAATGGGGGAATTTACCCAAAATTTACGGAGAATCTTGGAGAAGGTGGCCGACCCGTTCGGCAGGCTCAGGGCAAGCTCGCACTATTGACCAATTAGGTTGGGTACTTCAGGAGCTCAAAGACGACCCGGATGCGCGTAATCTTATCGTCAATTCCTGGAATCCAGAATATCTCTATACGATGGCTACGCACAAAGATGCAAGCCGTTTCCCAATTTGTCATAATATGTACCAAGTCTCGCAAAAAGATGGGAAGTTATATTTACAGCTGTATCAACGAAGCGCAGACCTTTTCTTGGGTGTGCCATTTAATATTGCTTCTTACGCACTTCTTACAATTATTTTAGCTAAGATTTCAGGATATCAGCCTGGTGAATTTATCCACACATTTGGGGATGCGCATATTTATGCAAATCACATAGATCAAGTAAAAGAAGAGTTAAAAAGAAAGCCAAAAGCATTTCCAACAATTTCTTTCAATCACAATTTTAAAACATTAGACGATTTTCGTCCAGAGTATGTGGTTTTGGAAAATTACGATCCATACCCAGTCCTTAAAGGCGAGTTGACTGTCGCTGGTGGATTGTACGAGAAGAAAAAATAAAAATGTAGTATGTATTACGTAGTATGTATTATGTATGGAAAAGATGAAAAATATTTTTAAGGTTGAAGGTCTGCATCGATAATAATAGGGACTCTTCGTGCTTTTTGTGATTCTTGAGTTTTGCTAGATCCTGTTGCGTCTCGTCTCAGAAGTGCTCCAAGCACTCTTTCTGCAAATGTCCGAACAGGTTCTTCAGCAGTGAGAGTTGCAATAACCTCATCCATGAATGGGGTAGCAACCGTTTCTCCAAATTGTCGAACTTGTTCTTGGCTAATTCCTGCAATTGTATCTCCTGCTTGTCTGATAGCTTGTTGTGTTGCGTCAACTGCAAGATTGGCAGCGTCCGTAACAGCGTCTCCGGCTGCCTTACGAACTCTTGGATGTAATAAAGCAAGAGCACCAAGCGTAAGTCCTCCAACTCCCAAGGCAATTTTTTGTGCATTTGTTAGGCCCTGTTCTTGTCCTTTATTTTCTTCTTGTGTCATATCTTTACTTGCGTTATAGTCCTTTTCTGTCTCATTGTCAAGGATATAGCCTATCGGGTAAAATACAAATACGATTTATACAGTTTCTGTCATCCTGAGGCTGAATGCTCGCCTCGCTGGGTCGAAGCGGGCCGAAGGGTCTAGATTCTTCACCCTGAGTTTGTCGAATGGGTTCGGAATGACAATTTTTGTATAATTCATACAAGTCATACAAGATATGAAAGATGTCAGAATTAGCATCATGGCAGCAATTACCGATGAGCGAGGACTTGGGAATGAAAATAAATTACTTTTCCAAATTCCAGAGGATTTTGCTCGGATGAAACGACTTACCATGGGTCATCCCATCATCATGGGACGCAAGACGTACGAGTCTATAGGTAGGCCGCTACCTGGACGGACAAATATTATTATTACCCGTGACTTGGCGTATAATGCACCCGGATGTGTCATTCTGAATTCTTTAGAAGATGCAGTGCAGCTAGCCTGTGAAGAAGAGGAATCTCGAATAAAGAATAAGGAATTAGGAATTAAGCAAAAGAAAACGCCTAATTCTTCATTCATCATTCATAATTCTGATGAAAAAGAAGTTTTCATTTTTGGGGGAGGGGAAATATTTAAAGAAAGCATGCCTATAGTGGATAGGTTATATTTAACGGTTGTCCATAAAAAGGCAAAAGCAGACACTTTTTTCCCGGACTACGCACAGTTTATCCATATTTTGGAAAAAGAAGACAAAACGCATAATAGTATTCCATATACTTTTTTGACCTTGGAAAAATAACCTTCATGTAACCTATATTTTACCCCTTGACAATCCACAAAAAAGACCTATAATCAGGCAATTGTATGGCAGGAGTAATTGAATTTGGTAGAGCAGTAGCAAGAGCAGAAGAGTTTTTGACAAGAGCTGGTTTGGCTCTTGGTACTTATACAGATATCACCTCTGCTGCTGAAGAATTAAGAAGAAGTTCTGGTATTAAGCCTCAAGAGTTATTAAGAGAGTACCGTAGAAATGGTTCAGTAGCAGACGCAGTACTTGTTGCAAATAAGGACAAATTACTTGCAACAATGCAAGCCGGGTTGGGCCAATTCGGAAATGTTAAAGATATTGCAGTTAACGGAGCAGCTACTGCTGCGTTAGTAAAAGGCGCTGATGTTTCAATAAAGACTCAATTAATCCCAGCGATACAAGCTTTTCCACATTTTGGTACTGCACTTGCAGAAGCACCAGCACACATAGGTGCACTTGTTGCTAAAGGGTCTCTTGGCGTTGCATTGCCTGTTTTAGGAGAGGCATATCTTGCGTTGCAAGCAGCTGATGCAGTCGTTGGTACAGGGATGCCATTTGTTCGTATGAGATTAACCCACGCAAAAAAAGTAGTTGCACATTCTATAGTTAACGAGGTAATAGAAGCAAATCGTCGAGAAAGAGTGGACGAGTTTTTTACTGGCTTGGTAGCAAAACTTACAGAAGTAAATCCAGCTGCAGGAGCATTATTATCGCAAGCATGGAATAAAGATACGCTTGAATTAGTGCACGAGAAGGAAGCTGTAAGTGGAGTGAATAGATCTATTGATAAGCTTCAAAGAAAAGTTCGATCAGAAGGTCCAGATGGTACTGAGAGTACTTTTGAATCCGATGGAGCCGCACGTGATTTTGCAAGAGACGCAGAAACATTTTTTACCGATGTTACTCCTGATACGAAAAGTCCTCCGAAACAAATTGCAGAAATGCTTACAAAAACAAATTATATTCAGGCAAAAAGAGTTCGCTTCTGGGCACCTAGGGAAACGACATATAATGTGCTTGCTGTTATGGTAATACAAGATATCAAGCAAATGCTTGAAAGCAACAAGTCAACTTTAACGGGAGAATTATTAACAGATGCTGAAAAAACCTTACTAAAATCAACAATGGATACGATAAGGCAGAATGCAATTGAGTTAAATACTGGATTTAAGGGAATAAAGGCTCCTGGTTTTGTTAAGTCAAAACATGGTTGGTTATTTGGCAGAACAATTGGTATAAGAACATATCAAAAAGATGCAATGTGGAGTCGACCAGTAAGGCTATTTTCTCAAGTTAAACCAGCTGCAGCAATGATACAAGAGCAAATAGTAGGATTGGCAGGTTTGTTGGGTACAGATCAGATAGAAACACTGACTCAGCTTACACAAAATTTGCAAGTTTCAGGATTTGTGGGACGATTGAAAGAGAAAAGAAGTAAAACAATAAGACAACAAGGAGCAAATTTAATGTTTGATTTTCGAGATTCTATTTTGCAACCACTTCAAGTCTCAAACGTTACAGACGTTGCGCGTGTCAATCATGTGGAAAGTATTGAAGCACGGCTTCTAAAATATTCTAGACCATTTACTAATGGGAAAGGAGAATTTGAATTTACGGATGGAGCGGACAATAGGTCAACTCGAGTAAAATTAGTCCTTGAAATGAGAAATGAATTAAATAAAATTATTCAAGAAGAATATGATAATAATGTTGGAGGCGAAACAAAGGGGAATAAGGGTGTGCCTCAAATATCATGGGGGGATGTTGCCAAGTTATCTGTTTACGTATTTGATAAGCGAAGAAAAATACAAGATCCAGGATTTGACAGAAGAATTGCGCAAGATTTTGGTCTCTTGACTGTTGGAAGTATTCAAGCACTTTGGAATTGGGCCCATGGGGAGGAAAAGACAGTTTTAGCAAATATACTTAAGCAAGTGAGAAACTTTGGTGTAGAATTATTACCATTTGATAAAGTGGTCAAATGGTGGTTTTATAATGTTCCAATTGAAAAATTTATTCCTGGAGAATAGGTAGCTAATTCTCTTTACCCTCTCCCGAAATGTGCAGTATTTTCCCCTTGAGTTGCATTGGATGAAAGCACAAAAAGTGCTTTTTCATGAAATTCTTTAATAGTCCTGGCTCCGGCATAAGACATTGCGCTTTTTAAGCCTCCTAAATAATCATACATAACATGTGCAACAGGGCCTTTTGCCTGGACTGTTGTTGTAATACCCTCTGCCGAGCGATTTTCATTGACGCTTGTCCCATGATCTTGCATGTATGACTGGGATGCTTGTCCCCGATACATCTTTTCTCCATGAATCACTTCCCCTGGAGTTTCCTCGGTCCCGGCAAGCATAGATCCACCCATTGCCACAATTGCACCGGCTGCAATTGCTTTGGCAAAATCTCCTGGACTTCTTATGCCTCCGTCTGCAATAACTGGAATACCACTTGAGACTGTTTCAAAAACAGCAGAAAGTTGGGGAAATCCTGTACCCGCGACCATTCGTGTTATGCAGACACTTCCAGGTCCCACGCCAACGCGTGCAATATCGATGCCTGCATCTTGGTATGCTTTTGCTTGGTCTAAAGTGACAATATTTCCAGCAACCAAAGTAAGGCGGGTCGTAGCTTTAATTTTTCGGGCTAAGTCTCTAATTTGCTTCATGCCTCCATGGGCAATGTCGATAAGCACTAGTTGTGCACCATTTTTTTGTAATTCTTGTGCTTCTTCCAACCCATTTTTTAATCCTACGACATACAGGCATGCGACTTTGTCTCGGGTCAAAGATTTACAAATCTTTACATTTTCCTCAAAGGTATCTTTTGTTGCTCGAGGGAGCGTACCAAGCGCACCAAGCCTGTGAAGCTCTCGTATCATCCGTTCTCCAACAACCGTATCCATTGGTGCCGCTACATAGGGAATAGCCAGGGTATACGGACCAAATTGTACCGATGTCTCAATATCTTTTCGGGAAGAAATATCAGTATTTTGTGGGACTAAATTTACATCTGCGTAGGTAATTGAAGTGGGCGAAATATTTCCCGGAAGATCTGGCCAGGTAGTGGTGGTGCCGAGTGCTTTATAAAAGAGGTAAGACATAAAGCATGTTCTACAGTACAGGACATGCTACGTGCTGTCAAGTCCGATTTAATCGGACTCAAGAGAAGGTTTTGCGCTACTTTGGTATAGTTTTAGCACTTGCGTTATACGCAAAACTTTTTTATAGTATCCCAATATGATGAAGAATCTTCAAAAAGAGGATCCACAAATTTACAAACTCATTCAAGGAGAAGAAAAAAGGCAAAAAGAAGGACTGGAAATGATTCCCTCAGAAAATTATGTAAGTCAAGCAGTAAGCGAGGCTGTTGGATCAGTCTTGGAAAATAAATATGCAGAAGGATATCCAAAGAAAAGATACTACACGGGAAATGCGTACGTAGACCCACTTGAATCTTTAGCAAAAGAAAGAGCCCAAAACCTTTTTGGCGTTCCGTATGTCAATGTCCAGCCGCTGTCTGGTGCGCCAGCAAATTTAGAAATTTATGCAGCACTTTTCGAACCAGGAGATACCGCATTGTCACAACTTCTGTCTCATGGAGGGCATTTGTCCATGGGGCAGGAAGCAAGCTACACGAGTAAATATTATCCAACTCAATTTTACCATCTCACAAAAGATGGAGAAGTAGACTTTGACGAATTACAGAAATTAGCCCGTAAGCTTAAGCCAAAAATTATTTGGAGTGGCGGGACTGGATACACAAAAATATTTAAATGGAAAAAATATGCAGAAATTGCTGATGAAGTCGGTGCGTACTTTGTTGCAGATATTTCTCATATTGGGGGGGTGGTGGCAGGCGGTGCACATCCATCCCCAGTGCCATACGCACACGTTATTATGACAACAACGCACAAAACGCTTCGAGGACCCCGTGGAGCAATGATTATGGTAACCCAGAGAGGAATTAAGAAAAATCCTGAATTGCCCAAAAAAATTGATTATGCGGTTTTTCCAGGGTTGCAAGGAGGACCACATATGAATAAAATTGCAGGAATTGCAGTTGCTCTGAAAGAAGCATCCACAAAATCATTTCAAAAGTACTCATTACAAATTGTAAACAATGCAAAAGTTTTGGCCGAGGAATTTAGACAATCTGGATTTACGCTTGTTGGTGGAGGATCGGAAAATCATATGATATGGATAGACCTTCGCAACAAAGATATTGAAGGGTGGCATGCGCATGTGACTTTAGAAATGGCCAATATTTATGGAAATAAGCAGACGATTCCATATGATACTCGTTCACCATTTTACCCAAGTGGCTATCGTCTTGGGACGCCTGCTATTACAACACGGGGAATGAAAGAAAGGGAAATGAAAAAAATTGCTGGATTTATTAACGAAGGGATTGAAATTGCAAGAAAATACAATGTGGAAGGGATAGGGTCGGAAAATCGAGAAAAAGACCAAAGAGCACGAAAAAAGTTTAAGGATACAATTGAGAAAAGCAAAGAAATTGTAGCGCTTCAAAAAAAAGTTATTCTTTTTGCCTCAAAATTCCCCGTGCCATAACTGTTTCTTGTTTTTTCTTTTTAGCTTTGATACAATAGGCTCAGTACGCACATTCAACAATAAATCCTGTTCGTAAGAATAGCGTTGAATGGAGGTTGACCGCCTACGCATACGCTTCGGCGGGTCGAAGAAGGATTTATATGAAAGATATTACATTAGAAGAATTATTGGAAGCTGGATGCCATTTTGGTCATCAAGTAACCCGCCAAAACCCCAAAGCACGCGATTTTGTTTTTGAAGCACGCGACGGAATCCACATCATCGATCTTACAAAAACCAAAGAAGGGTTAGACGAAGCGTTAGCATATGTAAAACATGTTGGCTCTTTAGAAAATAGCACACTGCTTATTGTTGGTACCAAAAGACAGGCATCTCCAATTGTTGATGAGCTCGTGCGCAAAGCTCACAATGAAAAATTACCAGAAGGACAAAAACTTGGGTTACTTAGTGTGAGTAAAAGATGGGTAGGCGGGACACTTACCAATACAACTGCAATGCAGAAGAATTTTGCAAAGATTCGAGATTTGGAAGACAAATTACGAAGCGATGAAGCAAAAGAAAATTATACAAAAAAAGAAATTGGAGGATGGGAAAAAGATCTCACCAAGCTCAATAGTTTTTATTCCGGGATTGTTGATATGAAGGCTATGCCAAGCGTACTTTTTGTTGTTGATACCCATTTGGAGCATTTAGCAGTACGTGAAGCAAATAGAATGGGTATTCCGGTTGTAGGGATTGTTGATACCAATGCAGATCCAGATCCAATCCAGTACGTTATTCCGGCAAATGACGATGCAGTTGGAAGTTTGAAATTACTTATCGGTGCAGTCATGGATGCGTGGATAGAAGGGAAACAGACGAAAAAAGAGCCAAAAGAAGACGCATCTGTCATTGTGAGCAAAGCGAAACAATCTCAAGAGATCGCCACGTCGTCCGCCAAAGGCGAGGCTCCTCGCGATGACGACAAAAAAGGAACTGCAAAGCCTAAGCCAAAAGAAACACAGACTGACGAGAAAAAGGAAGAACCAAAAAAACCAGCAAAAAAAGTAACAGGAGAAAAAGCAGAAAAGAAAGTTGCAAAAGTGAAAGTTAAAAAAGAAAAGATAGATAAGTAACTTTTGTTTATTGAAAATTGTAAGCATATGGCAAACGTAGATATTACATTACTCAAAAAGCTTCGAGATGAGACCAGTATTTCTGTTTCTGAGTGTCGTCAAGCACTCGAAGAAACAAATGGTAAGTATGACAAAGCACTCGCATTGCTCAAGTCTCGCGCAGCAGAAAAAGCTGCCAAGAAAGCAGATAGAGAAACAGGAGAAGGACTTGTTGAAAGCTACATCCATAGCAATGGAAAAATTGGCGCAATGGTAGAGGTGCTTTGCGAGACAGATTTTGTTGCTCGTACAGACGAATTCAAACATTTAACGCATGAAGTGGCAATGCAGGTAGCTGCAATGATGCCAAAAGATGTTGCAGAACTCCTTTCACAGGAATATATTAAAGATAGCTCCAAAACTATCGAACAAATGGTTAAAGAAGCGATTCAAAAAACAGGTGAAAATATACAAATAAAGAAATTTGAAAGATTTCAAATTTAATTCCATATGGATCCATTTATTCAAGAAGTACACCAACGGATGACAAAAGTCCTCGATGTCATCAAAAACGACCTCGCTACTATACGCACTGGGCGTGCAGCTCCATCTCTTGTTGAAAACGTTGTTATTTCTGCATACGGAGGCTCTGCCAGGCTCAAAGTGATGGAGCTTGCGACAGTGCATGCGCAAGACACCCAAACCTTGGTTATTACTCCATTTGACGGCTCAATTATTGGTGATATAAAAAAAGGATTGGAAGAAGCAAATACAGGGCTTACTCCAGTTATCGACAGTACAATTATTCGAATTTCTCTTCCACCACTTTCTCAAGAAAGAAGGGAAGAATTAATTCACCTCATGAAACAAAAATTGGAAAATGGAAGAATTCTCATAAGACAGGCAAGGCAGGATGGAATGAATGATATTAAGAAGGATGAAGAAATGTCAGAAGATGACCAAAAGCGTTTGGAAAAAGATCTTCAACGCTTGACAGATGAAATTATGGGACAAATTGACTCACTCGGCAAACAAAAAGAAGAAGAATTATTACAAATATAATCTATGAATATTCTTGTGAGATTACTGTTGAGTACTCTCTCAGTTATTATTGCTTCATATATTCTTCCTGGAGTCAGAGTTTCTAATTTTCTCACAGCAGTTGTTGTGGCGGTTGTTTTAGGTATTGCAAATGCAATTATTAAGCCTATTCTTATTCTTCTCATGCTTCCAATCAACCTTCTTATGCTTGGGTTATTTACACTTGTTATTAATGGACTTATTGTGATGTTGGTGACTGTGGTTGTGTCGGGATTTCATGTGGACAATATTTGGTGGGCAATACTTTTTAGCATTGTGCTTTCCATAATCTCTTCATTTCTTGGACACTTTGTATAAGTGCGTCATAGGACTTTCATGAGAGAAATACTACACGATTTGTTTCAAATGCCTGATAGTGCGGGATCTGGTGGCCAGGCGGGATTAGAAAAAACCCAAGCGATTTTAGATACATTTTGGGGGAAAATTCAAGACAAAAAGTTACCTGTAGCAAGAGACCAAGCAGATAGGTTTGCAAAAAGTATGCTTGAGAAAAATCCACCGAATGGATTTCTCGATAGACTGCTGAATGTTATACATTATTTTGATAAAGAAGTATTTCATGAGGATATAAAAGGATTGACTGAAAAGGTACGAGAAGCAATTGGGGACAAGCCATATGCAGTACATTGCTATGGATTTTATCAAACAAGCGGCCCATGGGTATTTGGGCAACTTCTGAATGATATAAGTGAAGATGGCAAACAATTACATTCTCCTGTAGGCGTTTATGCATACAACACAAGGCCAAATGTTCCTCCGGAAGGGTTTATTCCAGTAAATCCTTTAGAGAATCCTATCAAACAACTCGATCCGAAGATCGTTTTGCTACTTCCGGATGACCTTATTATCTCTGGGCAGCATGTTATGAGTTTGTTAGGAGACGAGGAAGATCGGGAAATTCATCCACCTACTATTATTGCGGCTTTATATATTTCGGAAGAAGCGAAGAAACTTCTGGAAACTATATACAAGAATATGCGGATAGTCTGTCAGAAAGTTATTCCAAGGGTAGGACGCGGATTGAGCGCAGCTGATTTTCTTTTTATAAAAAATTTGTATAAAGACAAATGGAATAAACCACTTGACGAGGCTGATGCTGCTTGGATAAGTCCCATAACAGCACAAATTATCTACTATGGAAAAATTCCTGACAATACGTTCTTTTTTCTCTATGAAGGGGAAAATCCGCTATTTCTTCCGAAAGACTTTCGATCTCCATATAAAAGTGTCCAGCCTGATGCTGAGTAATACGAGTCTGGTGCAAAACTCCCTTTAGCTTGTCTTCATAATGTCAAAGAGCTGTAAGGTATAACAAATTAAGGTCAGGAATACATTCTTGGTAAAGTTAC
>WNFM01133032.1_pt4 | contig 49250 bp, 50 predicted proteins | sample 5400271 | NCBI WGS metagenome assembly WNFM01 (sample SAMN13153352, study PRJNA577476) | soil metagenome | isolation source: 60 cm saprolite on Douglas fir-dominated hillslope | place: USA:California | collected 2013-09-17
GCGACCGCCGTTTTTACGATCAGCGCGCCAAGCAATGCGACGGTCAAGACGAAGACGGTCAATGTGGATCTCGGTGGCCGTGCGTTGGTCAAGTAACGACAGGAATGCATCGGAGCCAAACCATGACTGAGTTTCGAAACACGCAGGCGGCCCGGGGATTCTCGATGCTCGAGATCCTGGTGACCATCTTGATCCTGCTGCTCGGACTGCTCGGTCTCGCCGGGCTGCAGACGCGGGCGCATACGGCCGAACTCGAGTCCTATCAACGCGTGCAAGCGTTGATACTCACATCGAAGATAGTCGATGCGATCAGATCGAACCGCAGGACGGCGCAGTGCTTCGCCGTAACCAGCGTCACCGCTGGCACACCATTCGCAGGCACGGCCGGCACCGGGCATGTCGGGTCGCCCTCGTGCGCCGCCAGCACCGCCGCCGAGAACACGCTTGCCGACAATACCTTTACGGAATGGGACCAGGCGCTTCAGGGTGCGGCCGAAACAAAATCCGGTGCATCCGTAGGCGCGATGATCGGCGCGCGCGGCTGTGTCAGCTACGACGCCACCACCGAACTCATCGACCCGGCCACCGGTGGCACCATCAGCGGCACCGGTCTGTATACGGCTGCAGTGGCATGGCAAGGACTTAACGACACGATCGCTCCGACTGTCAACTGCGCAAACGGCCTCTACGGCAGCGAGCTCAAGCGGCGTGTCGTGACTATGTCATTCCGAATCGGGCAACTTTTGTGAGAGGACGCCAATTCATGTTCCGGCTTCACCACAATCAACAGGGCATTTCGCTCATCGAGTTGATGATATCGATGGCTCTCGGCCTGATCATCATGACAGCGATCGGAAGTCTATTCGTTGCCTCGAGCCGCTCAAACTCGGAGCTGCAGAAATCAGCGGCGCAAATCGAAAACGGGCGATATGCGATAGAAACCATAACCGAAGACCTGAAGCACGCCGGGTTTTACGGTCAACTTGCCGTCCTGCCTGCACTGGCGGGCACGCAGGATCCTTGTGTAACCCTCTCCAGCGTCGCCCTATTGGCCGCTACAGCACTGCCCGTTCAGGCCTTCCGTGCAGCGGACTTTGCGTCCCGCCCCGACATCTCGTCAACGTCCTGCGGCACATTACTGGCCAATGTGAACCTCGCCGTAGGCTCCGACATCATTGTGGTGCGCAGGGGTGACACGCACACCATGGCGCCCGCGGATACGGCGACAACGAATGAGGTGTACATACAGGCCAACAGCGCGCAGGCCGATATCCGGTTCGGTAATGGCAATACCCTGGCCGCCAACGGCGGCACTGCGAACAACTCGACGCCGGCCACCGTTTTCAAGAAGGACCTGACACCCGCGAACGTCCGCAAATACGAGGTGCACGTTTACTTTGTTTCTCCCTGCAGCGTCGGTAGCGGCACCAACGGCAAGTGCGCGTCTGGCGACGACACCATCCCGACCCTCAAACGGCTGGAACTGAAAGTCGACCCTTCGGCGGGCAGTCTGGCGATGGTGATTGTGCCGCTGGTCGAAGGCATCGACTACCTCAAGGCCGAATGGGGCATCGATAATCTGCCCACGACGATCAACGTCAGCACGCAAGCGGTGGGTGACGGCATTGTCGACAGTTACGTCGCAGCACCAAGCGACGCCCAGCTTTCCAGCGCAGTGGCGGCGAAAATCTTCGTTCTGGCCCGCAACACCGAATCCACCAACGGATATGTCGACGACAAGACCTACACGCTGGGCACCGTTGCCGGCACCACGACCACCGCGACCAATGATGCCTTCAAGCGGCACGCTTTCGCCAACGAAGTGCGTTTCATGAATCTGGGCGGACGCAAGGAGATCCCGGAATGAACCCGAGACATTCGCAACAGGGTGCGACATTGATCGTCAGCCTGATCATGCTGGTCGTGATAACGCTGTTCGCGATTTCAGCGATCAATCTGTCGAGCATGAACTTGAAGATCGCCGGCAACATGCAGACTCAGCGCCTGATGGAAATGGCGGCCCAGGATGCCATCGAGCGGATGGTCAGTTCACCGACCTACTTTGGCCTGACCCCGATAAGCCAGAACTTCACCATATCTGGTCTGACAGTCTCCGTTTCGGCGCCGGCCTGCACTCGCAGCATCCCGGCTACCGGCTACAGCGCCACCAGCGGTATTTCGCCTGAGGACAACGACTGGGAATTCGTCGCGACCGTAGCGGACAACCTTACCGGCGCGGGACTGTCGCTGCATCAGGGTGTGCGCATGCGCATGCTGGCCGGCAACTGCCCCTGATTTTATTTTCTCAATAGTTCCTTTCGTGGGAGCAACACCATGATGACCCGGAATTTTCTTAAAATCCTCGCAACCGCTGTTCTGGCCCTGAGTGCGCAGATGGCGGCCGCGGTTTTCGACCCGGTTAACGACGACACGGACATCTTCCTGGCCAACCCGAGCATTGCGGCGGAGCGGCCGAACGTCCTCATCATCCTGGACAACACCGCGAACTGGAACTCGGCATTCGTCAACGAGAAATCCGCGCTGGTGTCGGTCGTCAACAGCCTGACCGACAACTTCAACGTCGGCCTGGTGATGTTCCCCGAGACGGGCGGCGGCAACGACAGCATCGACGGCGCCTATGTTCGCTTCGCGGTACGGCAGATGACCACGGCCAACAAAAGCGCGCTGTCCACCATGGTGAACAATCTCGACCAGACCGCGGACAAGGGCAACAACGCCACCCCGAGTCTGGCAATGTACGAGGCCTACGCCTATTTCGCCGGAATCGCCGCCCGGGCCGGATATGGCAAGATCAAGCGCGACTTTGCCGGCAACACGGCGAACAACCCCCTGGCAGCAAGCCTGCCGGGCAACGCGTTGAGCAGCAGCAGCACCCAAACTTACACTTCTCCGATCATCGACGCCTGCCAGAAAAACTTCATCATCTATATCAGCAACGGACCGGCGGGCGAGAATTCAACCGCGCTGTCGACCGCGCAGACGCTGCTGCAGACCATTTCCGGCCAGAGCCCGACCCAGATTGCAATCAACCCGAACGGCTTGCAAGGCAACTGGACGGACGAGTACGCCAAGTTCTTTGCCAACTCCGACGTCAGCACCGCACAGGCCGGCATCCAGAACATCCTGACTTATACGGTCGAGGTGGATCCGAACACCAGCGGCCAGGGACCGAATATGACTGCGCTGATGCAATCCACCGCCACCAACGGCAAGGGAAAATACTTCGGCGTGACCAGCGGCGGTTCGGGCGCCAGCATCGTAGCCGCGCTGCAGGCCATTTTTCAGGAAGTCCAGGCGGTCAACTCGGTATTCGCATCCAGCACCCTGCCGGTCAGCGTGAACGTGCGCGGCACGAACTTGAACCAGGTCTACATCGGTGTGTTCCGTCCGGACGCGCAGAAGTCGCCGCGCTGGTTCGGAAACCTGAAAGCCTACAAGCTCGGCCTGAGTACCGCCACCAACACTGTGTTTTTGTCTGACGCAAACGGTTCGCCTGCGGAAAACTCAGCCACCGGCTTCATCACCGGAGCGGCTCAAAGCTTTTGGACAGCGAGTTCTAATTTCTGGAATTTCAGTCCGCAAGGCATAGGCGGAAGTTCGGACAGCCCTGACGGCGACCTCGTGGAAAAAGGTGGGGTGGCCGAGCAGATCCGCAACGCTTTTCCGACCAGCCAGGCCAGCCGTAATCTCTATACCTGCACGCAGGGCAGCTTCGGCAACTGCGTTGCCGGCAGCCAGCTCTCCAGCTTTCCGTTCGACACGACCAACACGGACATCAATGCCGCCACGCTCAATCTGGGCAGCCTGGCGCTGACTTCGCTGACCGGATTCCGGACCAATGCGGTTACAGCCCTGTCGGACCGCAAGGCGATTACCTCGCTGAACAATGCCGCTACACCGAAAACCCTGACCAGTCTGAATAACGGCGCGATTACGGTGAGCGTCAATTCCCTGACGACGTCCTCCACGCAGGCCATTACGACTTTGGACGCGAGGGTAGCCAGTACTGGCACGGTCAACATCAACAATATCGCAAAGGTCGGCGGCAATATCGTGGTGACGACCGCGACTGCGCACGGCTTCGTCACCGGAAACTCCGTCACCATCGCGGGCAACTCGGTAGGGACCTATAACGCGACCTGGACTATTACGCTCCTTTCCGCTACCACGTTTTCGATTCCGGCCAGCGGGAACCCGGGTACCGGGACTAGCGGCACTGCAACGGGCCCGGCACTGGTGAATTCAACGACGGCCAAGGCGACCGTACCGAGTACGGCTGGCTTCGTTGCCGGCACGACCCAGGTCACGATCACAGGCGCGGTTCCGGCAGGTTTTAACGGCGCTTATACGGTGGCCAGCGTGCTGAGCGCCACGCAATTCACCTACCTATTAACGTCTGGTGCGCAGGGTTTGGCCACCGCACCCGGCGCGGCCGCGACCAACAGCAATACCGCCACGGCCATCACCGCCGCTGCGCACGGGCTTGCCGTGGGCGGTTCGTTCACGATCTCCGGGGCCAGTCCGACCAACTATAACGGCACATTCACGGTGGCCTCGGTTATCAACACCACCAGTTTCACTTATACGGTGTCAGGTACACCGGCTGTGAATACCGCGTCGGGAGTATTCCTGGTTCGTGGCGGTTCCACGACCGTGTTCGCGACGGCCATAGCGCACGGTTTATCAGCGGGGACCGTATTTCAAATCAGCGGCGCAACAGTGTCGGCCTGGAACGGAACTTATACCGTGGCCGCCGCCCCTCCTCCGGGCCTGAATACCTTTTCGTTTACCACACCCACCGTACTTCCGACTGCGGTCGCGCCGATGGGTACGGTGTCCACGGGTACAGTGGCGCTCGTCACAGCGACCGTGCCCAGCCACGGCTTCTCTGCCGGCGATTCGATCATCGTTGCGGGCGCGGCGCCAACCACGCATAACGGCACCTGGACCATTTTTGCCGTAATCGACGCCAACACGTTCACCTATAGCACCGGCACGGCGCTCGCCGCACCCACCACACCGGGTACGGTGCAACCAGTGGTCGCCAAGGCCTATGCAACCGTCACCGCGCATGGTTATTCGACCGGTGACCAGATCGTCATCAGGGGCGCCACGCCCACCGCTTACAACGGGACGTTTACCATTACGGTGGTGGATGCCAACAATTTCACTTATTCGCCGACTTCGACTCCCGGGGCTGTGAATACCGGCACTTCGGTGACGTCATCGAAAATGACGACCACCGCCACTGCGGTCGCTTTCAACCATGGCTACACGACCGGACAAACGGTCTCGATCGCCGGCGCCTCGCCTAGCGCCTTCAATGGCAGCTATACGATCACGGTGGTGAACACCAGCACCTTTACCTATACGCTGGGCTCCGCTCAAGGCGATGCGACGGGGTCGATTGTCTCAGTCGGGAGCGGCAGTGTGGCAACAGCTCCGCTGATCAACTGGGTGCGCGGACAGGACAACCTGATTGACGAGAACATAAATGGCTCGCTGACCGATATCCGCGCCTCGGTGCATGGCGACGTGCTGCACTCGCGCCCGGCAGTGGTCAACTACGATCGCTTTCCGACCGACGCGACCTACTCCGACAGCGATGTGTTCATCTTTTACGGCTCCAACGACGGCGTGTTCCGCGCGGCCAAGGGTGGATTTGTCAACAAGAGCGGTCAACCTGCTGCCGGTTCCGAGGTTTGGGGCTTCATTCCGCCGGAGTTTTTCCCGAACCTGAACCGATTGCGCAACGGCACGCCGCCGGTAAGCAGCAGCAACAAGAAGTCCTACTTTGCCGACGGCTCGATCGGGGTTTACACCAAAGATAATAATGGCGACGGCAAGATCGACACCACCATCGACTCGAACGATAAGGCCTGGCTGTTCATCAGCATGCGACGGGGCGGCCGGTTGCTCTACGCACTCGACGTGAGCAACCCTCTGAACCCGAAGTTCATGTGGAAGAAAGACAATTCCAGCGCGGGTTACGACGAGCTCGGCTATACGTTCTCCGAACCGAAGGTCATACCCCAGGTTAACGGCCATACCGGGCCGGTGCTGATTTTCGCCGCGGGGTACGACCCGGCAGCAGAGGACCTCGACCCGGCCACGATTACCTCGAGCACTTCCACCACGGTCACCACCGCGTTGGGAACGGTGACCCGTTCGATGGGTCGCGGAATCTATATCGTCGACGCTGCGACCGGCGACATCATCTGGGCAGCCGGCGGACAGACGCGTCCGGCTTCACTGCCGGGTGGAGCCGTTTACGTACAGATCTCCGGAATGGATTGTTCGATACCGTCCGACATTGCGGTACTCAAGAACCAGAGTGGCGGTACCGTCAACCGTGGTTACGTTGGCGATACTTGCGGCAACGTGTGGCGCATCGACTTCAACGATGTCAGCGTCAGCAACTGGCGCGCGACCAAGCTCGCTTCGGTTGCCAGCACGGCGGCGGCTTCAGGTCGGCGCAAATTCCTGTTCGCTCCGGACGTCGTCTACAACGGCAGCAACGACGCCGTGCTGATGGGAAGCGGCGACCGTGAACACCCGTTCGATACCACGGTGATCAACCGCATGTACATGTTCAAGGATGCCGGCGTGCTGACCGATCCGGTAACGGGCAATGTGTCCACCCGGCCATCGCTGAGCCCGGCCGGGACAACTCCGACGATCGTCGAGAGCGCAATGTTCGACGCGACATCCGACTGTATCCAGGTAGCTGCCGCCTGCGGATCGGGCGTGACGCCTGCCGACGCACTCGGCTCGCTCAATACTTCGTCCGGATGGTTTATCACCCTGGGCAGCGGAGAAAAAGTGATCGGCGGCGCGGTAACGCTTGCGGGCACTACCTTCTTCAACACCAACCTGCCGTCCGCGTCGGCGGGCGGCGGTGCCTGCGGCAGCAACCTCGGCATCGCCCGGGAGTACCAGGTCGGTTTTTCGGACGCGAGCTCGGTGAATGACCTCAACCCGGGTGGCGGCTTGACCGTCGCCGACCGGTTCGCGGTACACGCGGGCGGCGGCTACCTGCCGACCCCGGTACCAGTGGTGGTGCAAATTAACGGCGAAACCGTGCAGGCCGTTATCTCGGGTGTTTCGGTGCAGCAGGCTCCCGGCGCAACCCTTCAATCGCGACTGCGCAAGTACTGGTACAAGGAAATGGAGTAAATGCCATTGCCGCCGCGGTCACTGCAACAGACTGTGGCGGCACGATGGCTGTATGCATCTGGATTCCGGTAAGGCAGAGCGATTGTCATGGATCATGCCGCTCACCCGATGCAGGCGTTCCTCCGGCAATTCGCGTGTTTGGGCAAGCGTTCTCCGGTGGCGCGACTCAGCGGCGGCCTGCTGATATCGGCGCTGCTACACCTGGCAATCATTATCTGTTTCGGCCCCACCGTCCCGATATCGTCGACAGCCTGGGAGCAAATACGGCGTGAACTGACCGTGACGCTCATTTCTGAAGCGCCCGTGACCGCACCGTCAAAACTTGCGAGGCTGGCGGGAAAGTCTGCCCGGCCCAACCCGGTTCCCGTACCGCTGCCGCCCGTGTCACGCTATTTCGAGACCCGGGAAGTGGACGTTCCTGCCCGGGCAATCAACGATGTCCTCCTTCATTACCCACCCTCTGCGTACAAGCAGGCCATTTCCGGAGAGGTAAAACTCAAGCTCTTCATCAACCAGGACGGCGGAGTCGACGAGGTCGAGATCATCGCGTCCGAACCAAAGGGAATCTTTGACGCGGCGGCGATGGCTGCCGCAACGCAGTTGCGCTATTCGCCCGCGCTAAAGGATGGAGTGCCGGTGAAGATGACCAGGACAATTGCAATTACTTTCGATCCCACTACCAATCCGCTGTGATACGAACAATAGCTTCCTGATCCCAAAGACCGTCCGACAATCGGCCGGGTCGCCTCGATATTGCTCGCCTGTGCGGGATTTCAGGTACTCGCCAGTGCCTTGGGCAGCGGAAAAGTCACCCTCTCCGGAATCCCATCCATTTCCCTGACCGATCCGGCGCCCAACGAGCTGAGCCGGGCGATGACCGCCTGCACCAGAATTTCCGGCGCCGACGCTCCAGCCGTCACGCCGACGACTTTTTTCCCCTCCACCCATTCGGGTTTTAAGTCGGAGGCGTTGTCCAGCATGTAGGAAGGCACGCCGAGGTTGGACGCGACCTCGCGCAACCGGTTGGAGTTCGAGCTGTTCGGCGAACCGACCACGATCAAAACATCGCAATGACTTGCCAGCGCCTTGACCGCATCCTGGCGGTTCTGCGTGGCATAGCAAATGTCGTCCCTCTTGGGTCCGATGATGGAAGGAAAGCGGCGGCGCAACGCATCGGTAATGGAACGGGCATCGTCGACGGACAATGTGGTCTGCGTCACGAATGCGAGATTGTCCGGATCCTTGACCTCGAGGCGCTCGACATCCCGGATGGATTCCACGAGATACATGCCGCTGCCGACCTGACCCACGCCCTCGATCTGACCCATGGTGCCTTCCACCTCCGGGTGGCCGGCATGGCCGATCATCACGATCTCGCGTTTGCCGTCGTGCATCTTGCCGACTTCGACATGCACTTTGGTCACCAGCGGGCAGGTGGCATCGAAGACGTTCAGCTTGCGCGCCTGGGCATCGCGACGCACCGCCTGCGACACGCCGTGCGCGCTGAAGACCACCGTCGCGCCTTCGGGTATCTCGGCGAGGTCCTCCACGAACACCGCCCCTTTGGCGCGCAGATCGTCCACCACATACTTGTTATGCACGACCTCGTGACGCACGTAGATCGGCGCGCCGTGTTGCTTGAGCGCACGTTCGACGATTTCGATCGCGCGGTCTACGCCGGCGCAAAAACCGCGGGGATTGGCGAGCAGGACTTCCATGATGTGGGCAGATTGATTGACGCCGGAATTATACGCCGGAGCATTCCCTCTATAGATTGCCGTGCGAGAAGCGCTCTTCCTTCCACGGGTCGGCCTCGTTGTGATAGCCGCGCACTTCCCAGAATCCCGGCCGGTCTTCTTCGTGGAATTCGATGCCAGTCAGCCATTTGGCGCTCTTCCATGCATAGCGTTTTGGCACCACCAGCCGCACCGGCCCCCCGTGCTCGGGGGGCAGCGGCTTGCCGAACACGCTGTGCGCCAGGATCACGTCGTCGTCGAGCAGCGCTTCCAGGGGAAGATTGGTGGTGTATTCGTCGGCACTGTGCAGGGTCACGAATGCCGCTTTTTCCAGGGGACGGACGCGCATGATGATTTCCCGCGCCGGCACGCCGCGCCAGTTCATGTCGAGTTGGGACCAGCGCGTGACGCAATGAAAATCCGTGGTCAGGTCGACTTGCGGCAATTCGTTGAATGTCTTCCAGTTGTAGTCGAGTTCCTGCTCGACCAGGCCGAATACGCGCAGATTCCAGCTCGACGGCGAAACTTCGGGTTCCAGTCCGAGATCCAGAATGGGAAAGTCGTGCACTTCCTTCTGTCCCGGCGGAATGCGGGGATTGTCCCCGGCCCTGGACGGTTTCGCGCCGCGTTTGGCCAAGGCGACCTTCGCTTCTATCATCTTCACCCAGTTCGGCATGTCTCATCCCTCATACTTTTCGACCCACAAATGCATATTCGTGACCTTCAGGAAGTTTTGACCCGGGAGCGGCGGAAACTATCCCAGATCAGAAACGCGGCGCCGACGGTAATGCAGGAATCCGCCAGATTGAAGGCCGGGAACGGATCCAGCAGCCTGGGGCCGCCAGGCCAGCGCACCAGCACGAAGTCCACCACCGCGCCGGACACCGCACGATCGATGAGATTGCCCACGGCACCGCCGAGGACTAGCGCAAGCGCAAAACACAGAAAACGGTCCGTTCGGTGTTTGATCATCATGTAAATGATCAGGACCGAGGCGACCAGCGCGATAACCAGAAAAAAGTAACGCTGCCAGCCGGAACCCGATGCCAGGAAACTGAATGCGGCGCCGGGGTTGTAGGCCAGCACCAGTGTAATCACCGGAGGCAGCACGTCGATGGACTGGCCCTGAACCAGCGCGCGCTGGATGACGAATTTCGTGATCTGGTCGAGTACCACGAGCACCGCGCTGAAACCAAGCCAGGTGCCCACGCTACGCATGGACACGCCGCTCGCCGGCCCCGTAGAGATTTTCGGTGCAGCGGCCGCAGATCTCGGGATGCGCGGCGTCCGCCCCGACATCAGCGCGATAGTGCCAGCAGCGCTCGCACTTTTTCTGCTCGCTCGGACGAGCCACGATTTGCGCCGCACCGTGAACGACCTTGGCCTGCGAGGTATTCAGAACGAATCGCAAGTCATCGCCGAGCGAATTCAGCAACGGAAACCGTTCGCTGTCGGCATGGACCTCGACTTCTGCCTGCAGGGCAGATCCGATCTTGCCCGCAGCCCTGAGTGACTCGAGTTCCTTCTGCACCTCGGACCGCGCCAACCGGATCGCATCCCAGCGTTCGCACAGGTCGCCGCCTGCATCCGGGAACTGGTGCCAGGTATGCAGCAGCACGCTGTCCTTCTCGTTACGCGTGAAAATGGGCCACGCTTCGTCCGCGGTGAACGAAAGCACCGGCGCCATGAGCCGCAACAGGCTGTGCGTAATCTGATGGAGCGCATTCTGCGCGGACCGTCGCGGTTTCGAGTCCCGCCCCAGCGTATACAACCTGTCCTTGATCACATCGAGATAGAAACCGCCGAGATCCTCCGAACAGAATGCCTGCAACTTCTGCATGACATAGTGGAACTCGAAGGACTCGTAGTCCTTCTGTACGTCGCGCTGCAGCCGCTCCGCCATCTGCAAGGCGTAACGATCGATCTCGATCCATTCGACGACCGGCAGCGAATGCGCGGCAGGATCGAAATCGTCGACGTTCGCCAGCAGGAAGCGCAGGGTATTGCGGATGCGCCGGTAGCCTTCGACAACGCGTTTCAGAATCTCGTCCGACAACGAAAGTTCGCCGGAGTAGTCCGTTGCTGCGATCCACATGCGCAGGACGTCGGCACCAAGCGTATCCATGACTTTCTGCGGCGCGATGACATTGCCGAGCGATTTCGACATCTTGCGGCCCTGGCCGTCGACGACGAAGCCGTGGGTCAGCAGCCCTTTGAATGGCGCCTTTGCATCGATCGCACAACCGGTCAGCAACGACGACTGGAACCAGCCGCGATGCTGGTCGGAACCCTCGAGGTACAAATCGGCCGGTTTCGCCAGTTCTTCGCGTCGCTGCAGCACCGACATGTGGGTCGTGCCGGAATCGAACCATACGTCCAGCGTATCGGGCACCTTCCGGTAGGTCGCGGCTTCGGCACCCAGCAGTTCTTCCGCTTCCAGCGAAAACCAGCCCTCGATGCCCTGCTGCTCCACGCGCTTGGCCACCTGTTCGACCAGCTCGTCGGTGCGCGGATGCAGTTCTCCGGTTTCCTTGTGCACGAAGAAGGCCATCGGCGTACCCCAGTTGCGTTGACGGGAAACGCACCAGTCGGGCCGGTTGGAAATCATCGCCTCCAGCCGCGCCTCTCCCCATGACGGATAAAAAGCCGTCGCTTCGACCGCGGCGGACGCGGTCTGGCGCAAGCTGCGGCTGCCGCCGAGATCCATGCCGATGAACCACTGGCGGGTGGCGCGAAAAATGAGCGGCGACTTGTGGCGCCAGCAATGCGGATAGCTGTGCTTGATGCTTTCGACCTTCAGCAGCCGCTCGTGATCCTTGAGCGCCTGGATCACGACATCGTTGGCCTGCCACACGGTCATTCCACCGACCAGCGGTATCTTCTGGAAGAAGCGGCCGTCATCATCCACCGGATTTTCCACCGGCAGCTTGTAGCGCAGGCCGACTGCAAAATCTTCCACCCCGTGCGCGGGCGCCGTGTGGACCAGGCCGGTGCCGGAATCGAGCGTGACATGATCGCCGAGCACCACCGGCACGATGCGATCGTAGAAAGGATGCTCGAGTTGCAGGTTCTCGATGTCCGCTCCCTTGAACTCGGCAACGATCTCGCGCTCCTTGATCTGGTAAGCCTCCAGGCATTTCTCGGCAAGATCCCTGGCGAGGATCAGGAACCCGGCGGAGAAATGCACGAGTACGTAGTCGAACTCCGGATTGACCGATACGGCCTGGTTCGCCGGCAGCGTCCACGGCGTCGTCGTCCAGATCACGGCGAACACCGGCTCATAGATATGGGTGAACCGCAATCTCTTCGCCAATGTGGCGTTGTCATGGACCCTGAATGCGACATCGATCGCTGGAGAGGTGCGGTCTTCGTATTCCACTTCGGCTTCGGCCAGCGCCGATCGGCAATCGAGACACCAGTGCACCGGCTTCGCGCCCTGGTACAGATAACCTCTGCGCCTGATCGTATCCAGGGCGCGGATGGTGTCGGCCTCCGTCTTGAAATCCATCGTCCGGTAAGGATTCATCCAGTCGCCGAGCACGCCCAGGCGGATGAAATCCTTGCGCTGACGATCGATCTGTTCGGTGGCAAATTCGCGGCAAAGCTTGCGGAACTGCGCGGCCGGAATGTTCTTGCCGTGCTTTTTCTCGACCTGGTGCTCGATCGGCAGGCCGTGGCAATCCCAGCCAGGAACATAAGGCGAATCGAAGCCGGACAGCGTTTTCGATTTGACGACGATGTCCTTGAGGATCTTGTTGACTGCGTGGCCGATATGGATGTCGCCGTTGGCGTAGGGCGGCCCATCGTGAAGAACGAACTTCGGCCTTCCCCGGGACGCTTCGCGGATGCGCTCGTACAGTTTTCCCTCCTGCCACTTTTGCACCCAACCGGGCTCGCGCCTGGCGAGATCCCCTCGCATCGGGAACGGTGTGTCGGGAAGATTCAGGGTACTTTTGTAATCAGCCATTTCTAAAAAATCTCAAATAACCGCAGAGGCGCAAAGGCGCAAAGGAAACCCTAGAGTTGATTGACAACACGCTTGATTCCCTTGCGCATGGCATCAACCTTGAAATTCAATAGCAAACCTAACCTAAATCCAGTCATCTTCAACTACGTTAGCATTTGTGCACTGTGTACTGGTTGGAACGCCTCGACGCTTTTGAGCTCGAGGATAAGTTCGTTGTTCACCAGCATGTCGATTCGATATCCGTCTTCGATCCTCAACTCCTTGTAGCGAACCGGAATTACAACCTGCCGTTCAATCTGGGCTCCCATTCTCGTAAGTTCCCAGGCCAGACTTTCCTCATAAGCGGACTCTAACAATCCAGGACCCAGCACGCGATGAACCTCGATGGCCGCACCAATCACCTCTTTGCCAAGCCGGTCGAGGCCATCCGAATCCATCAATTGCTTTCCTTTGCGTTCCCTTTGCGCCTTTGCGCCTCTGCGGTTCGGAAGTAATCCCGCGCAGCGCCAGCATCCTTGTCCATCTGCGAGACCAGTGCATCGATGCCGGCGAACTTCTGCTCGTCACGCAGTTTTTTCAGGAAGCGCACGCCGATGCGCCGCCCGTAGATGCGCCCGTCGAAATCGAACAGGTGGACTTCGAGCGTCGGCCAGCCGCGCTCCTTGACGGTGGGCCGCACACCGAGGCTCGCCACACCTGGCAGCGGCACCGGTCCGAGCCCGTCAACTTCAACGACGAAGATTCCCGAAAGCGGCGCCTTGGAGCGCTTCAACTGCACATTCGCGGTCGGATAGCCGATCTTCGCACCAAGCTTGTCGCCATCCACCACCCGGCCGGATATCGAATAAGGCCGGCCGAGCAGTTGCTGCGCCCCGCCCAAATCGCCCTTCTCCAGCCGTCCGCGGATCGCGGTGCTGGAAACCCGTTCGCCAGCCGCGACCACGCTGGTCATTGCCTCGACATTGAATCCGGACTGCGAAGCCAGCGCCCTCAGCAGCGTGAAGTCACCGGAGCGGCGCGCGCCAAAACGAAAATCGTCACCGACCAGCAACCAGCGCACAGCCAGGCCGTCATGCAATATCCGGGAAACGAATTCGTTTGCCGACAGTTGGGCAAATGCGTAGTCGAAGCGGCAGACATGGACACGATCGACACCGCAGTCACGCAGGTTTTCCAGCTTTTCATGCAGCGAGGTCAGTCGTGCCGGCGCCTGGTCTGGCGCGAAGAACTCCTGGGGTTGGGGTTCGAAAGTCATCGCCACAACCGGCAACCCGTGCCGGCGCGCCACTTCCGTCAGGCGCGCGATCATGGCGCGGTGCCCGAGATGGACGCCGTCGAAATTACCGATGGTTAGCGCGATGGGGACGTCCGCTCGCGCCGGGATGCCCCGAATTACTCGCATGTCCGACCGACCAAAAGCCTGAATTTTAGCGGCTTTCGGCTCACCGGAGCGCGGTTTTAGCGCCCTGGGATGGAGACTGGATCAGCCGGAGCGGGACAAATGCTGGGCGAAGGCCCAGTCGGCGATGGCGTTGGTGAGGTCTTCCGAATCGCCGATGGCGCTCGTGACGTCGATCCGCAGCGCCGGGTAGTGCCTGCGAATGTCGTCGAGCAGCCTCGGGAGATCCTCCTTGAGATGCCCGCCTTGGGCGAGGAACAGCGGAACCACGGTGATGTGGCCGATGCCTTCGGCGGCCAATTCGGCAACGGCCGCGGCGAGGGTCGGCTGCATCAATTCCAGAAATGCCAGTTCCACGCGAATGCCGGCTTGCTTCCCGCCAAGCCGCAACGCGATCCGGCGGAACGGCTCCGCCCACGACGGCTCGCGGGCACCGTGGGCAAACAGAAGGATTGCCGAAACCGGTGCCTTGCTCACGCAGACAATGAAAGGAATCGCATCCCGGCTAGTGTAGCTGACTGGGAAAGAGGTCGAAGCGGCGCGGCCGGATGAACACGCGATCTCCGGCCACGAGCTTCAGTTCACGAAAACGCTCCCTGCTGATCTCGGCCTGGATCGGATCGCCCTGCCCGGCACCTTCACGAACGAGTTCCACCCGCACGACCGGACCCACCGCCAGCACGTGCACGATGCGCACCGGCAACGTCTCGCCATTGGCCACGCGTTCAATTTCTATGTCGTGCGGCCGGACATAGGCGACGGCGGGCTGCTGTTCCGCTTCGGCGTGTTCCGGTGCATCGAACTCGATGTCGCCGATCAGCGCGCGGCCACGATGCAGGCGACCGTGGAACAGATTCACATGGCCCAGGAATTCGTAAACGAAAGGCCTGGCCGGATGGTCGTAGACCTCGTCCGGCGTGCCGATCTGTTCGATACGGCCTTCGTTCATGACCACCACGCGATCGGCCACTTCGAGCGCCTCTTCCTGGTCATGGGTAACGAACACACTCGTGATATGCATATCGTCGTGCAGCCGGCGCAGCCAGCTACGCAACTCCTTGCGCACCTTCGCATCCAATGCGCCGAAAGGTTCGTCGAGCAGCAATACCTTGGGTTCGACAGCCAGCGCCCGTGCGAGAGCGATGCGCTGGCGCTGTCCGCCGGAAAGCTGGTGTGGATAGCGGTCGGCGAGCCAGTCGAGCTGTACCAGCTTGAGCAGTTTCAATACGCGTTCCCGGATATCCCCTTCTTCGGGCCGGATGTTCTTGGGGCGCACACGCAGGCCGAACGCAACGTTCTCGAATATGGTCATGTGCCGGAACAGCGCGTAGTGCTGGAACACGAAGCCGACGCGGCGGTCGCGGACATGGCGGTCCGTGGAATCCTCGCCATGAAACAACACCTGGCCGGTGTCGGGCACTTCCAGCCCCGCGATGACCCGCAGCAGCGTGGTCTTGCCGGATCCGGAGGGCCCCAGCAACGCGAGCAGTTCGCCGTCTTGCACTTGCAGGCTGACGTCGCGCAATGCGGAGAACGTTCCGAATTGCTTGGAAAGATTACGGACTTCAATGGTCACGATCTATCTCCTTGTCCGTCGCGGCCCTGGCGCCCACGACGCTCTTGAGCACCAGCGTCACCAGGGCCAGCAATGCCAGCAACGACGCCACCGCGAAGGCGGCGGCAAAATTGTATTCGTTGTAAAGGATTTCGACGTGCAACGGCATGGTATTGGTGCTTCCGCGGATATGTCCGGACACGACGGACACCGCTCCGAATTCGCCCATCGCGCGCGCGTTGCAGAGAATGGCGCCATAGAGCAATCCCCATTTGATATTCGGCAAGGTCACGCGGAAGAAAATCTGCCAGCCGCTGGCGCCCAGCACCGCCGCCGCCTCCTCTTCTTCGCTGCCTTGCGCCTGCATCAGCGGAATCAGTTCGCGGGCGACGAAAGGAAAAGTCACGAAAATGGTTGCCAGCACGATGCCCGGAACCGCGAAGATGATCTTCAGGTCATGCTCTGCGAGCCAGGGACCAAGCCAACCCTGCAGGCCGAAGATCAATACGTAGATCAGTCCCGATACCACGGGGGAAACCGAAAACGGCAGGTCGATCAGCGTGATCAGCAGGTTCTTGCCGCGGAACTCGAACTTGGCGATCGCCCACGCGGCAGCGACGCCGAACAGCACATTGAGCGGCACGGCGATCGCAGCGGCGATCAGCGTGAGCTTGATGGCGGACAATGCATCGGCCTCGACGATAGAGGCGAAGTAGACGCCGGCGCCTTTTCTCAATGCTTCGTAGAACACCGAAATCAGCGGTACGAACAGGAACAGCGTCAGGAAAGCCAGCGCGAGGCCGATCAGGGTCCAGCGCACCCAAGCCGGTTCCTGGGTGGCGCGTACTGCGTTTCGCGGACTGACCAGGGGAAGCGCAACGACACTCATCGGGGTGTCCTCAAAGGGCTTCTCCGCGCCGCCGGCTCCACCATTGCAGCCCGTTGATGATCAGCAGTAGGACGAAGGAAATGACCAGCATCACCACCGCCAGTGCCGTGGCGCCGACGTAGTCGTATTGTTCCAGCTTGGTGATGATCAGCAGCGGCGTGATTTCGGAAATCATCGGCATGTTGCCGGCGATGAAAATCACCGACCCGTATTCGCCGACCGCTCGCGCGAACGCCAATGCGAAGCCGGTCAGCAGCGCGGGAAATATCGTGGGAAATATCACGCGCGTGAAAGTCTGCAGCCGGGTGGCACCCAGCGTCGCCGCCGCTTCCTCGAGTTCCGACTCCACATCCTCCAGCACCGGTTGCACAGTGCGCACGACGAAAGGCAGGCCGATGAAGGTGAGCGCGACGAAAACACCCAGAGGAGTGAAGGCGATCTTGATACCGAACGGCTCGAACCATTGACCGATCCAGCCATTGCCTGCATACAACGCGGTCAGCGCAATACCCGCGACTGCGGTCGGCAAGGCGAATGGCAGGTCGACCAGTGCATCGATGATTTGCTTGCCGGGAAAGCGGTAGCGCACCAGCACCCAAGCCACCAGAAGTCCGAAGACCGTATTCAGCGAGGCCGCCGCCAGCGAGGCGCCGAAGGTCAGGCGATAGGACGCCACCACCCTTGGCGTGGTCACCGTGGCCCAGAACTCCGGCCATGACAAGGCCGCTGTCTTGATGAATGCCGCGGACAACGGGATCATCACGATGAGGCCCAGATAGAGCAGCGTGAACCCGAGCGCGAGGTTGAACCCCGGCAGGACGCTATGCCGCTTGAAGGTATTTACCACGCGCACCCCGGATGAGTTCCCTGTTCCTGTGCGCTACGCGATATCGCCTCGATAGCCGGCGTCGCTTCACCGAGGTAGTGCCCTTGCAGCATATCGGCACCCGCGCGTACCGCAGCAGCCATTTCCTGTTCGGTCTCGACGTCTCTGACCAGCAATGTAGCGCCGAACCGATGAATCGCATCCACCAGCGCCGCCGTTCCCGGGCGTTTCTTCAACTGCCCCGCCTCCAGCCTGACGATATCGGGATAGAGGCTGCCCAGATCCGCCATCCAGCCGTCGCTTTCCCCGCCATGATTCACCGCGATCCGATATCCCCTCGAGCGATAGTTGACGATCACATGTTTCAGGAGCCTGCGGTCCTGGTTCACCTCCGGCGGGATTTCGATGACGACCCGCGAGGTTTCCACGCCGATCAGATCCAGCACTTTTTCGAAAGCGCGGCCGTGGCCGTCTTTCACGCTTTCCAGCAGCCGCGGCTGTACCGCCAGAAACAGGATCTGGCGTTCCGGAACGGCGCCGAAATAGTTCAACGCATGCAGCGTGCGGCACAACCGGTCCAGGCGCACCAGCAACGGATCCTCCGCTGCAAGCACGAAAATTCCCCAGGGCGACAACGCGCCATCGTTGATTGCATCCGAACGCACGTAAGCCGCATGGCCGACAACCTGCCGCTCGCTGATGTCGAACACCGGCTGGAATACGCTGGTCAGGCGGCAATGAAAAAAATGGCCTACGACGCGGCCGTCCGCTGCGCGCTGCAGTGGATAATCGGTGGCGGCTTGTATGCGCGCCAATGCATCCTTGTCCGCAAGAAATTCCATGGTCGTTCTCTCCACTTCGATCCGCCTATCCGTTGCGCCCTTCAGCAATTCCGGTCGCCGCCGCCATCGCATCCAGTTTCCGGCGCAACTCATTGGCGGAATGGCGGCAGAACAGCAGCGCCGCCCCGCTGCGGCGGGCCTGCCGCTTGAGCCCGATGGCCAGGTTATGGTTCACGTAGTCGCATAGCACCACGATCAGCCGCGCATGTTCCGGCACTGGGCGACGGGCGAACCCCGACTTGCGCCCGCTCCAGTGCTCGACATCGACATGCCCGTGCGCGACGATTTCACGCTTCAGGCTTTCCACGTAATCCCCGCCCACGATCAGCGCTGTCATGTCCGCCCCCGCAATCCGTCTGGCCGTTTACTTCTGATAGATCTGGTCGAACACGCCGCCGTCGGCGAAGTGGGCTTTCTGCGCCTTCTGCCAGCCGCCGAATACCTCGTCGATCCTGAACAGGTTGATCTTCGGAAACAGGGTCGCGTATTTCGCCGCGACCTTCGCATCCGTCGGCCGGTAGAAATTGCGCCCGGCGATGTCCTGCCCCTCTTCGCTGTACAGATACTCGAGGTAGGCTTGCGCCACCTTGCGGGTACCATGCTTGTCGGCAACCTTGTCGACCAGGGTCACGGGCGGTTCGGCCAGAATGCTGATCGACGGTACGACGATGTCGACTTTTTCCGGGCCGAGTTCTTTCACCGCCAGGAAGGCTTCATTCTCCCAGGCCAGCAACACATCTCCGATGCCGCGCTCGACGAACGTGGTCGTCGATCCCCGCGCGCCGGAATCGAGCACCGGAACATTCTTGTAGATCTTCGCGACGAATTCCCTGGCCTTCGCTTCGTCGTTACCGTAGTTCTTCAGCGCGTAGCCCCAGGCCGCCAGGTAGTTCCAGCGTGCGCCGCCGGAGGTTTTCGGGTTCGGCGTAATCACCGAGATGCCAGGCTTGGCGACATCATCCCAATCCTTGATGTGCTTGGGATTGCCCTTGCGCACGAGGAAGACGATGGTGGAGGTGTACGGCGAGCTGTTGTGCGGCAAACGCTTCTGCCAGTCGGCCGGCAGCAGTTTCGCCTTCGCGGCGATTTGGTCGATGTCGTAGGCGAGCGCGAGCGTGACGACGTCCGCGGTCAGGCCGTCGATCACGGTGCGCGCCTGCTTGCCCGATCCGCCATGGGATTGCCTGATGGTGACCTTGTTGCCGGTCTTCGCCTCCCATTGTTTGGCAAATGCCGCGTTGAATTCCTGGTAGAGCTCGCGCGTCGGGTCGTAGGATACGTTGAGCAGTTCTACATCCGCGGCGAAAGCGCCCCATCCCGAAAATGCAAGCAGGGCGGCGACCGCGTGTTTTGCGATTCGTGATATTGAATACATGTCTCGTACTTTCTAGAAATTCGCCTGGAAGCGGGTGAATACGGCCTTCTCGGTCTTCATGTCGGTGCCCCCCGGCCCGCCGCCATCGAACTCCGTCTGGTCGTAATTCAGCTGGATCTTGAAATTGCGGTTGAAATACCAGTTGACGCCGATGCCGGCATTGCGCGCTTCGCGTGCCGACGCGTCCGGATCGGCAAGGCGAGTGGTCGCAGACCCGGCAAAAGTTGCGGCGTCGATGGTCTGCACGCCATATCGCGCCACCAGCTCCACTGCGCCCAATCCGGGGCTGCTTACCGCATAAGGCCTGCGTGGCGATGGATTGCGGAACGAGGCATCTTCGCCGGTCACGACCCAGTAGCCGTTGACCTGCCACGCCTTGCTGTCGAAGTCTTGCTTCTGGTTTGTCGCCCGCGTTACTTTCTGACGGGAATCGATGTATTCGCCGAGCAGGCCGAACGATCCGATGTAATAGTAGAACTGCGGGGCAATCTTTTCGCGTTCGCCGTCGGCGAACGCACCCGTGCTGAAGACAAAGAAGTTTTGCTGGCCGACGGTCTTGTACGTCGCAAGGTTGGAAGCCGCGGCCGTACCCTGCTGCACCCCGTAGCCGTACGCGATTCCGATGCCCAGCCCGCTCAACCAGCTATCGCCGTTGCGAAACGGCTCCGCGAATATGCGGCCCAAAAAGTCCTTCTGATCGTTCGTATCCCCGTCCCCGGTGCTGTTGTCGGTGATGCCGTTAAACACGCCGACCTGGTACGAAAGCGTATCGCCCAGGACGCTGCCGCCGAGCTGGATACCGGTGTCGCGATTGGGCGCCAGGTTGGTCGGCAGCCCCCGCTCAACGAATTCCGTTTCGGAATCCAGTACCAGGCGTTCCAGGCCGATCGGGGGCTTGAATTTCCCGGCGCGGATATTGGCGGCCTTGTCGAGCCTCAATTCGACATAGGCATCCTGCAGCACGGTCGTGCCGTTGCCGAAGTCCGGCATCAGACGGAAGCCGATGTTTTCGAGGAATACTCCCTCCAGCACGGGCCGCACTTTGCGCAGCACAAACGTATTCGACGTGCCGCCGATGGGCGCAGTTTTGTCGGGATACCAGTGGCTGTCGAACTGGATGATGCCGCCGATCCTGATTTGATACGCGTTGTCCGCAGACCTGAGCCAGAAGCCGTCTTTCCCACTTGACACCGTGGGGGTTTCCTTTTGCTTTTCCACGGCCGCCTCCTTCTCCAGTTCCCGCTGCCTTTGCAGCACGCGTATTTTCTGGTCCAGTTCGTCGACTTGCTGTTTGAGTTGCGAAACGTCGTCTTCCGCAAACGCGTAAGGCGAAATCATGATGAAGCTTGCGGCCAGTGCGCCGGCCACGGTCCGAAGACGCAACGGATTCATGCGAAGAACTCCCTTGAATTAAAGTGCGGAGCCCTCCGGTCATCCGGTCAGGTCGGCGATATCGATTTGTTTTGCTGCCTCCAGTTTTCTGGTTGGCCTGCCTTGGGTGGTGCCGCGCCGGTTACCCCGGCTGGCGGATTTGGCGTATCGCGTTCTTGCGGCCCGGCTCGTCGCGGGCCACGCGAATTTTTTCCCTACACTCTATTTGCACGACTTTGCCGTCGTGCACGACCACTTCGATCGATCCAAAGTCGATGCGCGCGATCGCCCGCAGAATCTCCTGCTCGACTTCGGGGGACAGCCGCCTGTCGGTCTGCCCGTCTTCAATAATGCGTTTTGCGTCGAACTCGGCCATCGCTGTTTCCGTCTTTTTATTTGACCTGATAGATCTGATCGAACAGACCGCCATCACTGAAATGCACTGCCTGCGCCTGCTTCCAGCCGCCGAACACTTCGTCGACCGTGAACAGGTCGAGTTTCTTGAAAGTCGCTTCGTTGCGGGCCAGAATCTTTGCATCGCGGGGACGGAAGAAATTCTTCGCCGCCAGTTCCTGCCCTTCCTCGGAATACAAGTGCTCGAGATACGCTGTCGCGACCTTCCGGGTTCCCCGCTTGTCCACGACCTTGTCGACGACGCTGACCGGGTTCTCAGCCTGGATGCTGATCGAGGGATACACCACGTCGAAAGCATCGCTGCCGAGTTCCTTGCGGGTCAGGAAGACCTCATTTTCGAACGTCAGCAGCGCATCGCCGATCCCGCGCTGGACAAAAGTGGTGGTTGCGCCGCGCCCGCCGGCATCGAGTACCGCCACGTTCCTGAACAGCCTGGTGACGAACTCCCTGGCTTGTTGCTCGCTGCCGCCTTTCTTGACCACATAGCCCCATGCGGCGAGATAGCTGTAGCGCCCGTTTCCGGAAGTCTTTGGATTGGGAATGACGACGGCAACGCCTGGCTTGACCAGATCGTCCCAGTCGCGGATGTGCCTGGGATTGCCTTTGCGGACCAGGATGACCGTCGTCGAGGTGTACGGCGCACTGTTATAGGGAAACCGCTTCGCCCAGTCCGCGGGAAGCAGCTTTCCGCGTTGCGCCAGCAGATCGATGTCATTGGCCTGGTTCATGGTGACGACGTCGGCATCGAGGCCGTCAACTACCGAGCGCGCCTGCTTGCTCGATCCGCCGTGGGACTGGTTGATGGTGACGGTTTCGCCGGTCTTGCCCTTCCAGTAGGCAATGAACGCGGGGTTGAATTCCTTGTAGAACTCGCGAGTGACGTCATAGGAAACGTTGAGTAGCGCAACGTCGGCCGATGCGATCGGCATTGCGGCCAGCAACAGCATTCCCGTCAGCAGATTACGAATCATGACTCCCTCAAGTCGGGCTCGCCCTCAAAAAAAAGGACGCCGACCGGAAGGCCGGCGTCATGATGACCACAGAGGAGGATCGAACCGATTGGGAAGTTACCGGTCTACCGTTATGAAGGGAAATACTATAATCTCATTTTATTATCGTTATTGAGAATAAAGAAAAAGCCGGCTGGCACCGGCTTTTTACGCAGCAACCAGTCTCGCGCCTGTCAGCGGGGTACGGCTTGCAGCGGTGGTGTGTCGGCCATCAGTTCCTGACCGATCAGGGCATGCGCGCGTTTCCTGAAAACGTCGCCGAACAGCAGCAGGGCCGGACCGGCCAGGTCCTGCGCGGCGCCGTTACGGAGTCCGCGTAACGTCGTCCCGATGTGCCATGCGCCTGGAAGCGATGCGTTCTCGACCAGGAGGACAGGGGTCGACATCGGCATGCCTTGCGCCTCCAGGATTGCCGCGATCTCGGCCGCCTGTCCGATCGCCATGTACAGCACGGCCGTATCGGCCCTGGCCACCGCGGGAGCCCAGTCGCTGACATCCTCGCCTTCGCCGACCCTTGGTGTGGCGAATACGACGCTGCGGCTGACGCCCCTCTGGGTAAGGGAAACCCCGAGTTCCGCGCTTGCGGCCAGCGCCGAGGTGACGCCGGGTACGATTTCGTACGCCACGCCCGCGGATTCCAGCGCCTCGATCTCTTCCTGCGCCCTGCCGAACAGCATCGGATCGCCGCCCTTGAGCCTGACCACGATGTCGTACTTGGCAGCGGCTTCGACCAGGTTGCGATTGATAAAGCGCTGATCCGTCGAGATGCGGCTGCAACGCTTGCCGACAGCCACCTGTTTGGCTTCGGGAGCCAGCGCGAGCATGTCCGCCTGCACCAATGCGTCGTAAAAGACGATATCGGCGCGCTTCAACAAATCGGCGCCCCGCACGGTAATCAGGTCGGCAGCGCCGGGTCCCGCACCGATGAGATAGACCTTGCCCATCACGCCATCTCCAGCAAAGCGCGTTTATCCTTGATCTGCGCCCAGTGTTCCGCGTCGGCGGGCGCAGGCTTTTTTTCGGTCAGCGGCGACCAGGCCTTAGCCACTTCCGCATTGATGCGGATGAAGTCCTGCTGGTCTTCAGGTACATCGTCTTCCGCGAAGATGGCCTCTACCGGGCATTCGGCCACGCACAAACTGCAATCGATGCAGGTGTCCGGGTCGATGGCGAGAAAATTCGGTCCTTCCACGAAGCAATCGACCGGGCACACGTCGACGCAGTCGGTGTGCTTGCAGTTGATGCACGATTCAGTCACTACGTAAGTCATCTTGCGTTCCTGAGCTGCGAATTGTCCAATTCTATTCGATGAGTCCGGCGGCGACGGTATTGTTGCTCGTCTCGTCGATGACGATGAAGCTGCCGGCCGAGCGATTGTCGCGATACGGCTCGAAGGCGACAGGCTGCGCGGTCTTGACCGAAATGCGGCCGATGTCATTCAGCGCGAACGTATCCGCCGATTCGTGATCGAGGGTATTGACGTTCACCTTGTATTGAGGAGAACCGAGCAAGGCATTGACCACCCGGGTCCCCTGCTTGATCAGGTAGCGCCGGCTGCGATTGAAGGGTTCGGTCGCCAGCCAGCACAAAGTCGCGTCGAATTCGCGCGCCACAACGGGCAACGCCGTGGTTTGCGCCAATACCTCGCCGCGCGAAATGTCGAGCTGGTCTTCGAGCACGACGGTGACCGACTGCGGTGCCTGTGCCCGTTCGACCGCGCCGTCGAAGGTCCGGACCGCGCGGACGCGCGAAGTCTGGCCGGACGGCAGCACGGTAATGGCGTCGCCGGTGCCGATGCTGCCGGATTCGATCCGGCCGGCATAGCCGCGCGCACCTTCCACGCCGCTGTCGCCCGGTCTCGACACAAGCTGCACCGGGAAAAAGAGCTTTCCGTGCACGGCGGAACGCGCCACTTCGGCGCTCTCGAGGATTTCCAGCAAGGTCGGTCCGCGGTACCACGACAGGCTTTCTCCACGGCCGACAACCATGTCGCCCTGCAGTGCCGACATCGGCAGCGCGTCGACCCGGTAGAAATCGAGGTCACGGACGAAGCCATCGAAGGCCCCGCGTATGTCGTCGAAGACCTGCTGCGAATAGTCCACCAGGTCCATCTTGTTTACCGCCAGCACTACGTGCGGAATGCGCAGCAGGCTGGCGATATAGGCGTGGCGGCGCGACTGCGTCAGCAATCCCTTGCGCGCATCCACCAGCACGATCGCCAGGTCCGCGGTCGATGCTCCTGTGACCATATTGCGGGTGTACTGCTCGTGCCCTGGCGTATCGGCGATGATGAATTTACGCGACGGCGTGGCGAAATAACGATAAGCCACGTCGATGGTAATGCCCTGTTCGCGCTCGGCGAGCAGTCCGTCGGTCAGCAACGACAGATCGATGCCGGCCTGGCCGCGGCGCTTGCTGGACTTCTCGATCGAGGAAAGCTGGTCCTCGAATATCGCCTTGGTGTCGTACAGCAGCCGCCCGATCAGCGTGCTCTTGCCGTCGTCGACGCTGCCCGCACTGGAAAAGCGCAGCATGCCGGTATCCACGGGAGACATGGTTTCGATTGCCGACACGTTAAAAGTATCCTTCCTTCTTGCGCAGCTCCATCGACGCTTCCGATGTCTGGTCGTCCATGCGCGTAGCGCCTCGTTCCGTGATGCGGGTCGTCGCGGTTTCGACGATGATCTCCTGCGCATTGGCCGCGTTGGATTCCACCGGGCAGGTGCAGGTCATGTCTCCCACGGTACGAAACCGCACCGAAATCGTTTCGACGGTCTCGCCTGCCTTCGGCTGCACCAGCTCGGACACCGGCAGCAGGCCGCCGGGCCTGCGCACCACGTCGCGCCGGTGCGCGTAATAGATCGACGGAACCTCCAGCTTTTCGCGCTCGATGTACTGCCAGACGTCGAGCTCTGTCCAGTTGCTGATCGGAAACACGCGGATGTTTTCGCCCTTGTGCACCCGCGTGTTGTAGAGGCTCCACAATTCCGGACGCTGGTTCTTCGGGTCCCACTGGCCGAATTCGTCGCGGAAGGAAAAGATGCGTTCCTTCGCGCGCGATTTTTCTTCGTCACGCCGCGCTCCGCCAATGCACGCATCGAAGCCATGCTCGGCGATGGTGTCGAGCAGGGTCACCGACTGGTGCACGTTGCGGCTTTCGTCTTCCGAGCGCAGCCGGACTCTGCCGGTTCGAATCGAGTCTTCCATGTGGCCGACGATCAGACGCTCGCCCAACTCGGCGACGCGCGCATCGCGAAAGGCCATGACTTCGGGGAAATTGTGTCCGGTGTCGATGTGCAACAGCGGAAACGGAAATTTGCCGGGCCGGAATGCCTTCTCCGCGAGCCGCAGCATCACGATCGAATCCTTGCCGCCGGAGAACAGCAGCGCAGGATTACTGCATTCCGCCGCCACCTCGCGCATGATGTGAATGGCCTCGGATTCCAGCCAGTCGAGGTGGTTGATGCGTGTCGACTCGATCTGCAGCGCGGCATTCACGGTGTCTTTTCCCCGGTCGGTTTGACTAGCGGCGAGAGGTGGATCCCGCATTCCTTGCTGTCCCTGGATTCCCACCACCAGCGTCCGGCTCTAACGTCTTCGCCGGGACGTATCGCCCGCGTGCAGGGATCGCAGCCGATGGACGGATAGCCGCGATCGTGCAAGGCGTTGTAGGGCACCTCGCGGTCGCGCACATAGGCCCACACTTCCTCTTCGCTCCAATCCGCCAGCGGATTGAATTTGACGAGGCCGTGAGCGGCATCGAACTCGCGCAGTGGGAGGTCCGTGCGGGTAACCGACTGGGCGCGGCGCAGGCCGGTCAGCCATGCATCACGACCTTTGAGCGCCCTGGCCAGCGGCTCCACCTTGCGGATGTGACAGCAACTCTTGCGCAACTCGACGCTTTCGTAAAAAGCGTTCGCACCGTGCGTGGAGACGTAGCGCGCAACCTCGTCCGCCTGGGGCCGGAATATTTCCACCTCGCGGGAATAGCGGCTGCGCATGCGTTCCAGCAACTCCAGCGTTTCGCGTGGCAGGCGGCCGGTATCGAGCGTGAAGATGGCAATCGGCAGATCTGCGGTGAAGATGGCATCCGCCAATACCATGTCTTCCGCGCCGAGGCTGCTGGCGAAGGCGACCTGACCAAATTCGCGGACGATTTCCTCGAGCCGCGACACCAGGGTCGCCGCCGGGTATGCGGAATTCGTCGTGGAAGTGAGGGGCTGAGCGTGCATGGTTGCGTCTTCTTTCAGGATTTGTTCTGGGCAGGCGGCCAGGCGCGGTCGTGGCGGCGAAACGCCGGCACCGCGTTATCCCACGAGCCCTGGTAGGCATCGGTGAACGGCCGCAGGCTGCGCAAAGCCTGGCGGATGTCCTTGTCGGCGCGCACCGCGAACGCATCGAATCCGACGCGCTTCATGTAAAACAGCTGGTCCGGCAGCACGTCGCCGATCGCGCGCAATTCGCCGCGATAGCCGAAGCGCGAACGCAACAGGTATGCGATCGAGTAACCGCGTCCGTCGGTGAACTTCGGAAAATCGACCGCAACCAGCGACAACGACGGCAATGAAGGCGCGAGTTTCGCCGGATCGTCGGTACCGGACAGCCAGACACCGATGTCGCCGCGCGCGGACAGCCCCGACTGCTGATCGAGCCACACGGCGAGCGGGACGATGACGCGACCCTGCGGGATGACTGCCGGCTCGTCCCCGGCTGGACGCAGGATCTGCCAGTCATCGGCCACGACTGCATCGCGCAGAATGATTTCAGACATCGGCTTCCGCTCCTTCGTGCGCCCGTAGCGGCGAGCCGTAGACGCCGGACTTGAACGGCGCAATGCCCAGGCGCCCGACCGTGTCGATGAAGCGTTCCTCGGCTTCGCGCTTGTCCAGGTAAATATCGACCAGCCGCGAGATGACGTCGGGCATGTCGTCGGCCTTGAACGACGGCCCGATAACCTTCCCGATGGCGCTGCGGCCACGCCCGGCCTGCGAGCCGTCGGCGCCCCCGACCGACACCTGGTACCACTCCTCGCCGTCCTTGTCGACGCCGAGGATGCCGATGTGGCCGGCATGGTGATGGCCGCAGGAATTCATGCAGCCGGAGATGTTGATGTTCAGTTCGCCGATGTCGTGCAGGAAATCGAGATCGTCGAAGCGGCGCTGGATGGCCTCCGCGATCGGGATGGATTTGGCGTTGGCCAGGGAGCAGAAATCTCCGCCGGGACAGGCGATGATGTCGGTCAGCAGTCCGAGGTTCGGCGTGCCGAGTCCGGCTTCGCGCGCCTCTTCCCACAGGGTGAACAAGTCGTTGGCGCGCACGTCCGGCAGGATCAGGTTCTGCTCGTGGGACACGCGCACTTCGCCGAAACCGAAACGCTCCGACCAGTCGGCAACGCGCTCCATCTGCTCGGCGGTGGCGTCACCCGGCGGCGCGCCGGTTTTCTTCAGCGACAATACGACTGCGCGATAACCCGGGATGCGGTGCGCGTTGACCGCGCGTCCCACCCAGCGGGCAAACCCGGTGTTCCCGCTCACGCACCGATTGAATTCGGCGTCGTCCGCCGGCCGGGAGGCATAGTCGGGCGCGGCAAAATAGGCCGATACGCGGGCCAGTTCCTGGGCCGTCAACGTGTCCGGGCCGTCCTTGGTCAGAGCCCACTCCTCTTCCACCTGGCGCGCGAATTCTTCGGTTCCCACTGCCTTGACCAGAATCTTGATGCGGGCCTTGTACAGGTTGTCGCGACGGCCGTAGCGGTTGTACACGCGCAGGACCGCTTCGATGTACGTATTCATGTGCTGCCACGGCAGGAACTCGCGAATCACCGGACCGACTATCGGCGTGCGGCCCATGCCGCCCCCCACCAGGACGCTCATGCCGACTTCGCCGTCCGGCCCGCGGCGCAGATACAGGCCGATATCGTGGAACGCGGTTGCAGCGCGGTCTTCCTCGGCGCCGTTCACTGCGATCTTGAACTTGCGCGGCAGGAACGCGAACTCCGGATGGAAAGTCGACCATTGCCGCAGGATTTCCGCCAGCGGCCGCGGATCGAGGATCTCATCGGGCGCGACGCCGGCGAACTCGTCCGACGTGATGTTGCGTACGCAGTTGCCGCTGGTCTGTATCGCGTGCATTTCCACCGACGCAAGATCGGCCAGGATGTCCGGCGAATCTTCCAGCGTGGGCCAGTTGTACTGGATGTTCTGCCGCGTCGTGAAATGGCCGTAGCCGCGGTCATAACGCCGCGCTATCGAAGCCAGCATGCGCAACTGGGTCGCGGACAGCAGGCCATATGGGATTGCGACCCGCAGCATGGGTGCATGCCGCTGGATGTACAAGCCGTTCTGAAGGCGCAGCGGACGGAATTCGTCTTCGCTCAGGTCACCGGCAAGAAAACGCCGCACCTGGTCCCGGTACTGGGCTACCCGCTCATTGACGAGATTGCGGTCGACCTGATCGTAAACGTACATGTTGTGCCTTATGCGAAATTCGGATGTGGGGGATGCCTGGCTACAACACAAGCTTGGCGCCGACGAGCACCAGCATCGACGCCAGCGCCGGTCGCAGCCAACGGTCAGCGATGCGTCCGCTCAGCAGGCTGCCGAGGTAAATGCCCGGAAGCGAGCCGATCAGCAGGTTGCCGAGAAGATGCCAGTCCACCGTGCCCATATAGAAATGTCCCAGGCCCGCGACGGCAGTCAGCGGAACCGCGTGGGCAATATCGCTACCCACGATGCGCGAGGCAGGCAGCAAGGGGAATAACCAGAACAACGCCGCCACCCCGACCGCGCCCGCGCCCACCGAGCTCAGCGCGACAAGCGCACCGATGACTGCGCCGGTCGCGATGGTAGCCGAAACGATGTGGCGCTCGCGCCAGGCCTCGCCCGCGCTGTGCTTGCCGAGGCCTTGCAGCTTTTCCTTGAACAGGATCGCCAGCGCAGTGAGGATCAGGGCGATTCCTAGCGAACCGGTGATCAGCCCGCTTACACGATGACTGTCAACCCCGAGAAAGTGCAGGGCCACCAGGGCGACGAGTGCTGCGGGAATGCTGCCGGCAGCCATCAAGCCGACCAGCTTCCATTCGACGTTGCCACGGCGGGCATGCACCCAGACACCAGTGGCTTTGGTAAAGGAGGCGTAAAGCAGATCGGTCCCTACGGCCGTTGCGGGGGAAACGCCGAATACCATGACCAGCATCGGGGTCATCAGCGAACCGCCGCCGACTCCCGTGAGCCCCACGATAAACCCGACCAGCAACCCTGACAGGGCGTAACCCAGTTCCATTTTTTCACCCTGCGGGCCGCGTTTGCGCGCCCCGTCTCAACTCGTGTTGTCGACGATGGGCGGATGATACCGGCACTGCTTATATTGCTTATGACTATTCTGTTAGTATTAAATACGAATCCCTTATTAAGCCCACGAATTTGCGGAAGAACAGCCCATGAAACTGCAGCAGTTGCGCTACATCTGCGAAGTGGCCCGCCAGAACCTCAACCTCTCGAGCGCGGCCGAGGTATTGCATACCTCGCAACCGGGCATCAGCAAGCAGATCCGCAGCCTGGAAGAAGAACTCGGCGTCGATATTTTCGTCCGCCACGGCAAGCGCGTCGTCGCCGTCACCGAGCCGGGGAAAGCGATCCTGGACATCGCCCAGCGGATATTGAAGGATGCCGAAAACCTCAAGCAGGTCGGCGAGCAATTCACCGAGGAGGACAAGGGGCGGCTCACGATCGCGACCACGCATACGCAGGCGCGGTATGCGCTTCCGCACGTCGTCCAGCGGTTTACGAAGCGTTATCCGGACGTGCGGCTATCCTTGCGCCAGGGCAGTCCGACCCAGATTTCCGAAATGGTGGCCTCAGGCGAGGCCGACATCGCCATCGCGACCGAGGCAATCGAGCTCTACGAAGATCTGGTGATGCTGCCCTGCTACGAGTGGAACCGTTGCGTCCTGGTGCAGCCCGGGCATCCGTTGCTGAAAGTGAAGAAGCTCACCGTCGAGGCGATCGCTGCGTTTCCGGTCATCACCTACGATTTCGCGTTCACCGGCCGGTCGAAGATCAACCAGGCCTTTTCCGACAAGGGACTGACGCCGAATGTCGTGCTGACGGCAATCGACGCCGACGTCATCAAGACCTACGTGGAACTCGGCATGGGAGTCGGCATCGTTGCGATGATGGCCTACGACCCGAAGCGGGACACGCACGTACGCGCCATCGATGCCAGCCATCTGTTCGAACCGAGCACGACCCGCATCGGCATCCGCAAGAACAGCTATCTGCGCGGCTATACCTACGATTTCATCGAGATGTTCGCGCCCCATTTGACGCGCAATGTGGTCAATGACGCGATGCATAGCAAGGGCTGATTCTCCTGATTGTCGCCTCTCTGAACACCGGTGATCGCAGTCAGGTTTTCAGACTTTCTTCCGCGTCCATCAGATTCCTGCTCGCTAGTCCCGTTGTTTTTGCAGCCGTCCTGCTTTTCATTGGAATTGCGCGTCCTGTTTTGCGTTGTCGTAACCGATTTCTCGTCCGATCAACGAACTACCGTTTTATGTCACGTTGGACGAAATCCGTCGGGTGACGCAAATCACGCGCGCCAAGCCTTATTCGGCATGCATACAAGCCGAGCGTCGTAATACCACGATCACCAAGCGCCGTAACCAATTGATATGCAATGGATCCACAACAGGCATCAAGGGCGGCATCACGGCTGCTGGTTTGGGTACAGACATTGCATATTCCATTGGTGTCACACCATTACCTGAATCGATGATTCCTAACAGGAGAAAGTGATCATGAATACCGAGATGCAGCGGCGTTTGTTGATGCTGCTAGTGCGCGCTTTATTGGTCTGTATGCTTGGGGCCTCCGGGTTTGCCGCCGCCGCGACAATCACGGAGGTCGAGCCGAATGACTCGATTTCGAGTGCGCAGTCGACGCCGGTACCGTCCGAGGGCCTCACTATTTCAGCGGTCGTTGGCGAACTGGATGGGTTAGATACGACCGACGCCGACTTTTTCGCATTTGACGCAACCGAGGGGGATACGCCTTCGATCACAATCGTCAGTGCGATGATCGATGCGAGTGGAGCGTGTAGTCTCTTCATGAATTATATCGCTCTCTACGACGCACTTGGCAAACTGCTTGGGCAGAGCCTGACCAACTGCCCGGTTGCCGATGCCTCCATCAATGGCGTGACATTGCCAGCAACCGGCAGGTATTTCGTCGCGATCAGCGGATATCCCCATTTCTGGGACGAAGGGGGTGTATCGCCGTATATGTCGTACCCGACCGTCAGTGGGCCCTATCAGCTCATCATCAGCGGCGTGCGCGACCCCAATGCCGCTCCGGTTCCTGCCCCTCCTGCCCCGACGCCTGCCCCTAGCCCCTCGCCTCCGATTCGTGTCGAGCACTGGCATCAGGATGAGAACGGTCTGGAAAAACGTAACGGCCAGGACCCGATCGTCGTCGGCATCCTGTCGATGAACGGCTTCGACGCAATGACAGTGGTACCGGAATCCTTGACGTTCGGCCGCACGGGTGAAGAGAAGAGCCTGTTCCGCTGCCGCAAGGGAGGCAAAGACATGAACCGTGACGGCCGTATCGACATGGTTTGTTACTTCAAGCCTGATGTTGCCGGTTTCCAGACCAACGACCTGAATGGATTGCTGAGAGGCAAGACCAAGTCGGGCGAGCAAATTGAGGCCACCGGCGCGCTGAAAATTTTCAAGGTCACGACCGAGAGACGGCGGACCAAGGGTGGGAAACAAGGAAACGACGACAATAAGAGCAAGAAATAATCACTCCGCAGTTTGTAATTCGGCCCCCGTGAAAACGGGGGCTTTTTTTTGGCTGGACCAGCGTGTCCGATCCATAGCCTATTTTTTTACAGCGCGCGTTTGGCGAAATGGCTCAGGCGGAGGCCAAGCACCCACAGGGTGCCAGAATACGCAGCTACGCCGAGGACGACGAGCATGGCAAGCCGGCCTATTCGCCACCAGGCGGGGGCGGACAGCCAAACTGCGTCCGCTCCCGTTGCGCACCACAGAACGATGCTCATTACCAGCAATGCCGCTGCCACCTTCACCAGGAACATAATCCAGCCGGCCTGCGGCCGAAAAATATCGTGGCGCCGCAGCGTGTAGTAAAGCAATCCTGCGTTGAGGCACGCGCCCAACGAAATAGCCAACGCCAGGCCCGCGTGCCGCAATTGCCAAATGAAAATCAAGTTCATCAACTGGGTGGCCACGAGCGTGATTACCCCAATCTTGACGGGCGTGCGGATGTTCTGCCTGGCATAGAAGCCGGGGGCGAGCACCTTGACGAGGATCAATCCCAGCAGACCGATGCTGTAAGCCATGAGGGCGTTGCGCGTCATCATCACGTCATTCGCGCCGAACGCACCGTGGTGAAACAAGGTCGCGATCAGCGGCACGGCGAGCAGAGCCAACGCCAGAGCACACGGCAGAGCCAGCATGAAAGTCAGCCGCAGCCCCCAGTCGAGCAGTTTCGAATATTCCTCACCGGTCTTGTCGGCGAAGCTTCGTGTCAGGCTCGGCAGCAGAATCGTTCCCAGCGCGACGCCGAGCAGTCCGGTCGGAAATTCCATCAGGCGATCGGCGTAGTAGAGCCAGGAGACGCTACCGGTCACCAGGAAGGAAGCAAAGATGGTGTTGATGAGCAGGCTGATCTGGCCGATGGAAACGCCGAATACCGCGGGCCCCATCAGCTTCAGGATTCTCCACACCCCGGGATCCTTCAGATTGAAACGAAAGCGCGGCAGCATGCCGATTTTGGCCAGGAACGGAAGCTGGAATCCCAGTTGCAACAGGCCGCCGGCAAACACCGCCCAGGCCAATGCCAGGACCGGCGGATCAAAATATGGAGCCAGCCACAACGCGAACGCGATGAACGAAACGTTCAGCAGCGTCGGCGTGAAGGCCGGAACCGAGAACCGGCTCCAGGTGTTCAGGATTCCACCGGCAAACGACGTGAGCGAAATGAAGAGGATGTAGGGGAACGTGATGCGCAGCAGTTGCACTGTGACCGCGAACTTGTCGGGACTCGCCGCGAACCCCGGCGCGGTGACGTAAATGATTAACGGCGCAGCGATCATCCCGACGGCGGAAACGACTAGAAGCACCAGGGCCAGTAAAGTTGCAACGTGGTCGATGAGCGAGTGCGTCTCATCGGGAGTGCGGGCGTTGCGGTACTCACCGAGTATCGGGACAAATGCCTGGGCAAATGCTCCTTCGGCAAAAAGGCGCCGCAACAGGTTGGGAAGCCGGAATGCCACGAAAAAAGCATCCGTATAAAGTCCTGCGCCGAAGCCGCGGGCGATGACGGCATCGCGCACGAATCCCAGAATCCGCGACACCAGCGTCATGCTGCTGATGGTCGCCAAGGCCTTGAGCAAATTCATTATCGTGTGATGTGGAAGCCGGAATGCGGCGGATTGTAACCGAGGGCGGCCCCGGGCCATGCTGGCAGGAAGCCGCCTCCTGGCCAGGGATCGCGCTGCTTTTCGGTGGGGGCCTGCACTATCGGGTTGCAAACACCCTGCCGGGACAGTACCATAGCGCCCTTTTCCGCACTCCCCGGTTCAAGGAACACCCAATGGCCAACATAGCCTCAGCCAAGAAACGCGCCCGCCAGGCGGAACACCGCCGCGCCCACAACGCGGGTCAGCGCACCGAATTACGCTCCGCCATCAAGAACGTGAAAAAGGCGATTGCCGCCGGCGACAAAAAAGCAGCCCAGGCACAGTTTCAGGTGTCGCAAAGCCGCATCGACTCGATTGCGGATAAGCGCATCGTGCACAAGAACACGGTTTCACGGCAAAAAAGCCGCCTGGCCGCAGCCATCAAGGGCATGTCCTGAACAGAACGCCCTGGCAAAATGCAAAGGCCCGCGCATGCGGGCCTTTTGTTTTTGGGCTGCTGCCGGTGCAAACCGGTTACGCGACCCTGATGTTATTCGTTACCTGCAGCGACTGACGGATTTCGTGCCTGCCTTCCCTCACCTGCAATTCGTTGTCACCGCAGAAGGACATCAGGAATTTGAATGCTTCGGGGCTCATTTGCTCGAGACGGCGGTCCACCACGACACATTTCACACCCGACACGATGATCGGCTTCAAATACGGTGAATAGCTGATGCGCTGGTCTTCTCCGAACAGCGACATGCAACCACAAAGCCGTTCAGCCCAGTCACTGGGCCGGAATGTTTCACCACCGGTGGTGATACCGACGATGAGAATTTCTTCGATGGGCGGGCCGGACATTTTGCAGTTTCTGAGTGGCGTGCATCGTACCATATTCTGCAGCGCACCAAAGCTCTTTGCAAACTTGAGAGACTGCAGATAACCGATTGATAAAAATGGGCCATTCTGCCCGATAGGCGTATCTTCCCCGGTGCCGATGCGGGCAAGTCGAGAGCTTTGATTGCCTCGACGGGACGCCCGCGTATCGCAGCAGTGATTGCGCTGGCGGATTCTTCTGTCGAGGGATCGCCGCCTGGTAAAACCAGTCTGACAGGCATGGGCACGCAAGCCGAAATCCGCAAGGTAAAGCGCTTGCATCCGTGCACTGATTCGGATAAATATAGGGACTGAAAACCCCAACATTTTCAATGGCACGCACGGCGGCTTTTTGCCGCCGTGTGCTTTTTGGAGCCGGGGAAAAACGGCCGGGTGGGCGACATGATGCAACACGTAATGACAACTTATGGCCGGCAGACGATCGCGTTTTCGCGCGGTGAAGGTTCATGGCTGTGGGACCTCGAGGGCAGGCGCTACCTCGACTGCGTCAGCGGGGTCGCCGTCAACGGTGTGGGACATGCCCACCCCCGGCTGGTCGCCGCAATTTCCGCCCAGGCTGCACGCGCGATGCACGTATCCAACCTTTACGAAATTCCCGAGCAGGAGCAACTCGCTGCCCGCCTGTGCGATCTCGCGGCGATGGACAATGCTTTCTTTTGCAATTCCGGATGCGAAGCCAACGAAGCGGCGATCAAGCTCGCGCGTCTTTTCGGTCACCAGAAAGGGATCGAGTCTCCCGCCATCATCGTGATGGAGAACGCGTTCCACGGCCGTACGATCGCCACACTGTCGGCCACGGGCAGCCGCAAAGTGCAGGCGGGGTTCGAACCCCTGTTGACTGGATTCGTGCGCGTGCCCTACAACGATCTGCCTGCGCTCGAACAAGTGGCCGCCAATCCGAACATCGTCGCGGTGCTGGTCGAACCGGTGCAGGGCGAAAGCGGCGTCCAAGTCCCGGAAGATGGCTATCCGCGCCTGCGCCGGATCTGCGATGAAAAGGGATGGCTGTTGATGCTCGATGAGGTACAAACCGGGATGGCACGGACCGGCAAGTGGTTCGCGCATCAGCATCTGGGCGTCAAACCGGACGTAATGTCCCTGGCCAAGGGCCTCGGCAACGGTTTTCCCATCGGCGCCTGCCTGGCACGCGGCGCCGCCGCCCGCGTGTTTACCCCGGGCAAGCATGGCTCCACCTTCGGCGGCAATCCGCTGGGTTGCGTATCCGCCCTCACCACGCTCTCGATCATCGAGGACGAGGGCCTGGTTGAACGCGCCGGCAAAATCGGACAGAAAATCCGCGAGGAGATCGCCAAAAATCTCGCCGGTACACCCGGTGTGAAGGAAATCCGCGGCAAAGGCCTGATGATCGGCATCGAACTGGACAGGCCGTGCGGTGATCTGGTGGTTCGCGGGTTCGACGCCGGCCTGCTGATCAACGTAACGGCGGACACCGTTGTCCGTCTCCTGCCGCCGCTGAACCTGAAGGACGCGGAAGTGAATACGCTGATCGAGAGTGTCGCCGCCCTGATCAAGAGCTTTCTGAATGCCGCCGCCGACACGGCAGTGGCGACCTGACGGCACGAATATGCAGGCTCCGAAACATTTTCTGCAGTTCAGGGATTTCTCGCGTGAGGAATTCGATCGTCTGTTCGAGCGCACGCGCTGGATCAAACAGCAGTTCAAGGCCTACAAGCCCTATCACCCGCTGTTCGACCGCACGCTGGTGATGATCTTCGAAAAGCAGAGCACGCGGACGCGCCTGTCTTTCGAAGCCGGCATGCACCAGCTTGGCGGCTCGGCCATTTTTCTCAGCACGCGCGACTCGCAACTCGGACGCGGAGAACCCGTGGAGGACGCCGCACAGGTCATCTCGCGCATGTGCGACATCGTCATGATCCGCACCTTCGAACAGGAGATCATCGAACGCTTCGCCGCCCACTCCAGGGTGCCGGTCGTCAACGGCCTCACCAATGAGTACCATCCTTGCCAGATCCTGGCGGACATTTACACCTACATCGAGCACCGCGGCCCGATTCAGGGCAAGACCGTGGCGTGGATCGGTGACTCGAACAACGTCTGCAACACCTGGCTGCAGGCTGCAGAGGCACTCGATTTCAACGTGCACGTCTCCACGCCCCCGGGCTACGAAGTCGAGCCGGAGCGCGCCGGCCTCTACGGCACCGACCACTACGAGGAATTTCCCGATCCGATGGAAGCCGCACGCGGCGCGCACGTCGTGACGACGGATGTATGGACCAGCATGGGATTCGAGGCGGAGAACGAGGAACGCAAACGCGATTTCGAGGACTGGCAGGTGGACGTCGAAATGATGAAGCACGCGGCGCGCGATGCGTTGTTCATGCACTGCCTGCCCGCGCATCGCGGGGAGGAAGTCGAATCCGCGGTGATCGACGGCGCTCAGAGCGTGGTCTGGGATGAGGCGGAGAACCGATTGCATACCCAGAAGGCATTGATGGAGTACCTGCTGCTCGGAAACGTCGCGGCCGTTTGAAGAACGCACCCGGGCAGGCGCTTGTCGAAAGTTGCAGGGGTGGGGGATACGTTGCAGGAATGCAATGGAGCCTGCGGTCCGCAAAATTGAAACTACTGGCGAAGGAGCGAACATGATCCGATTTGGCATTCCCCGAATTGCATTGGTCTTGTCGTTGTTGATCCCGGTCGCGGGAATCTGCGCTGACGACGATGTTTCCTGGATTGCGGATAAAAGCGGTTGCAAGGTCGCGAACCCCTTCCCGCAGCCCGGCGAATCCATCACCTGGAACGGCCAGTGCAAAAACGGCACGGCTGACGGCGAAGGCGTGTTGCAGTGGTACGTCAAGGGCAAGGCCGTGGATAAATACGAGGGCACGCTGAAGGAGGGTTGGGCGGAAGGCAAAGGTACGCTCACCCGCGCGGAAGGCGGGCGCTATGCCGGCGATTGGAAGCACAGCTTGCAGGATGGCGATGGCCGTTATGACGCCCCGGACGGAAGCACGTACGAAGGTCAGTGGAAGGAAGGACAGCCGCACGGCCATGGCCAGTATCGAACGCCGGACGGACGCACTGTCGTCGGGGAATGGGTGGACGGCGTATTCGAAGGCGACATGGATTCCGACGACGATCCGAACAAGACGTAATTCAAAACAAAACCAAGGGAAAACGTGAAGAAGAAAAGCGCAGAAAAGCCGATCAGAAAAGTCGTGCTCGCCTACTCCGGCGGGCTGGACACCTCGGTCATCCTGAAGTGGCTGCAGGACACCTATCACTGCGAAGTCGTCACCTTCACCGCCGACATCGGCCAGGGCGAGGAGGTCGAACCGGCGCGCAGGAAGGCGAAGAAATTCGGCGTCAAACAGATTTTCATCGAAGACCTGCGCGAGGAATTCGTCCGCGATTTCGTCTTTCCGATGTTCCGGGCCAACGCGCTCTACGAGGGGGAATACCTTCTCGGCACTTCGATCGCACGGCCGCTGATCGCCAAGCATCTGGTCGAGATCGCCCGCAAAACCGGGGCCGACGCGGTTTCCCATGGGGCGACCGGCAAGGGTAACGATCAGGTGCGCTTCGAACTCGGCGCTTATGCGCTGATGCCCGATGTGAAAATCATCGCGCCCTGGCGCGAGTGGGATCTGCTGTCGCGCGACAAGCTGTTGGCCTATGCGGACAAGCACGGCATCCCGGTGGACTTCAAGAAGCGCAAAGGCGGCGGCGCGCCCTACTCGATGGACGCCAACCTGCTTCACATCTCTTACGAAGGCGGCATCCTGGAAGATCCGGACTTCGAGCCGGAAGATTCGATGTGGCGCATCACCGTATCGCCCGAAAAGGCGCCCGGCCGGCCGGAGCATGTCGAGCTGGAATACCGCAAGGGCGACATTGTTGCGATCAACGGCAAAAAGATGACGCCGGCCCAGGTGCTGACGAAACTCAACCAGATCGGCGGCAAGCACGGCATCGGGCGCCTGGACATAGTGGAAAACCGGTATGTCGGGATGAAATCCCGCGGCTGTTACGAAACGCCGGGCGGCACCATCATGCTCAAGGCGCATCGCGCCATCGAATCCATCACGCTGGATCGCGAAGTGCTTGCGCTGAAGGACGACCTGATGCCGCGTTATGCGCGCATGATCTATAACGGCTACTGGTACAGCCCGGAACGCCAGCTGCTGCAAAGCCTGATCGACAATTCGCAGCAGACGGTGAACGGCACCGTGAGGCTCAAGCTGTACAAGGGCACGGTGCTGGTCGTCGGTCGCGCATCCAGGTCGGATTCGCTATTCGATTCGCGGATTGCCACCTTCGACGACGACAAGGGGGCTTACAATCAGGCCGATGCCGCCGGATTCATCCGCTTGAACGCATTGCGCCTGCGCATCGGCGCCAAGCGCGGCAGGAAGTAGGGCTTACGCTCATGGCCAGACGCGACCGAATAGTTCAGGAGTTCTGAGGAAGGGAAAGGCCATGCCCAGTTTCGACATCGTCTCCGAAGTCAACCAGGTCGAACTGAGGAACGCGCTCGACCAGACCAACAAGGAAGTCACCAATCGCTTCGACTTCAAGGGATCGGATGCACGCGTCGAGCATGCCGACAAGGTTCTGACGGTCTTTGCCGATGACGACTTCAAGCTCGCCCAGGTCTACGACGTGCTGATCGGCAAGCTGACCAAGCGCGGGGTGGACATACGCTGCCTGGAGCGGGGAAAGGTCGAAACGATCAGCGGCGACAAGGTCAAGCAGGCGATCACCGTCAAGGTCGGCGTCGACCAGGAACTCGCGAAAAAAATGCAAAAGATGATCAAGGACGCCAAACTCAAGGTGCAGGCAAGCATCCAGGGGGATGCAGTGCGTGTTTCCGGAGCCAAGAAGGACGAATTGCAGCAGGTGATCGCGCTGGTGAAAAAGAACGTTACCGATTTTCCGATTCAGGTCGGGAACTTCAGGGACTGAGGCGGGCGCTGGGTGCTGGGTGCTGAAGTTGGGAGTCTTTCTTGAATTTGCCGTTCCCGGTTTGTATTTTCCGCTTCTTCGCAGCACCCCGGCACGCAGCACTGCTTTTTCTGCTCTTCAGATTTTCAGCCCCTTGACCCAGTTGTCGTAAAGACGGTCGGCGACGCGGCGCATCGCGGCGATTTTTTCCTGCATCCTGCCCTTCATCTGCTCGGCCGACTGCACTGCCGGACTGGCCCTGCTGCCCGCAATCTCGTCCACGCCCGATTCGCACCAGGAATCGATGAGCTGTTCGGTCATTTCCACATGGCATTGCATGCCCAGGTTCTTGCCCACGACGAAGCCCTGATTTTCGCAATTCCGGTTACCCATGATGCGCACTGCGCCGGGAGGAATCGTGAAGGTTTCGCCATGCCAGTGAAAGGATTCGAAACGCGCCAGATCCGGTCCGAACCAGGCTCGCGCTTCCGGGTTGTCGGCAACCTCGATTTCACCCCAGCCGATTTCCTTGATCGGGTTGCGCCCGACTGTGCCGCCGAGCGCCTTCGACATCAGTTGCCCGCCGAGACAATGTCCGAGGACGGGAACGTCGGCAGACACGGCTTTGCGGATCAGTTCGAGCACCGGCGCGATCCAGGGCAAATCGTCGTTGACGCTCATCGGTCCGCCCATGAAGACCAGCCCGCTGAATTCTTCGATGCCCGAGGGCACCGATTCACCCCGGTCTAGCGCCACCAATTGCCAAGGCAAGTCGCGGGACTCGAGATACATGGCAAAATAGCCCGGCCCTTCCGTCGGCGAGTGACGAAAGATGGCTACTTGCTTCATCGGAGGAGAATTCTCATGCGGTTCAATGCCGCAAATATTACGCGAGTTCTGATCGGCTTTTTAGCCCTGTGCGCACCGGCGTGGGCGGTCGACATCAGTGTCGTAGCCCTCTTTGCGGGAAAAGCCACGCTGGTCGTGGACAAAGGCCAGCCGCGCACTCTGCGGGCCGGCGAGACTTACGCCGGCGTTACGCTGCTTAGTGCGACCAGCGAACAAGCCGTCATTTCGATGAATGGCAAGCAGCAACGATTGCACATCGGCGAGGGCGTCTACAGCGCGCTTTCGGTCCAGAGCGAGCGGGCCACGGTGATCCTGACGCCGGACAGGAATGGCCATTTTCTATCCTCCGGCAGCATCAACGGCGCATCCGTCCGGTTTCTCGTCGATACCGGCGCCACCATGGTCTCGATGAGCGTGGGAGAAGCGCGCCGCGCCGGTGTCAACTATCTCGCCGGCGAACGTGGCTACTCGCAAACCGCCAATGGCGTCATCCCCATCTACCGAGTGAAGCTGGGGCAGGTTACGCTGGGAGACATCACGTTGCGGGACATCGACGGCATGGTGCATGAGAGCGGCGCGTTGCCCGTCGTCCTGCTGGGCATGAGTTTCCTCGGCAAACTGGAAATGCGCAGGGAAGGCGAAAGCCTGACTCTTATCAAACGTTACTGAAAGTAATGCCTCAGAATCTCAACAAAAAGGAATCGAAGCATGATCTACGAACTGCGCATCTATCACGCATTCCCCGGCAAGCTGCCGGCGCTCAATGCGAGATTCTCGAATCACACGTTGAAGCTGTGGGAGCGATTCGGCATTCGCCAGATCGGGTTCTGGACGACCGTGATCGGCGAGAGCAACAACGACCTGTACTACATCCTGGAATGGGAAAATCTTGGCGAGCGCGAACAGAAGTGGAATGCCTTCGCGACGCACCCCGACTGGCTGGCAATCCGGTCGGAAACCGAGAAGGACGGTCCCCTGACGACCCACATCACCAACCTGATCCTGACCCCGACCGCTTACTCGAAAATGAGGTAAGGCCGGCGGGCCAGGCGGCATGGCTGTCGGGCTATGCCCGGAGACCTTGATTACGTAGAATGGTCCGTTCCTCAAGCATCAGGCAGTTCCCGAGCCATCATGGATGAAAAACTGGTTTACAACGTAAACGTCGCCGCCCAGGACGTCCTGCTCAACCCGGACGAAATCAAGCGCCGCGTTCCGCTGACGGACAAGGCTGAACAGACGGTCCTCGAAGGCCGTCATGCGCTCGAGCGCATTCTCGATCGCCGTGACCATCGCCTGATGGTGGTGATTGGGCCTTGTTCGATTCACGATCCGGCAGCGGCCATGGACTATGCGCAACGCCTGAAAAAAATCGCGGACGAAGTCGCCGATACGCTGTTCATCGTGATGCGGGTGTATTTCGAAAAGCCGCGCACTACCACCGGCTGGAAGGGCTTGATCAACGATCCGCACATGGACGACTCCTTCGACATCGAGGCAGGCCTGCAACTCGCGCGCAAGGTGTTGCGCGACATCAACGAACTTGGATTGCCTGCCGGTACCGAAGCGCTCGATCCGATCAGCCCGCAATACCTGGGCGACCTGGTCACCTGGAGTGCGATTGGCGCGCGCACCACGGAATCGCAGACACATCGCGAGATGGCGAGCGGCTTGTCGACGCCGGTCGGCTTCAAGAACGGCACGGACGGCGGTCTGCAGGTCGCGATCAATGCGCTGCTCTCGGTATCGAAGCCGCACAGTTTCCTCGGCATCAACCAGCGCGGCCAGGTTTCGGTCATCCGTACCAGCGGAAACCGTTATGGCCATATCGTGCTGCGTGGAGGCGCGAAGGGGCCGAATTACGACTCCGTCACCATGGCGGTGGTGGAAAAGGAACTGGCCAAAAACAGTCTTTCGGCCAACATCATGGTGGATTGCAGTCATGCGAATTCCAACAAGGACCACAACCTGCAGCCGCTGGTCATGCTCGACTGCGCGCACCAGATCATGGAAGGCAATCAGTCGATCGTCGGCGTGATGCTGGAAAGCAACATCAACGCCGGAAATCAGTCGATTCCCGCCGACCTGAAGCAGCTCAAATATGGCGTATCGGTGACGGATGCCTGCATCGACTGGCCGACCACGGAAAAGCTGTTGCGCGACACGCGGGCGAAGCTCAAGGATGTCCTGCCGAAGCGGATTCCGCGTACGGCGGAAATCCACAAGATCGCCGGCTGATTCCGCTTACCTGGCTGCATGAACAAAACGGGCGACCGCATGGTCGCCCGTTTCATTTTTCGCTCCGCGGACCGCCGCGTCTATCTCATAACAAAAGGATTCCCGGTCTTGACACCGGTATTGATCCAGACGCTCTTCATCTGCAGGTATTCGTAGATGGCGCTCTGGCCGTTTTCCCTGCCCACGCCGCTGTCCTTGTAGCCGCCGAACGGCGACATGAAGCTGACGGCGCGATAGGTATTGACCCACACCGTGCCGGCCTTGATGCGTTCGGACATGCGTATCGCGCGGCCGACGTCGCGGGTCCAGACCCCCGCACCGAGACCGAAACGAACGTCGTTGGCGATGCGCACGGCATCCTCCTCGTCCTTGAACGGGATGATCGAGAGTACCGGCCCGAATACTTCTTCCTGCGCTATGCGCATATTGTTGTCCACGCCGGTGAAAATCGTCGGCTCGACGAACCATCCCTTGCCGCACTCCGGACGCGTCGCCGGACCGCCGCCCATGCGCAACTTGGCGCCTTCGTTCTTCGCGACGTCGATATACGACAACACTTTCTGGTATTGCGGCTGCGTAGTCACCGGTCCGACCTGGGTTTCCAGGCTCATCGGATCGCCCATCTTTGCGGTCTTGGCCAGGGTCAGCAATTTCTCGACGAACTCGTCGTGAATCGACTGCTGCAGCAGCAGCCGAGAACCCGCGATGCAGGTCTGCCCGGTCGCCGCGAAGATTCCGGACACGGCGCCGTTGACCGCATCCTCGATGACGGCATCTTCGAACACGATGTTGGGCGACTTGCCGCCCAGTTCGAGCCCGACCTTCTTGAAACCGCGCGCCGCAGTCTCCGCGATGATCCTGCCGGTGGTATCCGACCCGGTGAATGTGATTTTTGCGGTCAGCGGATGTTCGACGAGCGGCATGCCAGCTTCCTTGCCGTACCCCGTGACGACGTTGACGACGCCGGCGGGAAAACCGGCCTGCTCCACCAGCTTGACGAACTCCAGTGCGGAAGCCGACGTGAACTCGGAAGGCTTGATGACCACGGTGTTGCCGGCGGCCAGGGCGGGCGCAAGCTTCCAGGCCGTCAGCATCAGCGGAGAGTTCCACGGCGTGATTGCCACCACCACACCCAGCGGTTCGTAGCGGGTGAAATTGAAATAGCCCTTCTTGTCGAGCGGAATGACCGCGCCCTGGACCTTGTCCGCCAGCCCGCCGAAGTAGTAGTACCACTGCGGAACGTAATTGAGTTGCGCCGCCATCTCGGCGATCAGCTTGCCGTTGTCGCGCACCTCGGTCTCGGCAAGCTGCTGCGCATTCTGCGCCACCAGATCGCCGAGTTTCCTCAGCAGCGCGCCGCGCTGCGTCGCCGTCATCTGCGGCCAGGGACCGTCGGTGAATGCCGCGTGCGCCGTGCGCACCGCATGATCCGCATCCGCCGCGTTGCCGCGGGGGATCAACGCCCATGGTTCGCCGGTGAACGGGTTGTAGCTTTCGAACCATTCGCCCGATGAGGGAGCGACCCATTCACCGCCGATGTACATCTGGTACTTCTGCATTCTTGCCTCCTGGTTGTTTTTCATCGATAGCCGGTATCTCTGTCGATTGCCTTTCGCTGCCGTGTTGCGTCCGCTTATTCGATCCGCCGGATCCTGACCTTGTTGAAGCCGATCAGCGAATTCACGATGAAACTGAATATGGCCACGAACAGAGCCACGACGAATCCGGACCAGAATCCCGCCACGATGAATCCGGGCACCAACCAGGCGACCAGCAGCAACATAAGCGCATTGATCACCAGCACGAACAGTCCGAGGGTCAGGACCGACAATGGCAGCGTCAGGATCACCAGCACCGGCTTCAGGAAGGTATTCACGATCCCCAGCATCAGGCCGGCGATGAACAGCGACTGCGGCGTCAAAAACGAAATGCCGTCGAACAGCTCGTCAGCCACCCACAGCGAAAGCGTGTTGACGCCCCAAAACACGAGGAAACGCACGACGGGATGGATAGTCATGAAAGAATAATACCATTCACTCCACCACCCACCTCATCCCAGCCTTCTCCCCCCGCCAGCGGGCGGAGAAGGAGCAGGAAATTCGCAGCTCGATTCGGCACGATAACCAAGGATCCTGCGCGCTATGGTTGAGGTCGTCATACAGAAACAGCAATGAGAAATTGATGGTATAAAACCTCCCCTTTCAACTTAGGAACACTCCAGTTCCCTCTCCGCATCTTGACTTTTCCTCTCTCTCCACTTGTGGAGAGGGGCGGGGGGAGCTCAGGGAGAGGGTGGGGGGTGAGGTGAATGCAATCCCAAACGCTTCCCCGTTCGATGTGGATCCTGCTGGCCGTGCTCACGCTGGGCTGGGGCTTCAACTGGCCGATGATGAAAATGACTTTGGCGGAGCTGCCGGTGTGGACGTTTCGCGGTCTCTGCGTCTCGTCCGGCGCCATCGGCTTGTTCGCCATCGCGCGCGCCAATCGCCAGGCGATCCGCGTGCCGCGAGAACAATGGGGCTGGCTGGTCGTCATCTCGATCTGCAACGTCACGTTGTGGAACGTGTTCATCGGCTACGGGCTGAGGATGCTGCCCGCGGGGCGCAGCGCCATCCTGGCCTACAGCATGCCGATATGGGCGGTTTTGCTCTCCGTATTCATCCTCCACGAAAAGATGACCCGCCGGCGGCTGCTTGGCTTGCTGCTCGGCATGGCGGGCATGGCGGTTCTGCTGGGCGGGGAAGTCAGCGTGATGCGCGTGTCGCCGCTGGGAGCGATACTGGTTCTTGGCGGCGCGATTGCCTGGGCGCTGGGCACCGTGCTCATGCGACGCTATCCGACGACCGTAAGCACTACTGCGCTGACCGCGTGGCAACTGCTGATAGGCGGGTTGCCGATCATGCTTGGCGCCCTGGTGATCGACCGGGGCGACTGGCGGCCGATCGGCACCGCCGCCACCGTCGGGCTGGTCTACAACATGACCTTCGTCTTCATTTTCTGCTACTGGGCCTGGTTCAAGATCGCCACGACCGCCCCGCCCGGCGTTTCCTCGCTCTCCACGCTGATGATCCCGGTCGTCGGGGTATTCAGCGGCATCTGGCTGCTCGGGGAATCCCCGCAGTGGCAGGAGTATGCCGCGCTGATGCTGGTGATCGCGTCGCTCGCCACGGTGCTGATTCCGCCGCGCCGCCGCGCTACAGGCTAAAACTTTCCCGAGGCGTTGTGCCGGCAGCCGGTACTATTGCTGTCACGCCCGCTTCCCGTGCGTGAACGGGAGCAATGGCCTGAAAGTTGCGGCACTTCATGCAAACATGAAAACCCGGCTCATTCTGTTACTCGTTTCGGCGGTTTCTGCCGGATTTGCGCACGCCGACATCTATCGATATGTCGATGCCGAAGGCGTGGTCCAGTTCACCAACGTCCCGCAGGACAGCCGCTTCAAGGTCTACCTGAAGGAAAAGCGCAAGCCGGACCCGGTTACCGAAACGCTGGCCAGTGAAATCCGCTACTACGACGAAAAGGACCGGGCGCGCTATGCCAAGCCGATCCAGGACGCCGCGAAAGCCACGCGCCTGGATGCCGCATTGATCCATGCAGTGATCTCCGCGGAATCCGGCTACAACCCGTTCGCCCGCTCACGCAAAGGCGCGGCCGGCCTCATGCAACTGATGCCTGAAACAGCCAAACGCTATGGGGTGAAGAATCGCCTCGATCCCGCGCAGAACATAAGCGGGGGCGCGCGCTACCTGCGCGATCTGATCCGCCTGTTCAACAACGATGTACAGCTCGCCGTCGCCGCCTACAACGCCGGCGAAAACGCAGTGGTCAGGGCGGGCAATCGCATTCCGCCCTATCAGGAAACCATGACCTACGTTCCCCGGGTCATGACGTATTACAGGAAATACCGCGCCACCTCCTAGTCCTTGCGCGGCGGCGGAGAGGTCGCCGCGGTTGCGCTCCCGGGTGAATCAGGCACGAACAGGAATTTCCAGTCGCTGTAGTGTTGCGCCCCGGAAAAATTGTCGTAGCGCGATCCGAAGTTTGCCTGCCTGATCGGAGTTTCTTCCGAAAGGCTATAGACGCCGACGATTTCGCCTTCCGGTCCTTTCACCAATCCCCACTCGGCACTGCCGGTCATTGGATCCACATAGACCCTGCGCAAGTAGCGCTGCGTGGTCGGGAAACGGCTGTCTTGCAACAAGTCCTCGAGCTTGGCCGGCCACTTTTTCTCGCCGGGTGAACGGTCGTAATACGCCGCTATGGCGCGGCGGAACTGCTCGCCTGCAAATAACAGTTCGCGTTCCTTTTCCCTGCGCATCTCCGTGTGCCAAACCAGGCCGGTCGCTGCCAGCACGATGCCCATGAGCGCGACCACGATGAGCAAGCCGATATAAGTGAAGCCTGGCGAGGAACCGGGAAACGATTGCCCGGACGATCCATTCTTGTTCACCCCGTCACCAATCGACATATTTGCTGCTGTCCAAGGCCGTGCCCGGCGCGCCACTTTTTACGTCGAACACACTGCCCTTGCCTGATTCGCCCGGCGGGATGGTCGACCAGGTCAGGGGAGTCTCAGTCATCGGGTCGGGCGGGATCTTGCGCAAATAGTTTTTACTGACAAGATCCTCGAGAGCATCCGGATAACGGCCACGGTCGCCGTAATATTTGTCGATCGAATCGCGCATCTGCGCCAGGTTCTGCTTCAGCACCGCTTCCTTCGCGCGGTCTGTGCTGTGGAAATAGCGCGGCACGGCGAGCGTGAGCAGCGTTGCGATGATCGCCATGACGACGAGGAGTTCTATGAGCGTGAAGCCCCGAGTACTGAGTGCTGGGTGCTGAGTGCTGAGAGAGAAGCATCGTGCACGGTCAGGCCGTAGGTTTCCCCGTTGCGGTGTAAGAATTCCGCGACCGAGGCTATGTTTCGGGATATTTTTTCGCAGCACGCAGTACACAGCACTCAGCACTTTTCCTTCCTCACCAGTCCTTGTACGGCACGCCGTTGAGCCCTTTGCCCTCGGCCAGCGAATGAATGTCGAACACATCTTTTCCTTCGCGCGGGTTGTCCGGCGGGCTCTCGTAGGAACGCTTGCCCCAAGTTTCCGCGGCCGGCAGGTTCTCCGGTGCAAACGGGTCCCTTGGCAGGCGGCGCAGGAAATAGATCGATTTCTTGACCGGCAGCTTGGCATCGTCGACGCCGAGAACCAGCGCATCCAGGGAAGGCGGATATCCGGAAGCATCGGCTGCACGAGTCACCCGGCCTTCGTCCGCGGACTGTTTGTAGGCGTCGATCGCTTCGCGGATCTGGCGCAACGCCGTTCGCATTTCCTGTTCCTTTCCGCGCTGCAAGGCGATCTGGGTCAGCGGCAGTGCAGCCGAGGCCAGGATGGCGACGATGGCGACGGTGATGATCAGTTCGATCAGCGTGAATCCGCGCGATGCGCGGATTGCACGAGGACTCAGGACGTAGGACTTATGGCCAAAGGCCGGTATCCCGCGGGCGGGACTGAGTAGAGACCTTACGACAGTCACGACAGTCACGGCAATCACGGCATTCACGACCGTCACGGCTTTCCTGCCGGCGGCAACGGCACAGGCTCGTCCTGCGGGCGCACCGGCAACGCGGGGACGGACTGAGGCGGCGCGACAGGTTCGGGCGCAGGTGACGCTACAGGTGCGGGAACCGCATCCGCGGAGACCGCCGATGGTCGAATCGGTGCCGGATGGGAATTCGAGCACCGTCGCCGCGGGCCGGTCGATGTTGCGGACAATGTAAGGCGTGATCAGCAGAATGATTTCCGTCTTATCGTGCTCGTCGTGCCGGCTGCCGAACAGGCGGCCGATTACAGGCAGGTTGCCGAGTCCGGGAACCTTGTCGGAGACGCTGCGATCCTCGTCCTGCAGCAGGCCGGCGAGGACCTGAGTTTCGCCGTTCTTTAGGCGCAGCGTAGTCGCCGTATTGCGCGTGCCCAGGCGGTAGGTCAGCGTGCCGTTCGCGCTCGTGATCTGCTGCACGATGTTGCTGACTTCGAGGCCGACCTTGATCGCCACTTCGTCTTCGAGGAACACGTTCGGTTCCACGTCGAGCTTAAGCCCGACGTCGAGATAAGTCACCGAATCGGAAATGCCGACGTTGGCCGTCGAAGTCGTGGTGATGACCGGCAGCTTGTCGCCGATGTGGATCTTCGCCTTCTCGCGGTTCTTGACGCGGATGCGCGGATTCGCCAGCAGGTTGGTGTCGCTGTCCTGCTGCTGCAGGTTCAGGATGAGCGCGGGATCGGTGATGTTCAGGCGAGTCAGCGGCGCGAAGCTGCCCTTCGTCTCCGCCAGAGTGGCGG